>FLNY01000019.1_pt1 | contig 50745 bp, 32 predicted proteins | sample 1140381 | NCBI WGS metagenome assembly FLNY01 (sample SAMEA3878172, study PRJEB12797) | bioreactor metagenome | biome: Moose rumen | place: Sweden | collected 2011-10
TCTTGAAAACATAGCCCAACCCGTGGACTAACTGTTTTCAAGGGCAAATATATGAATTATTTTTCAAACTACAAAATTATGTTCTGTTTATTTTGTAAATAAAGAGTAATGGAATAATATTGTTAACAAACAAGATAATCGAATACTTTACACAAAGTAGCGTTTATGATTATTTAAGACTTTAAAATTTTAATTATTGAAGATTTTTTCGTAACTTTGCGACAATTTCGTATTTGTACCTCACGCAATGCGCTGTTGCTCAATCGAAATACTAACAAAACTACCCTTTCATATACTAACGATAACTTTACTAATACAATATATTATGAACATAGGTCTTACACTGATGATTGTGGGTATGGTAACGGTGTTTGCCGTCCTGCTTATCATCATCAACCTGAGCAAACTGCTCATTCAATGCGTCAACAAAATCGCGCCAGAAGAGACTACGGCAAAGAAAAATGCCTCTCCGACAGGCACATCTGCCGTCACACCCGATGTGATGGCAGTGATACGCCAGACCGTCAGCCAGATAACGGGCGGACGCGGAACTGTAGCAAACGTAACACCGATTTGATGCGAAACTAATAATGCAGAATTGGCAAGACACAATCTTTAAACTTAATTCTTAACTACCAAAAACATTATGGGTAAAGAGATTAAATTCAGTTTAGTCTTTCGAGATATGTGGCAGAGTGCAGGAAAGTACCAGCCACGTGTAGATCAGTTGGTCAAGGTAGCCCCTGCAATAATCAAGATGGGGTGCTTCGACCGTGTTGAAACCAATGGCGGCGGTTTCGAGCAGGTTAACCTGCTCTATGGTGAAAATCCTAACAAGGCCGTGCGCGAGTGGACGAAGCCTTTCCACGAGGCAGGAATACAGACACACATGCTTGACCGTGCGCTCAACGCTCTGCGTATGAGTCCTTGTCCGAAGGACCTGCGACAGTTGTTCTATAAGGTAAAGAAGGCACAGGGCACAGACATCACGCGTATCTTCTGCGGACTTAACGACCCACGCAACGTAATCCCTTCAATAAAATACGCAAAGGATGCAGGCATGATAGCACAGGCCTCACTCTGTATCACCCATTCACCTATCCACACGGTTGAGTACTATATCAATCTGGCCAAGACATTCATTGATGCCGGTGCCGATGAGATATGCCTCAAAGATATGGCAGGCATCGGTCGTCCGCAGACATTGGGTCTAATCGTGAAAGGTATAAAGGAATATAAAGACGACATCATAATACAGTATCACTCTCACGCAGGTCCTGGCTTCAACATGGCTTCTATTCTTGAGGTAGCACGTGGTGGTTGCGACTACATCGACACTGCCGTGGCACCTCTGTCATGGGGTACGGGTCATGCCGACATCATCGCCGTGCAGGAGATGCTGAAGGATGCGGGCTTCAAGGTGAAAGACATCAACATGGAGGCTTACATGGAGGTACGTACGCAGATACAGGAGATGATGGACGACTTCCTCGGCTACTACATCCCTGCCCTGAACCACCTGAACAACTCCCTGCTCATAAAGCCCGGACTGCCAGGCGGCATGATGGGTTCGCTGATGACAGACCTTGAGGACAACCTCAACTCGCTGAACCGCTGGAAAGAGAAGCACGACCAGCCATGCCTGACCACAGACCAACTGCTGATAAAGCTCTTTGACGAAGTAGCATATGTATGGCCAAAGGTAGGCTATCCATGCCTCGTGACACCATTCTCACAGTATGTCAAGAACCTTGCACTCATGAACGTGATGCAGATGGAGAAAGGTAAGGAGCGCTGGTCGATGATTGCCGAAAACATCTGGGATATGATTCTGGGTAAGAGCGGACAGTTGCCTGGTCCTGTTGACCCGCTGTTCGTTGAGATGGCAAAGGCCGAAGGACGTGAGTTTATGCAGACAGACCCACAAGAGAACTACCCTGACGACTTGGAAACATACCGCTTGCGTATGTCACAGCAAGGCTGGGAACTCGGCGAGGACGACGAAGAACTCTTCGAGTATGCCATGCACCCACAACAGTATGAAGCCTACAAGAGCGGAGCAGCGAAGGCAGCCTTTGAGAAAGACCTTGCAGAGCGCAAAGCTAAGAAAGCTCAGGGCAATGCTCCTGCAGAGCCAAAACAGCTGACAATAACAGTTGACGGCAAGGCTTACAAGGTAGATGTGGCCTATGGCGTACAGGCTGCTAAGCAAAGTACGGAGGCAACCGCTGTCGCTCCTGCCGGAGAAGGTCTCGAAGTCCTTGCACCGCTTGAGGGCAAGGCTTATCTGGTGCAGTCGTCGAGCGAAACGCCAAAGAAGGTAGGCGACCACGTAGAGGAAGGCGAAGTGATTTGCTACATCGAGGCCATGAAGGTATTTAACCGCATAAAGGCTGAGAAGGCTGGCACTATCACGAGCATCTGCTTCACCTCAGGCGACTCTGTTGCAGAGGACGACGTACTGATGACGATAGCATAGAAAGTTAGGACTAAACGACCAAAGGAACAATGGAAATACTACAGAAAATATGGGACATGACAGCCTTTGCCCAGACTGACGGCGACTGGTCATTCCTCATCATGATAGTAATAGCCTGCGTACTGCTCTACCTCGGCATCGTGAAGAAGTATGAGCCACTGTTGCTTGTGCCAATAGGCATGGGTGTATTGCTGGCAAACTTCCCTGGCGGTGGCATGGGTGTGGCACAGGCTACGTCTGACGGCTACGTAACGTTGCCCGACGGCACGCAGGAGATAATCTGGGACATGCCACTGCATAAGATTGCACATGAACTCGGACTGATGAATTTCATCTACTACATGTGTATCAAGACTGGCTTCATTCCGCCTATAATCTTCATGGGGGTGGGCGCACTGACAGACTTCGGTCCGATGCTGCGCAACCTGCGTCTGAGCATCTTCGGTGCCGGAGCACAGTTCGGTATCTTTGCCGTACTGCTGGCCGCACTTGCCATGGGGTTCACACCTCAACAGGCTGCCTCGCTCGGTATCATAGGCGGTGCTGACGGCCCCACGGCCATCTTCACCACCATCAAACTGGCTCCCGAACTGCTCGGTCCTATCGCCATTGCGGCATACAGCTACATGGCATTGGTGCCAGTCATTATACCTCTTGTGGTAAAATGTCTGTGTACGAAGAAAGAGTTGCTCATCAACATGAAGGAACAGGACAAGAAATACCCCAACAAGACGGAGATTAAGAACCTGCGAGTATTGAAGATACTCTTCCCTATCTCCGTAACGATTATCGTAGCACTGCTTGTGCCTACAGCCGTAAGTCTTGTCGGTATGTTGATGTTCGGCAACCTCATCAAGGAACTCGGCAGCATGACGAGCCGACTGTTTGACACTGCCAGCAATGCCATCATGAACACCGCCACAATCTTTCTCGGTCTGTCAGTAGGCGCAACGATGACCTCTGATGCATTCCTCAACCTGCAGACCATTGGCATCGTAGTAGGTGGTTTCCTCGCCTTTGCATTGTCAATCTCGGCAGGTATCTGCATGGTAAAGATATTCAATCTCTTTGCAAAGAAAAAGGTTAATCCGCTTGTGGGTGCCACTGGTCTTTCTGCCGTGCCTATGGCATCGCGCGTAGCTAACGAGATAGCCACGAAGTACGACCCGAAGAACCACGTGCTTAACTACTGCATGGCATCCAACATCTCTGGCGTCATCGGTTCAGCCGTAGCCGCCGGCGTGCTTATCTCGTTCCTGCAATAATACGCATACTTCTCGTTAATATAGATACATTCCCACAGATGTCACTTATCTTCACAGATAATGCCCAGTGACGTCTGTGGGAATTTTATTTCTCTCGCACACTCGAACACAAACCATAGAATTTCGACGCAAACATACCCAAAAGTAATAACACTCTGATAATCAACTAACAACAAAAATCCTACTCCAAATATTCGCTGAAAATCTGAAGTACTACTTCAGATTTTCAGCGAATATTTGGAGTAACACTTCAGATTTTCAGTTTTTTTTTTGCTTATTTATCATAAAATTACTAACTTTGCAGCAGACACATTATGAGTACAAAACTCATGAAAACCAATATACTAAACCTTAAATAGAGAAAATATGAAGAGAGTTATTTTTTTCTTATCAGCCTTGTCTATCATGGCTGGTTCTATGGCACAGACCGTGAATTTACATCTGACCAACGGCAAGACCGTCAAATACGATTTAGCAGAAATTGACTCCATAGATTTTTCCACCGAAGGTTCGGCAAACGATGTGGAAGGCGCCGTTGACCTTGGTCTGTCAGTCTTGTGGGCTACGTGTAACGTCGGAGCAGAAGCCCCCGAAGACTATGGTGATTACTACGCATGGGGTGAAACAGAAACCAAGACCTTCTTCTACCAATACAACTACTCAAGACATGTGGGTAATGGCTCATTTAACAGTATTGGTTCCAACATAAGCAGCAGTCAATATTACGATGCTGCGACGGTGAACAAAGGAGGCACATGGCGTATGCCTACAATCGCGGAAATGAAAGAGTTGATAAACAAATGCACCTGGAAGCGAACCACAAGTAAAGGAGTTGCCGGATACTTAGTAACGGGAACCAATGAAAACGAGATATTCATTCCTGCGAGCGGTTCGTACATTGATAACACCAAATACACTGGTAACTATGCTAATTTGTGGACATCAGAGCCTGTCGGAGAGTATAATCACATGTGTTACAGACTCCTTGCCAATTCCGATGGAATAGAACTAAGCACTTTCCCTGGCTTCTACGGCTGTGCTGTGCGTGCAGTATGCGACAAGACCACTGAAGAAATAGGAGGCGGAAGCACTAATGGAGGTGACGGTTGGGTCAGTGTAAGTGCCACTGGTTACGCACCTTATTATTATTGTCCCACGTCTAAAACTACAACTCCGTCAACCAAAGTTGCAACGACAATCAATGCATACAGGAACACATCCACAGGTGCCTACAAAGTGACATGGGCTGGCACCGACTATGCGTGTAGCGCAGGCTACAATAAGATTACACTGAGTAGCACGGCACACACGACAACCAACTCCTACGGAAAATCCATCGTATGTTCCGACCCTTACTATTTGGAGTTTACGATTTCCAACTAATGTTGTACAAATAATTAACAAATGAGTGGGATATACAATCAGTATCCTATTACCATGTAAAAGCATTGCGATTACTGTGTAATATGATACTGATTACAGTGCAAAAGCAATGCGATTACGATGTAATCGCATTGCTTTTACCATACAAACGGATACAAAAACATCTGTCACCAACATAACTTGCTATACTCCAGAGAGTAACGAAAATTTGGTGACGGATGATTGATACAAGTTATTTCTTATTCTCTACAGCAGCCTTTTCTATTGCCAGACCTGCCTTGTAGCCTTCCATATAGCGGTTGAAGCCCTCTACTTCTTCTGGCGTCGGGGCAATCTCCGTACCAGTATCGCCACCGAAGACTACCGTCTCAAGATAATCGGCAAGGTTGCGGTCGTCGTTGTTGTTGACCACATAGCCTGCCAGCAGGGCTATACCCCATGCGCCTCCCTCGCCTGCTGTCTCCATGACAGAGATTGGCGAATTGAGAGCCGCTGCGAGCACACGCTGCCCTACCCCCTTGGTCTTGAACAATCCACCGTGACCAGTGATACGGTCAACCTTTACTTTCTCCTCATTGAACAAGATGTCGTTGCCCAGTTTCAGCACAGCCACCGTGGCATAAAGATTAGAACGGATAAAGTTTGCGAGGTTGAACTTGTCATTGGCCGAGCGCACCACGAGCGGACGGCCGTCCTGCAGACCAGTGACAGGTTCGCCAGAGATATAGTTATATGCCAGCACGCCGCCGCAGTCGGCATCGCCCTTTAGGGCATTGTTATACAGTTTGCCGTACACCTCGTTCATATCCACAGGCACCCCGAGCAGTTCCTGATACTCGCGGAAGAGCTTCACCCAAGCATTGATGTCGCTGGTGCAGTTGTTGCAATGGACCATTGCCACCAGGGAACCGTCAGGAGTGGTCACCATGTCAATCATCTCAGATGGTTTCGAGAGGTCTTTCTCAAGCACAATCATAGAGAACGACGACGTACCTGCGCTGACGTTGCCCGTACGCTGCTTCACGGCATTGGTAGCTACCATGCCTGTACCAGCATCGCCTTCTGGTGGACAGAGCGGTGCTCCCCCCTTCAGATTGCCCGAAACGTCGAGACGCTTGGCAGCCTCATCTGTCAAGACACCAGCCTTCTCGCCAGCCACAAGTACCTTGGGCAGAATGTCAAGCAATTTCCATGGATAGCCCTTCGGTGCTACAAGCTCATCGAATTTCTTCACCATCTCGGCATTGTAATCCTTCGTTGTCGGGTCGATAGGTATCATACCCGAGGCATCACCTACACCGAGCACTTTCTCACCAGTAAGCTGCCAATGTATATAGCCTGCCAGAGTGGTGAGGAACTTGATGTCCTTAACGTGGTCACAGCCGTCAAGTATGCACTGATACAGATGCGAGATGCTCCAGCGCAACGGTATGTTATACACGAAAAGCTCCGACAATGCAGCAGCGGCCTTACCCGTATTGGTATTGCGCCACGTGCGGAACGGCACGAGTATCTTGTCATCCTCGCCGAAAGCCATATAGCCATGCATCATGGCTGATATGCCAATGGCGGCCAGTTGCTCAATGACGCAGTCATACTGAGCCTTGACATCCTTGAGCAGGTCGGCGTAGCAATCCTGCAGTCCGTACCATATTTCCTCAATGCTGTATGTCCACAGTCCGTCAACAAGCGAGTTTTCCCACTCGTGTGAACCTTGTGCTATAGGCTTATTTTCCTCGTCGATGAGTACAGCCTTTATGCGTGTGGAGCCAAACTCAATGCCGAGTATGGCCTTACCACTTTCTATCGTTTCTCTTGCGGTCATTACTTCTAATCGTATTTGTGTATCAACAACTAATTTTAAACGAATTTCACGGATTATACAAATGTATATAATTCTTTAATATTATAATTCGTATAATCCGTGAAACCTGTCTTAATCCGTTGTTTGTAATTCGTTATTTATCAATTCTTGCCAATCACTTCAATGATTTTGCGAGCATATAGTACAGTTCGTTGTTGCGCAGCTGCTGTTTGAAGTCAGCAGTGTTAGTCTGCTTATTGATGCGTACGTACTCTATGTCGAGCATCTCTGCCAGGTCGTCCCAGTACTCTTCGGTAATGTCGTAAGAGAAAGCACTGTGGTGAGTACCGCCGGCAAGAATCCATGCTCCTGCGCCAACCTCAAATGTAGGCTGTGGCACCCACAAGGCACTTGCCACTGGCAGGTTAGGCATTGGCTTCGGTTCTATGCACTCCACCTCCTGCGATATCAGGCGGAAGCGGTTGCCAAGGTCAACTACCGTAGCTTTGATGCCACGGCCAGTCTTCGACGTAAACACAAGGCGTGCCGTCTGCTGCTTGCGTATGCCGATACCAAGGAAGTGTACCTCTAGCGTTGGTTTATCTACAGCAATGAGCGGACAAACCTCAAGCATGTGGCTCTGCAGGCAAGAAGAGCGGTCGCCAGCGAAGTTCAAAGTGTAGTCTTCAAGGAACGAGCAACCCGTAGGCAGTCCCTGCTGCATAACCCACAGTGTGCGATAGAGGCACGCTGTCTTCCAGTCACCCTCGGCACCGAAGCCATAGCCCTCAGCCATAAGACGCTGTGAAGCAAGTCCTGGTATCTGGTCGAAGCCTACGAAGTTCGGGTCGTTGATGTCGGCATCACCCAGATCGTCGAAGTTTGTAGTGAATGCCGTAGCACCCTCATCCTTCAACACGCGGCGTAGAGCGATTTCAGCCTTAGCAGCATTGCGCACTTTCTCCCAGTAAACCTCCGGACCGCTCTCATCAATCTTGATGGTGTATTGTTCCTTATACTCCTTGACAAGAGCATCCACCTCAGCGTCGGTCACCTTCTTGAAGTAGTCCATCAGCGAACTTACCGGGTAGTAGTCAACGTGATAGCCCATGCGCTGCTCAAACTCCACACGATCGCCATCGGTCACTGCCACGTTGTTCATGTTCATACCAAACATCAGGCAGCGCACCTGCTTTGCGTCAGCCACACCAGCTGCCACACGTGCCCAAACGGCAATCTTCTTCTGAGCCTCTTCGCTTTTCCAATAGCCGCAAACCACCTTGCGTGGTACACGCATACGAGTGCAGATATGTCCGAATTCGATATCGCCATGAGCCGACTGGTTCAGGTTCATGAAGTCCATATCCATGGTCTCCCATGGTATCTCGGCATTATACTGAGTATGGAAATGGAGCAAAGGTTTCTGCAGAGCCTGCAAGCCCTTAATCCACATCTTGGCAGGAGAGAAAGTATGCATCCATGTAATGATACCAACGCACTTCTCATCGTTGTTGGCAGCCTTCATCACGTCCTCTACCTCCTTAGAACTGTTGGCAGTACCTTTATACACCACCTTGATAGGAATGATGCCACTGTTATTCAGTCCCTCAACCATTTCCTTTGAGTGACCATCCACGGCAACCACAGCGTCGCCTCCATAGAGCAACTGTGCGCCAGTCACCCACCATACTTCCAAATTTTCAAAAGCCTTAATCATAGTATATAAAAACTAATTAGTAAATATTGTTCAGAACTTCATTTGCCTATACAACGAAGCATCTGCAAAGGTAATCATTTTTTTTCAATTTCTTGCAGAAAACAAACATTTTACTCAAATAAATAAGTAAAATAACGTTTTTTTTCACATTATACAACGTGTATGGGGCAAAATATAATGTGCAGTTAACAACCACAGCACAGGATTTAAAACGAAATATGATATGGTTGCCACATGAATCACACCATATCAACCATGCCATCAGGCTTGAATATATCGTCATAACTTCTACAAAATCACATAAAATAATACAAATACGACAAGCCTCCTGTCATCTACAAGATTTAAAATCATTGATATAAATAAAAAAAAACTGAAAAATTTTGTCAGTTCAGGAAATATTAGTAACTTTGCAACCAAATGTTTAGCTTTGAGAACTTGAAAATAGACCTTTTAGCAATTAAGGACAACCCTGTGGAGTTGTCCCTTCTGCTTGATGATGAGTATTTTCAAGGTCTCGATGATGCAGAAATCCAAAGTGGAAAAGTAAACGCCTCACTGTCTATACGCAAGGCAGTGGATGGAGAGTTTGCCTTCACACTGAGGATTGAAGGCGTTGTCACAGTGACATGCGACCTCTGTCTTGACGATATGGAGCAACCCGTTGAGGGCGAAAGCAGTTTCATTATCAGATTAGGACAAGAAGGTGGCACTGAAGATGACATAATAGTGGTTGACGAGAACGATGGAGTACTCGACACCGCTTGGCTCATCTACGAGACAATAGCGCTGGCAATACCCATTAAGCACGTTCATGCACCTGGAAAATGCAATGCTGCGATGACGGAAAAGCTCCAAGAGCTGTCAGCCACCCGAAGTGGTGATGGGGTTGCGGAAAACGAGATTGATCCGCGCTGGGCTAAACTTCAACAACTAAGTCAAAACAAATAATCAAAAAAGTATTTAAAAGAAAATGGCACATCCTAAAAGAAGACAGTCAAAGACACGTACTCTCAAGCGTCGCACTCACGACAAGGCAGTAGCTCCTACACTTGCAGTATGCCCTAACTGTGGCGCATACTACGTTTACCACACCGTATGTCCAACATGCGGTCAGTATCGTGGCAAACAGGCCATCGTAATGGAGGATGCTGAGTAATTTTTGACTTGTAATAGTAATTAGGAGTTAAGTAGTTAAAACGATAAACATTTCGTGTATTATCAAATGTCTCAACTACTTAACTCTTTAATTTCCTATCTCCTAATAGAAACATAATGAGTAAGATAAACGCTGTAATCACTGGCATCGGTGGCTACGTACCTGAATATATCCTCACAAACGAGGAACTTTCACGTATGGTAGAAACTGATGACGAGTGGATAACAACACGTGTGGGCATCAAAGAGCGACGCATCCTCAATGAGGAAGGTCTTGGCTCGGCATATATGGCTCGTAAGGCCTGTCGCGAGTTGCTGCAGAAGACACAGATTGACCCACAGACCGTGGATTGCGTAATATGCGCTTCGACAACTCCTGACTATCGTTTCCCATCAAATGCCTCAATCGTAATAGGCAAACTGGGACTACAGAATGCTCACGGCTTTGACGTATCATGCGCCTGCTGCGGTTTTCTCTACATACTCGATATGGCCGCTGCAATGATACAGAGCGGCCGCTACAAGCGCATCATCTGCGTAGCTGCCGAGAAAATGTCGTCAATGGTGGATTACCAAGACCGCCAGACTTGCGTACTATTCGGCGATGGTGCTGCCGCTGCCATGATGGAAGCAACAGAAGAAGAGGGCATCGGTTTCCAGGATTCTTTCCTGCGCACTGATGGCAAAGGTCTGCCATTCCTGCACATGAAAGCAGGTGGCTCGGTTTGTCCAGCTTCTCACTATACCGTAGATCACCGTATGCATTACATCTATCAGGAGGGACGCACCGTATTCCGCTATGCCGTAACTTCAATGGCTGACGATGTAGAAGAAATCATGCACCGTAACAATCTCTCTAAGGACGATGTAAACTGGGTAATACCTCACGAAGCCAATATGCGCATCATCGAGGCGGTGACTAAGCGTCTTGAGATTCCTATGGACAAGGTGCTTATCAACATCGAGCACTATGGAAATACCAGTGCTGCATCAATAGCCCTGGCCATGTGGGACTTTGAGAAGCGTCTAAAGAAAGGCGACAACGTAATTCTTACAGCTTTCGGAGCAGGTTTCGTTCACGGAGCAAGCTTCTACAAGTGGGGATACAATGCATAATGCAGTATATGCATAACGCACAATGCTGTTTACACAATGCGCCATTGCGTATAATCATTGAATTACGATTTTTCAATTATAGAATATGCACAAAGCAGGATTTGTAAATATAGTAGGCAATCCTAATGTAGGTAAAAGTACGCTCATGAACCAATTGGTTGGTGAGCGTATTTCGATTGCTACCTTCAAGGCGCAGACTACGCGTCACCGCATCATGGGCATCGTCAACACCGATGAAATGCAGATAGTGTTCAGCGACACTCCAGGAGTGCTGAAGCCAAACTACAAACTACAGGAGTCGATGCTTGCATTCTCAGAGTCTGCTCTGCAAGATGCCGACGTTCTGCTTTATGTCACTGACGTAGTGGAGCAACCGGAGAAGAACCGCGACTTCCTTGACAAGGTGGCGAAGATGACCATTCCTGTCATACTACTGATAAACAAGATAGACGAGAGTGACCAACATAAACTCGGTGACATCGTAGAGAAATGGCACACATTATTGCCTAATGCTGAAATATTGCCAATATCAGCCAAGAACAAGTTCGGTATTGACATGTTGCTGGCACGCATCAAAGAGTTACTGCCTGACTCACCGCCATACTTCGACAAGGAACAACTGACTGACAAGCCCGCTCGCTTCTTCGTCACTGAGATTATACGCGAGAAGATATTGCTATACTATGACAAGGAGATACCATACTCCGTGGAAGTGCGCTGCGAGTCATTCAAAGAAACGGACAAACGCATAGACATTCGTGCCGTCATATACGTAGAGCGAGAAAGCCAGAAAGGCATCATTATAGGTCATCAAGGAGTGGCACTGAAGAAGGTAAGCACCGAAGCACGCAAGACACTTGAGAAATTCTTCGACAAGCACATATTCCTTGAGACCTACGTCAAAGTAGATAAGGACTGGCGAGGCAACGACAAGGAACTGGAAAAGTTCGGATATAGCCTGTACTGATGATTACTGTATTATTAACGGCAATCGACGATACAGATATCACAGAATATTTCGTTGGCAACGAATTAAAGCAAATATCACAGAATATTTCGTCAGCAACGGAATAAAGCAAATCACACTGATTTAAAAACAATAAATAATATAAACCCAGAGTAATATAAACCCAGTTGTATTACTGAGCAAAAAGTAGAACCCGTAAGGAGCGGGAAATGAAAAATGGGAAATTTAGTAGCTATCGTGGGCAGACCCAACGTAGGCAAGTCCACGCTTTTTAACCGTCTGACGAAGACACGCCATGCCATCGTCAGCGATGTTGCGGGCACCACGCGTGACCGTCAGTATGGCAAGTGTGAATGGAACGGCCGTGAATTCTCCGTGGTAGATACGGGGGGATGGGTGGTAAACTCTGATGACATATTTGAGGATGCCATCCGTGAGCAGGTAAAGATAGCCACAGAAGAAGCTGACCTAGTGCTCTTTGTGGTCGATGTAAAATCAGGCGTTACAGACCTTGACAGCGATGTGGCAGAGATTCTCCGCAAGACGAAACTTCCAGTAATACTCGTTTCCAACAAAACCGACAGTAACGAAATGCAGTATTATTCCGCAGAATTCTATAGTCTCGGATTGGGCGACCCTATATGTATCAGTGCCGTATCAGGCTTTGGCACAGGTGATTTGCTCGACATAGTGCTTGACAAACTACCCAAAGAGCAGAAAGACGAAGCGGAGGAAAACATACCACGTTTTGCCGTTGTAGGGCGTCCTAATGCCGGTAAATCAAGTATTATCAATGCTTTCATAGGTGAAGAGCGCAACATAGTGACTGAGATAGCAGGTACTACACGCGACTCAATATATACACGTTACGACAAATTCGGCTTTGATTTCTATCTTGTTGATACCGCAGGCATACGCCGTAAGAATAAGGTTAATGAGGATTTGGAATTCTACAGCGTAATGCGCTCAATACGAGCCATAGAAAATTCCGACGTCTGCATACTCATGATAGATGCTACCCGCGGCATAGAAGCACAGGACATGAACATCTTCCAACTCATTCAGAAGAATAACAAGTCGCTCGTTGTAGTCGTGAACAAATGGGACCTTGTAGAGGACAAGTCACCTATAGCCATCAAGACCTTTGAGAATGCCATCCGTGAGCGTATGGCACCGTTTGTTGATTTCCCCATAGTCTTTGCCTCTGCCCTTACCAAACAGCGTATTTTCAAAGTGCTTGAAACTGCAAAACAGGTATATTTGAACCGCAAGGTACGTATTGGCACGAGCAAACTCAACGAAGTGATGCTGCCGATTATCGAGGCGACACCGCCACAGTCGGTAAAGGGTAAATACATCAAGATAAAATACTGCAATCAGGTTCCAGACACTCAGATACCAACTTTCGTGTTCTATGCGAACCTTCCGCAGTACGTAAAGGAACAATATCGTCGTTTCCTTGAAAACCAATTACGCTCACATTGGGAACTGACTGGTACACCAATCAATGTCTTTGTTAGACAAAAATAATTCATATACATATACTTATACACAAATAAGCATTACTCCCCATTTGCTAAAAAGCAGATGGGGAGTAATAGTATATGGTTCTTGCACAATGCAAACTGAGCATTAAGAAAGTGGTTCACAAACTGGGTTTTCCTGAACAGATTACATTCCGTAAGACTTTAATACTCACATTGGAATATCTCGAATACGGAATATAGGAAAACGCGGTTGCTTACTTGAAGGTTGAGACCGTCGTGCCAGCTTTCCAGTATGATTGAAGCGTCATATCAAAGCGTAATACGCTACAATTGGGTATCGATGAAGATGTTGACGATGAGCCATAGGCCAGTTGCCATGGTATGTAAACCGTCCAACGGTCACCTACGTGCATCGACATCAGCGCTGTAGTAAAACCGTTTATCATACCACTTACAGAGAGTTTTGCCGGCACCATCGTCGTCGTGTCGTAATCCCCCTGCCATGATGAGTCAAACTGCTTGCCTTCGCTATACGACGCTGAAGGCATCAGCCAACCACGGTAGTGCAAACGCACAGTGTCCGTATATAGCGGAGTGGCGAGCGACTGCTCTGTTAGAACCTTACATTCGTCATGATAACTGCTCTGACTTTCTACGTGAGCCACAATATAGTCAGTGTGTGTGCCTTCCTCTGCTCCTGCGGTATAAAGGCTCAATGCGCCGTCTTTTGACCACGACTTAATTATCATCCATGACTCGTCACCAGAGTCAATAGCTGACTTGGCCTGCTGGTATATGTTCTCGAAGTACACATTATTGCGTGACTCCCAGTTGGCATATTCATCATCCTTATCGTCACTCTCGGAGCATGAGGTCATAGTCATGGCCGATAGCAAGATGCAGAGCAGCACAAAGCGGTATTTCATCAGTGTATCCATTGTCTCTTACTGCAGTTTCTTAAGCAGTGATGTAATTGTCACCTGATCTTCGATAATGCCGCGCAGTTCGTTGATATTCACACGGCGCTGCTCCATTGAGTCACGCTCACGCAGTGTCACGGTGTTGTCCTCCAGTGTCTGGTGGTCAACGGTAACGCAGTATGGTGTACCGATGGCGTCCTGACGACGATAGCGCTTACCTATCTGATCCTTCTCCTCATACTTGCAGTTGAAGTGGAACTTCAGGTCGTTCATAATCTCCTGTGCTTTCTCTGGCAGTCCGTCCTTCTTGGTAAGTGGGAACACTGCGAGCTTCACTGGAGCGATAGCCGCAGGCAGGTGGAGCACTGTACGTGTCTCGCCGTTCTCCAACTTCTCCTCCTCGTATGAGTGGCACATGATAGAGAGGAACATACGGTCAACACCGATAGATGTCTCAATGACATACGGAGTATATGACTCGTTCAGCTCCGGGTCGAAGTACTTTATCTGCTTGCCAGAGAACTTCTCATGCTGTGACAAGTCGAAGTTGGTACGGGAGTGGATACCCTCTACCTCCTTGAATCCGAATGGCATGCGGAACTCGATGTCTGTTGCTGCGTTAGCATAGTGAGCCAGCTTGTCGTGGTCGTGGAAACGATAGTTCTCCGCACCGAAACCGAGGTTCTGGTGCCACTTCATACGTGTCTCCTTCCACTTGGCAAACCAGTCAAGCTCCGTGCCAGGCTTAATGAAGAACTGCATCTCCATCTGCTCAAACTCACGCATACGGAAGATGAACTGACGTGCCACAATCTCGTTACGGAAGGCCTTACCTATCTGTGCTATGCCGAATGGTATCTTCATACGTCCTGTCTTCTGCACGTTGAGGTAGTTCACGAAGATGCCCTGTGCAGTCTCTGGGCGGAGGTATATCTTCATTGAGTTGTCGGCAGATGCACCCATCTCTGTTGAGAACATGAGGTTGAACTGGCGAACGTCGGTCCAGTTGCGTGTACCACTGATTGGACATACTATCTCCTCATCGAGAATAATTTGTTTCAGCATCTCGAGGTCCATCTTGTTCATAGCCTCGCTGTAGCGTGCGTGCAGGTCGTCAAACTTCTTCTGGTTCTCCAGCACGCGAGGATTTGTCTCGCGGAACTGCTTCTCGTCAAAGGCATCGCCAAACTTCTTCTTTGCCTTGGCAATCTCCTTGGCTATCTTGTCCTCGTACTTTGCCATCTGCTCCTCAATGAGCACGTCGGCACGATAACGCTTCTTTGAATCGCGGTTATCAATGAGAGGGTCATTGAAGGCGTCAACGTGTCCTGAAGCCTTCCATATAGTAGGGTGCATGAAGATAGATGAGTCAATGCCCACGATATTGTCGTGCAGCAACACCATTGACTGCCACCAATACTGCTTGATGTTGTTTTTCATCTCAACACCGTTCTGACCGTAGTCATACACTGCGCCCAGTCCGTCATAGATATCACTTGATGGGAACACAAAGCCATACTCTTTGCAGTGGCTTACTATCTTCTTAAATACATCTTCTTGCTGTGCCATTTTCTTATGTTTGTTTTTATTTATTTGCGTTTTTACAATTGTTGTTTTCCTGTCTTGTATTTGTCTCTCGCAGCAATAATCAGAACTGCTAAATGACTAACAGACTGCAAAGTTACAAAAAAAACACGAAACGACATAATTATTTCGTGTTTTTTAACTCTATAGTATATTCAGCGAATGGCCTTGAAATCCAAACCCCATCGTAATAAATAAAGCCATGAATAATCAGTTTGCATTCTCCGAGACATACATCAGTCTGACAAGTCGTATGTCTTCATCGGAATAATCACCGTCAAACTCATCATAGGCGTCGTCAAGCGAGTCAGTCTCCGCTTCCTCAAAGTAGCCATAGATATCGTCAAACTGTTCCTCGTCCATCGTTTCCTCAACGTCATACCGTAGGTCAAGACGTGTACCACTATACACTATGGCTTCCAACTCGTCAAGCAACTCTGGCATTTTAATGTGCAACGATGCCGCTATCTCCTTGAGGGGCATCTTACGATCTATACAGTTAATAATCTTAACCTTGCCAGCTGACTTGTTTGCCACATTGCGCACACGTATTTCTTCAGGACGTACGATGTCATTATCTTCGCAGTATTGTTTTATTTGGTCGAGGAATGGCTGACCAAAACGTCGTGCTTTTCCTTGTCCAACGCCCTGTATATTCTGCAGTTCCTCCATCGTCACGGGATACATCGTAGCCATCTGTTCAAGCGATGATTCCATAAAGACAATATAGGGCTGCACACCCTTCTTGCGAGCCACCTCGCGACGCAAGTCTTTCAGTATGGCATAGAGTTGTTCATCAACGGCACCTGTCACCACTGTGTTTTCGTTGTAATCATCAACGAAGGAGTTATCTTCTGTAACATAGAATGTATCTACGGCACTGTCGCCTTCTTCTGTCTGCATGGACTTCAGTTTTCTCTTGCCAGCAGCGGTGAGTTTCAAAGTACCATAGGTTTCAATATCCTTACGTATATATCCATCAACAATGGCTTGTTTAACAGTTGGACTCCATAATTTCTCTTCTAATCCCTCACCACAACCGAAGTCTTCGAGTACGTTGTGCTTATGAGCTTCAATCTCGTCAGTGGAGCGTCCTTTCAGGAAGTCCATCACATAACTCACACGATAGCCTTCTTTCAGCGCAGCAATAGCAGTAAGTAACGCATGAAGATGTTTCGTAGCGCACATACGCATCTTTGGATGCAGACAATTATCACAGTTACCGCAATTATCTTTATCGTAGTCTTCTCCGAAGTATTTCAGGAGCATCTTGCGACGACATATTGAGGCTTCGGCATACGAGGCTGTCTCTTGCAGCAGATGACGTCCAATCTCCTGCTCCGCAGCCTGCTTAGTGTCCATCAGTTTCTCAAGTTTCTGCAAATCCTTTCGAGAGTAAAATGCTATACATTGTGCATCATGTCCGTCTCTTCCTGCACGCCCTGTTTCCTGATAATAGCCTTCAAGTGACTTTGGTATGTCATAATGTATCACAAACCTGACATCGGCCTTATCTATTCCCATGCCGAAGGCTATAGTGGCACAGATTACATCAAGGCGCTCCATCAGGAAATCATCCTGAGTGGCACTGCGCACGTTGGGGTCTAAGCCTGCATGATATGGCGCTGCCTTTATATCGTTTGCACGAAGCACCTCGGCAATATCTTCTGCTGATTTCCTTGACAAGCAATATACTATACCACTCTGACCAGAATGTTGCTTAATGTATTTTATCATCTGCTTGTCAACATCACTGGTCTTCGGCCGAACTTCATAATACAAATTCGGGCGGTTAAAGGAACTCATAAAGACACGACACTCACTGATACCGAGGTTCTTCATGATGTCCGTACGTACTTTCTCCGTAGCAGTAGCTGTAAGAGCGATTATCGGTGTGCGTCCTATAGTATCTATTATCGGACGGATACGTCGATATTCCGGACGGAAATCATGTCCCCATTCTGATATGCAATGTGCTTCGTCTATAGCGAAGAATGATATCTTTACCGATTTCAAGAATAAGGTATATTCCTCTTTTATCAATGACTCGGGAGCCATGTAAAGCAATTTGGTGATACCATTGCGCACATCGTTCTTCACCCGTTCCACCATTTGTTTGTTCAACGAGGAATTAAGGCAGTGTGCTACTCCGTCATGCTCGCTGATGCCATTGATGATATCAACCTGGTTTTTCATCAATGCTATCAACGGAGATATGACTATTGCCGTGCCTTCCATCAGCAGGGATGGCAACTGGTAGCAGATGGACTTTCCCCCACCTGTAGGCATAAGCACAAAGCAGTCATTGCCATCAAGCAAATGCTTGATGACTTCCTCCTGCTGTCCCCTGAAGGAATCGAAGCCGAAGTATTTCTTTAGACTGTCGGTAAGAGAAATGTTCATCTTTATTCATGGTTTATGCACATTATAAGCTCAACTGACTCCGTACTACATTCATGCACAATAAACCACAAGTACTATTTCATTTAAGGTGGGTTCTAATAATTACCACCCTATCAGAATTTACTTTCCAACTGCTTTTCTGCATAGTCCTTCGTCACCTCAAACTTTGCAATACCCTGCGATGGTGCATCATACATAGCTTCGGTCATAATTGTTTCAACGATGGAACGTAAGCCTCGTGCACCAAGTTTATACTCTACAGCCTTATCAACGACGAAGTCAAGTGCTTCGGTTGTGAACGTCAGTTCTATCCTATCCATCTTAAACAGTTTGATATACTGCTTTATGATAGAGTTCTTTGGCTCTACGAGTATGCGACGCAATGCAGAGCGGTCAAGTGGATTAAGATGAGTAAGTACCGGCAAACGACCTATAATCTCAGGTATTAAGCCAAACGACTTTAAGTCTTGCGGTGCCACATATCGCATCAACTCATTCTTATCAATACGCTTTACATTCTGCACGCTGTTATAACCTATCGTATGTGCATTAAGACGCTGTGCAATCTTACGCTCTATGCCGTCAAAAGCTCCGCCACAGATGAACAGGATATTACGCGTATCAAGATGTATATACTCTTGATCAGGATGTTTGCGTCCGCCCTTTGGTGGCACATTGACTATTGTACCCTCAAGAAGTTTCAGTAATCCCTGCTGCACGCCCTCACCGCTCACGTCGCGTGTAATGCTGGGATTATCGCTCTTGCGTGCAATCTTGTCAATCTCGTCAATAAAGACTATACCACGCTCAGCAGCTTTCTGGTTGTAGTCTGCAATCTGTAGCAGTCGCGTCAATATACTCTCCACGTCCTCGCCTACATAACCAGCCTCTGTAAACACCGTAGCGTCAACAATGGTAAAAGGAACATTAAGCAGTTTGGCTATAGTACGCGCGAGCAAAGTCTTACCCGTACCAGTAGAGCCTACCATGATAATATTACTCTTTTCTATCTCAACGCCATCCTGTTCCTCTGGCTGCGACAGACGCTTATAATGATTATAAACCGCTACTGACAAGTATTTTTTTGCATCATCTTGTCCTATGATATACTGGTCAAGATACGACTTTATCTCCTGCGGTTTCGGCACATTATTCATATTTACAGCCTCCACGTCAGCAGAATTAGCCGCTTTTTCTGCAAGTTGATTTGAGGTCAGTTCACCTTCACCTCCCATCATGTTTGTCAACTGATGTGAAATCTCATAGGCCTGTTCAGCGCACTGATCGCAGATAAAACCATTTGCTCCAGTGATAAGCATATTGACTTCGCCCTCACTGCGCCCACAGAAACTACAGTAATTTGTTTTTCTCTTTACCACCTTCTATGCTTACTCCTATCTATTAACCCTGTTTTTTAGTCAACACCTGATCTATCATGCCATACTCCTTGGCTTCCTCTGCCGTCATCCAATAGTTACGGTCTGAGTCTTTCCATACCTTTTCATAAGGAGTATGAGAGTGATTACTAATAATGGTATAAAGCTCTTTCTTAAACTTCTGAATTTCCTGAGCTTCGATTTCTATATCTGAAGCCTGCCCCTGCACACCACCAAGCGGCTGATGTATCATAACACGACTGTGAGGTAAAGCCTGACGCTTACCCTCCTGACCTGCTACAAGAAGCACAGCACCCATTGATGCTGCCATACCCGTACAGATGGTAGCCACGTCACTTGATATAAACTGCATGGTATCATATATACCAAGTCCTGCAGTCACGCTGCCACCAGGGCTATTGATATATATAGATATATCCTTATCTGGTTCCGTAGAGTCAAGATACAGTAGCTGCGCCTGTATAGTGTTTGACGTATAGTCATTGATTTCAGTACCGAGGAAGATAATGCGCTCCATCATCAAACGTGAGAACACATCCATCTGTGTCACATTCAGCTGGCGTTCTTCCAGAATATAAGGGTTAAGATACTGATTTTGCAGTTTCATAACGTCATCAACCACCATACCGCTCATGCCCATGCGACTGGTTGCGAACTTACGGAAATCACTTGTAATATTCATTTTCTTATAATATTATAATGTATGTTATCTAAATATGAAATACACAAAACTTAACACGCACACAAACACACTCGCTCTTTTTACATACGCCACAAGCGCATAATACTATCTGAGAGTATCGGATTGTATGCAATTAAAATATGAGAACACTGCTCAAAAAGCAACATTCTCATACAAAGTTACTAAAAAAAAATGCAATCTGCAAATTTTTCTTTATTTTTTTATATACAAATAGAGTGACTTGACACTTACGTCCAGTCACTCCATATATATCAAGAGGTTTCAGATTCTATCAATCCTCATTGACATCATCATAGTTAAAGAGCTCGCTACTCCACTCCTTAGCTTGAAAGTGTTCCTCTTCATCATCACCTTTTTCATAAGTTGTACCTGCAAGAAGTTCTAAAACGTCATGCTTTATTTCTACTAATTCCGGAGCTATATATTCTTTCTTAAACATAATCTTATTCGACGTATTATATGATTTGTTTTCTTTTTACTGCCTATACAATTGCAAAGTTATATATAAATTTTGAATTGTAAAAATATTTCCATACTTTTTCAAGAAATTTAACACTACTCTCTAAGGTACTTCCTGCCTCTTTCGTCTATAACGATACCCTTATAGTCATCGTCAACAGGCTGGCCTGAGAGATTATAGTAGCGATGCTCTTGTTCCATACTGTTTATATCTACCTCTTTCACGGCAGTAGCTTCCATATCTATGTTATCCAAGCCGTCAAATACTGCAGCCTTTGCCTCAGTTGAACTATTCAGAGTAGAAATGATATAGGCCTTTCTGGCTGCGAAGGTAACGCCATATTTTGCTTTCACAAATTTGTTATTTGACATACCATAGACTAACAATCCATCAGGCACTGTAAAGTCTTCTGTCAAGGAGCCACTGAGCAAGTTTTTATCTTTGTATTGCCAGCTTTCACTACTCAACGTACTAAATGGCACATTATATGTAGTATCAGCATGCAGACTTGATAACACTATAGGAGTATTAGCAGGCACCTCATATACCCAAGTCCAGTCAAAAGTCGTTTCTGTCTCACCAGTTATAATGAATGCTGTAAGTCCACGGTCTTCTATCTCTTTGAAATCCAGCGCATGCTCCGTAACGTACGTTGAATATCTGTATGAGCCGACTGTTATCGCCTCATATCCCTGATATTTGGAAATGAAGTAAGCCTTACCAGCAGGGATTACAACTCCAACACCTTTTTTAGCTCTACGGAATTTTCCATCTGGTGACATACCATATACATAGTTAACTGTATCATCTACGCAGAAGTCATTTGTCAAGCTACCTGTCAGAATATTATTTGTAATCATCTTCACACCAGGATGAACTGGAATTTTATATTCTGTATTAGGCTCGCCCTTTACGAAGAATGCCGTCCCCTTTGGTACATGTTGTATCTCTACCACCTCAATACTGTCCACATATTCATCAATCACCACATAGGCTGACAGGCCTTCTACCGGTTCAAAGTCAATATCATTTGCAGCTACGCCTGAAACATATCCATACTCATTAGTCGTAATCGTCTCATAACCTCCGTATTCGGATATGAAATATGCCTGATTTGGCTTGAACGTCACGGATGAAGCTGCCTTTACAATATTACCCTTACTGTTGTAACCATATACATAACACGGGGCTACAGAACTGACAGGGAACGGATCTGTATGCGAACCCCTCAGTTTATTATCTGGGCCTAAATTGGCTAATTTACATACAGGTACGACATACGTCTTATTAGGAACGCCCTTGATAAACACTCCACAATCCTTGGTTGTCTTTTCTATGGTCTGTGCAAATATTCCGTTGATAGACTCACCCGTAACAATACGCACCTCTATATCTTCAATGCCTGTGAAATCCAGCGCATTGTATGTATAATAGCTCAAATATCCTGAAGAACCTATTGTAATTTTTTCGAAACCAACATTCTTGGATATTATGAATGCTTCGCCTGCTTCTATTACAGTTTCCGCAGTGGCTTTAGAAAAATCTACGTAACCATCTCCGGTAACCATATATATCACTCTGTCCTGATCAGCAACCACGAAATCAGTTTCACTTACAGTCAACAAATTAGTAGAGATTTCTGGCGCACTTTCTATAACCGGGACCTGATAGGTCTTACCTTTCGTTCCTCTCAACGCTACGACTGTTCCAGCCGGAACCTGTCCGAGTTTATTCTGATACAGAGTACCATCGGAGTCCTCCATATAGACTATGTAGGCATCAAGACCTACTGTTGCGAAATCGAGGTTATGCTGAGCAACATACGACCTTACTCCATTAGACGGCATAACGATTTCCTCATAACCAAGTTCAACCGGGCGCTCATACGCTGAGATATAGTAAGCCTCACCTGCAGGCACAACATAGTCCTCGCTCATACGCTCCACTTCACCTGTAGCAGCATTAAGTGCCCAGATATAGTTGGCATTATTGCTTACGGCATAGTCAGCAGTACTACTTGTCAGGCGATTGTACGTTCCTGTGGTCAAATCCGTCTTTGTACCCTCATCAGCCTTAACGACTCTATAAGTAGTATTCGGTTCACCACCTTTCAAGATGAAGAACGGGTCTCCTGCTGCAACCTTAGAAACTGGCTGGGATACTAAAGAAGAAATCGTCTCGCCTGTCATGACAGATGCTGTCAATGGTGACTCGCTAAAATCAAGCGGATATTCGCTCGTCATAGACAGAGTGCCGCTCTCATTCGTGGTCAGTTCTACGAAGCCTCTGTATTTTGACACAAGATATATGGTGCCAGCCGGTACTGTCGTAACGGCATCCTTATCAACCTCTACCAGAGTTGAGTCATTTCCTGAAAGCATATACACTGCATTCTCCTTTGAAGAAGTGGCATAACTGCTCGTTGTGCTTCCCTTCAAGTAATTGTAATACTCCAGCGCTTCAGTACGCTGACCGACGAGTATAGAGTAAGACGCACCCGGAGTACCACTAAGTATAACAGGAGTTTCTGCCGGAATATCATCTACAGCCCAGTATTCGAAGGTAACTTTATCATCTTTCAGGGATTCACTTGTTATAGTGTAAGCAGTCAAGTCTTCTAGATCTTCAAAATTCAATGGCTTGTCATAGACGAGGCCAAGCACACCAGAGCTTCCGATAGTCACATCAAGATACTCTGCTGCCTGGAGTTCAGACAACACACAAACCGTACCAGCTGCAACCACTCCACTCTCTTGACGAACCAACTTACCTGTAGTCAAATCTACAACGTAAACAGGAAGTTCTCTTGTTGTAACATCAATATCAGTTTCACTCACAGTCAGCAGATTGCTGCCGTTAAGCCCACTTGCGTAGCCTTTTCCGAGAGCATAAGTAGTATTCGGTTTACCGGAAATAATAACAGGAGTACCTGCAGGCACCTCTCCTATAGTCTCTGCTATATCCGCATACGTAAATCTGCCGCTCAGTGCCTCTTTCGTCACCAAGATACCACGCACCTCATCATCTGCCTTAAACGATATAGAATTGGTTGGCACATACGAGGCATAGCCGTATTCATTAGTAGTCACATACTCCGTATCTGAATATACGCTGACGCTCTTAACTGTTACTCCACTCGGAATTTCAAAGAACGCGGCATCAGAATATACTTCAAACACCTGCTCATCTTCGGTAGAAGAGGCATGCTCTGAACAAGATCCCGTTGGCACCTGAACACGTCCGCCCACTGTAGATACATATACATATTGACCAGAAACAAGTCCGCTTACAGCCAAGCCATCGTAAGCATTAAAGTAGTCATCGGCTAATTCAACATCATCATCAAACTCTGGAGTAGGCTTAGTACTTACCAATCCGCTATCAGCCTTGAGATAATAATCTGAAGCGGTAGAAAGACCTATGCGCTTGTCAACACTGATACTGACATTCTGTCCTCCACTGATGAATTTCTCTATATTATATATTGGTTTTCCATCTACATCAAATGCGCTACTGCCACTAAGAACCACATTCTTAGCATCCTTGCCGTAAACGGAGCCATCTACAAGTGTCGTGAAGTCCTGTTTCCATAACATCGGATAATCAGGACGCGTAGAGGTATAGGCACTGGTTTTACGTGATGCTGTATAGCCATCGGCTTCCATCCACTTCGTAATCGTAGAACCTGGAGGTGCGTATGCCCAAGAACCCTCTGCAAGCAGTGTTTCAGCCCCGCCATCTATCTGATAGTAAAAACGTGGCGAACGAGGCTCTACAGCTACATAATCATAATTTGGAGTCAGGGTAAAAGCAAAGCCCTTTTCTGCATCATACGAGACAGCAGTAAAAGTCGGAGGATACAACTGAACTGTACTACCAGCTCCCGTACCGAAAGTGATTACCTCTGAAGCACTTCCGTTAACAGGGTTGACAGCATAGATATACAATGTTGTTGCTTCTGTCTCAAACTCACCGGCATAAGGCAGCCAAGCCTTGTCACCAGGTGCCAGTGCAGTTTCTGAATAATAGATTTCCGCTCCCTCTGTTACACAATCAAGAACTACAGTTCTTGCCTTAAGATTAGCATCTACGATAGAATATGTGGGTGCCTCACAAGGAGTATCATCAACAATTACATCTTTCGTCAACTTGAAATCATCATAATATCTGATACTTGCATATGGATCATGCTCCATGTTATAATCACTGTACTTATACTCAAACATACCACGAAGGTCGCCAAGTTGCGCAGGATTAACCGTTGCCGAACTCTCATACACCTGTTTATCATCAAATTCATCATATACGACAACACTCAAGGTAGCACTTGTAGTGTTATAATTCGTACATTTCAAGGTTAACTTATATTCATGCCCATACTTAAGCAATAACTGACCATCAACAGTCGTATTTCCTAACTTCACATTATAATAAGAAGTAGGTTCACCATTGCTGTCTTCACCGTCAGAAGTCTTATCCAAAATCAGATAGCACCCCGATGTAAGTTTCGTGCCTTGCGACGGATCAGCATTGCTTCCCGTTACAGCAAGCTGTCCGAAATAATATACAGAGGTTTTCAAATAACAATTGGCATCAGAAGATTTAATATACATCGAGAATGTCCAGTTATCTGTAATTTCTGAAGCATCATATTTAAAATCTGCAAACATAAAACTACCACTAAACCCCATAGTGCATAAAACCGTAGTCCCAAGCCCCATATCTCCTACAATACCTTCTGCAAGATCTCCTCCTCCCTTGCCAAAAGCAGAAAAACTTGATACAGAACTAATGTCCCCACCTTGAACGTTTTCAAAGTCTTCACTCCAAATAGTCTGGGTTGATACGGTTGTCCCTGCCCATGCCATAGAAGTGGATAGCGTGAGCATACAAATAATAATATGTAATATCTTTTTCATACGTATGTTATTTTGCAAACTTTTTGAGTGTGTCATGGTTATTAGTTTTAGTCCTATGATTGATAATTATTGCAATTTGTTTATGTTATCCTTTGCCCTGAGATATAATCTATTGCAAAATTACTCATTTTTATTCGAAAACAAAGCAAATATAAGTTTTTTTACATTTTTTTAACCTTACCCCCTCTTTATCTACGCATAAATTACTAAACATTAAGCAAAAGTTGAAATATTAGTTCCTAAAAGTAACAATATGGTGTACAAAAAGAGAGGGGCAAGGTATATAATGACAAATCTAAAAGCGCAACAAAGGTATAGCCGTAAAAATCAACGAAATACAGGGCGAACGGTAAAAGCATACTGATTATGGCATAATCAGTATGCTTTTACCGTATAATCAGATAGCGATTACAGGGTAATGGCAATGCTATTACGAAACGGAGGAATAGAGACTGGTTTTACTCTGCAAAGAAAACATTCTTGAGACTTTAAATCACTAATCATTCTACTATGTCTTCGTAACGCATAAGATACGTGTCATACTGAGTAAGGAAAGGTTTGAAAGGCTTCTGCAGATACTGCGGATCATCAAACAAGCAATCGAACGCTGGTGGCAATTTACCACCTTCAACCCTACTCATGCGGAATGTGCCCGTCAGTCTGCCAACGTCTTTTGAGACAACGGGGAAGGCTGTGCGCGAGAACTTAGGTCCCTGGCCGGCCACAGCAGCGTTGACCGTCAGTACTATGCCACGGTCAGTCTGCTCAAAATTAAGGTTAAGGCTATCCCCCACTACCAGTATGCCATTGCCGTCCTTATCACTAAGGAAAGCAGCATCGATGCCCATACGGTTGCCTTCAAAATACACATCGTCTTTATGCAAAGACCAAATATCATAGTTATTGGCGCGGGAGCGACCGGGGTAAGAAGCAAATGGTCCCATGCCTACCCACTGTACCCTGTCGATATTTTCGGGCAAGAGCCACGCTATGCCGACCTCTGAAAGGAACCTATCGGTAGTATCAGGCATAAGTTCATAATCCACACGTATGGCATTGCCCTCACTGCTGGTGCTAATCCCTGCCTTCACGTAAGGATTATCCACCGGCTGGAGGTAGCGTTCCACGCGTTTGTCAGCCACTTTAATACGCTCAGCCATCGTAGCCTTGCGCCCCACGCGGATGAGAAACTGCGGTGCATCGGTCGGCTCACTGCTTATCTCAAGTGCGGAAAAGTCAGGTTTGTTTCGGGCAAAGCACTGACGCAGGAAAGTGTTTCCGTCCTTATCCGTAAGACTAACATCCAAAACCGAGAACGATGAGATTTTAGATAGCGGCAACACAACGCGCACACTGTCATGAGGGGCACATTGCGGCGAGAAGGCATCGAAAGTCACAGAATCCTCATCGGTATCTGCGGAGTAGTCACGAAGCATCCAGTCGAAGGTCACATTATCCTTCAAATCGAGGAAATCATAACGGTTTACTATTGTCAGCGTATCGCCATTGACATTGCTTACGAAAGCCCTTGCATAGTTACGCTGCAATTCATAGTAGTTGGGCAACGGCGTACGGTCAGCATAGAGTAATCCGTCAGTACCCTTGTTGCCATACATTTCAAAGCCTCCATACTCGCTTGTAAACACCCTTTCCTCATATCCGAAACGACTTTGCAGCGTATCACGGAACGGCATACCCTGATCTACCCACTCCCATACCGAACCGCCTGCAATGCCAGGGGTACGCTGTATCGTCTCCCACTGTCGGTCGTGGTCTTCGAGCGATATGCCGAGAGTATGGCAATATTCCGTAAAAATCACCGGACGGTCAAGGTGCTGATAATATCCTGATATCTGTCCCGTGGTGGGATAGTGCGGAGCGTATATGGGAGCCTTTATCACTGGCTGTCTGGCATCATAGGTCTTGCGGAAATAGCTGCCTACCTGCGGAAAACAATAAGGGCGTGAGGGGTCAAGTTCCTGACTGACATAGTCGCCGAGGCGCGAGCATATCTCAGTAAGAGGGTTTTCATTGCCAAGGCTCCATACGAGCACAGAAGGGTGATTTTTGTCACGACGTATGGTAGCCTGCGCACGCTGCTGGAGTATCGGATAAAAGGTAGAGTCATACAAATTCTTATCACCGAAACCGAACGGAACCTCGTCTATCACATAGAAACCGAGTGAATCTGCAAGTTCGTAGAAGCGTGGCTCACGCGGATAGTGTGACGTGCGTATGTAGTTGACGGAAGCTTCTTTCATCAGTTTCATATCACGCAGGATGCTTTCCTCGCTGATTACCTTCACCGTAACGGGGTCGGTAGAGTGACTCGTGACACCGCGCAGTTTAATAGGCTGACCGTTGAGTTTCAGCACATTACCCTCAATGGTCAGTTCGCGGAAGCCGAAACGCTCACGATGTACCTGCTTCTGTCCGTTAGCCTGCAGCGTAGTAGTCAAGGTATAAAACGAGGGAGTTTCCGCAGTCCATAGTTCTGGGTTACCAACAAGAAGCGTTGTACTCAAACCTTTACCCTTCGCCACGATGCGACCGTAGCTGTCAGTTACCGTGTATCTGACCTTGCCGTTACCGCCACTCACCACTGTATTCACCTTCACTTCACCATTATTCTTCGTGGTAATGGTAACATCGCTGAGGTGAACCTTAGGCACTGCCATCAGCGTTACATCACGAAAAATGCCACATGGCGCCCAATCGTCATTATAGTCGAAGTCGGAACCACGAAAGCGTGTCATCACGCGCAGCGACAATTCCTGACGTTCTTTTGTCCAATCCACTACCGGTGTAATGTCAAAAACCGCAGTATTATAACCGGAGCGCCACGAACCAGCCTCTTGTCCGTTGACATAGAGGTCGTAGCCATAGAGCACTCCGTCGAAGCGCAAGGCGATACAATGACCTTGCCACTTCTGCGGCACGGTGAACGTGGTAGTGTATTCCTTGACCAAGTCATCAGCCTTATCGTAACTTGGCTTGCTGAATCCGTATGCCTCCCAGCATCCCGGCACGGGAATTTCTTTCCCATCAAGCATCCACACGCCGTTAAGACTTTGCATCATCTGCGGATCTGTGACGGGGAGGATGCCGCTAAAAGCGTCCCTGACTTGCGCAAACACTCCTGTATGCGAAAGCAACGCCGACAATAGTACAACAAGAAGTATTTTCTTCATCATACGTCTTTTTCGTGGTTCATAGTACACGTAGGCTTATGGTGGGTTCTATAAATTACCACCGTAATATTAAACTTTAAATGTGGGTTGACGAAGCTAATCAATAGAACCCACCTTATATTATTGCCAGGTTAGTCTCCAGTTGCTTGGCACTGCTGGCTCCTACAAGTACACTTGTGACACCCTGCTGACCGAGCACCCAGCGCAATGCCTGCTGGGCAATGGTCTCACCACGCAGGTCAGCCTCCTTACTCAGTTCACTCAGGTATTCCAACAGTTGCGGTGTGAGTGCGTCTTTCTTCAGAAAATGCTCTCGTGCCATGCGCGAATCTGCAGGTATGCCGTTGATATAGCGGTCAGTCAGCAGTCCCTGAGCCAGTGGCGAGAAGGCTATGAAGCCTATGCCATGCTCACGGCAGTAGTCAAGCACGCCACTGTCGATGGGTTCGCGGTCAAGCATATTCAGCCTACCTTGATATATAAGCAGCGGCACGTCATGCTTGCGCAGATACTCATCGGCAACCTTCAGAGCCTCAAGCGGCCAGCGCGATATTCCAACATAGAGAGCCTTGCCGGCACGCACTATATCGACGAGAGCTTGCAGGGTCTCCTCCAAAGGTGTTTCGGGGTCATAGCGATGACTATAGAAGAGGTCAACGTAGTCAATATGCATACGCTTCAATGACTGGTCAAGCGACGACATGAGATACTTTCGCGAACCCCAGTTGCCATAAGGGCCAGGCCACATGTCGTAGCCTGCCTTTGAGGCAATGAAGAGTTCGTCACGATAAGGACGGAAGTCGTCATCCATCAGTCGTCCCATAGTTTCCTCTGCCGAGCCATACGGAGGACCGTAATTGTTGGCAAGGTCGAAGTGAGTGATGCCATGATCAAAAGCATAGTGGGTTATTGCGCGACTGCGCTCGTAGGGATCAACGCCACCGAAGTTATGCCAGAAGCCCAAACTCACCTTTGGTAGCAGCACTCCACTACATCCACAACGCTGATACATTCTTTCAGACTTGTCGTAGCGTTGTTCGTTAGCAATATATTTTCCTTTCAATTCCATATTGTTCATCTTTTTTCTATATTCTTATACTTCAAGTCTATTTTCGTATATTTGCCATTGCTATCGCAGTGTTCAAAAAGGCCAAGTGGTTCGGTAAGAGGCTTACCATTCTGCTTATACACGGTGCCACTCGGCGCATTAGGTATAGAAGCTGCTTCACGCAGATACTCATCACAGTAGTTCAAACTGCCAAATTCAGGCCACTCTTTGATTATCAAGTCCATAGCTACGGCATCACACGCCACCTCGTCCTGCGAGGCAATGATAGAGCAAGCCCAGTTTCCATTAAATGGTTCCTTCATCCACTTTGGGTTAGGAGCACCGTTTACATCGCGTGAACCGTAAGTACCATCAATGAGGAAGAGGAGCGTTTTCTGTCCCATATCCTTATGAGCCATCCAATCAACGAAAGTCTTGTAGGCCGGCTTACCATTACGCTTATCCTGGCTCACGTTGTTATGCGCATTCTGTCGCCATAGCAGGTTGATATCCGTAGCGCCGTACCAGTTCTTCGATGTCAGCGTCACGCCTGGTCCAGAATGAGTCTTGAGCAAGGCAGTGTTGATAAGGTAAGTGGCATCTACAATGCACTTAGCCAGTCCACGCGCCATTTTTCCATTATCAACGGAATATTCTATCTGTTCAGAATAATAATCACACTTCTCCCTACCATCGCCACCGATATTATCAATCATACGCACACGTGGGAACTCGCGATGTATCTTATCATATATACTGTCAGTGATGGCTCGGCTTGGTTCGCACAGCACTATATCCTGCTCGCGAACGCCTGCATCGCGAACAAGCGAGCGAACAAGTGACAGAGTAGTGAAAGGGGAAGAGTTCAACTCTATAGTATCATGATGTGTTATAGCATTATTCATATTGAGCTTAACCGCAATCATCTCACCTTTTCTGTATCCATGGTTACCACGACCATGGGTTTTATTGAAATGACGAAAGAGTGCCTGCCATGCCTTCTCTGCCGTTGTCTCACCCGTAAGCATCTTCACAGCCTCGGGTATCATGGCATCTGCTTTCTGCTGATTATTCCAACGGTCTTCCACCCATAAGCCTGTATGCCCGTCCCAGTTAGCAACGCCTGGCGAATGAACCCACGCAACGCGTCCTGGATGTACGCCGCGCCCTATGCCTATTGGCTCATTAGCATCAACGAACAAACGAGGTTTCCTGCCATTGTACTCACCAAAGAACAAACGATCACGGTTCACGGCATCACCAAGCAACTGTATGGTAGTAGATGGACCAAGGTCGGGATTACGCCACGAACAAAGTTGCCATACGACCTTCCCGTTCTTATCTATCTCAACTGCTTGCACGGGTGCATTGGCTGTATCCATTGGCGTTTTATTCCATTCGTTATACCAGTTATTGACAATATGTCCTCCATCCTTCAGTCGAACCGTTTTCTGCGGCTGTGTAATGCCATAGTCTGCAACATTCATCTGCCAAACCACGCGCCCCTGACGGTTTATCTCTTGTATAAGCCCCTTGCGCCCAGTAATGAGTATATTACCCTTAGGCAACTCCTGTACTGACCACGGCAGGAAACCGTTCCAACGATCTATCTCCTGTCCTTTACTGTTATACTCTTGTATGCATCCAAGTCCCATATTAGCAATGAGCAACGTTCCACGTTCCGTAAGGCGAGCATTGCGGAACTGACCATGCACAGAGCCTTTTTCCGACACTGGTAATTCAAACTCCCTTACTATCCTACATGACGGTATCTCCATCACAACCGTCTTTGCAGGCTTGCCGTTCTGCAAGAAGACCACGTATTTTCTACCAATGGGTTGTACGGTATGTATCTCCGTTCCTTCAGGCGCATTGTAACTCCATACGACCTCACCATTCTGTGCCACTTCCGCAACTCCATACTGGTGAGCCACGAGTATGTGACCATCAGTCATAAGTATCGCATCACTAATCTCACCACGCTTTAGTTTATTCTCTACACGCTTTAGTTTGTCGTCACTACACTTTAGATTGTCGTCGTTACGCTTTAGATTGTCGTCATACGACCAGTCAATCTTGCCTTCCTTAACGATAAACATACGACGTTGCTTACTCTGACCCGCATAAAAGAAATCATGGCGTGACAGAGAGTTATCCACTTCTTGCGCATTAGTATGCAACGCACACAACGCCAAGAACAATGCTGTTATTATCTTTTTTATCATACCGTTATATTGTTTTCATCTGCAAAGATAAGGAAATTATGAATATTTCGCAAAAATTATGCATCACGATGTCGTTATTTTACCATCGAAAGGCATTTTTTTACTATAAGACATCTACTTTCCATGAAAATATTATTATCTTTGTACCGTAAAAACATTTTGTTATGCATAACCTATCTATCGATGACATACGATTTATGACGCTACACGTAGGCTTCTGTCAACATGACGGAGACTGGAATTGGAAAAACGTACGCAGTCCCTTCGCTCGCCTATATTGCGTAACAGAGGGTGAGGCGCAGGTAATAATGCCCGACGGAATGAAAACGCTCAGCAAAGGGCATCTATACTTCATACCAGCCTATACAATGCACAGCGATGTATGCACATCGGTATTTTCACATTATTACGTGCATATATATGAAGACCCTAACAGTCGGTTTAGTGTATTCGAGGAGCTTTCACTGCCCTTTGAAGTAGAATCAGAACCGATAGATGAAGATTTGATGCGTCGCTTAATGGCAATGAACCCACAGATGGGGGTGCCTCAATCCAATCCAGAGGCCTACGACAATCATCAATCCATGCTTTCAAACCTACAACGCAGTGCAAGCCGTCCACTTGCCGACAAGATGGAATCAAGGGGCACGTTGTTTCTTCTGATGTCACGGTTTCTGAAAACAGCGAAGCGGCGTGACAACATCAACGACGACCGCATACGGCGTTCCTTAACATATATCAGACATCATATTGCTGAGAATATTGATATTGGAGGGTTAGCAGAAGAGTCATTCATGTCGAAAGATCATTTTATTCGCATATTCCGCAAGCAGACAGGCATGACACCCAATGTTTACGTGACAAAAAAGAAGATGGAGTGTGCAGAACTAAGACTAATAACGACTACCACACCAATAAAGATGATAGCCCATCAACTGGGCTACGCTGACCAATCATACTTCATCAAGTTATTCAAAAAGCACACTTCGCTCACACCACAGCATTACCGTGAACAGTATGGTCTGTAAGTCTCATCTCCTTATCCCTTATGTTACGAGGATGATGCAATTCTATTTCCTCACGCAGCGTTGACATATCTATATGTGTATAAATCTCAGTAGTGCCGATGCTTTCATGTCCTAACATTGCCTGAATGGCGCGCAGCGAGGCTCCACCTTCGAGTAAGGCTGTTGCAAAGGAGTGGCGCAGCGTATGGGGCGAAATGGTTTTCACTATGCCAGCATCACGTGCGGTCTGTTTCACCATTATCAGTATCATGGTGCGCGTCAGATGAGCCCCTCTCCTATTAAGAAACACATAATCTTCTTCACCTGACTTTATCTTCATCTGACTACGGTATTCATACCACAGGTGCAGTTCGCGGATGGCATGAGCAGAAATAGGCACGAGCCTTTCCTTTGAGCCCTTACCCAACACGCGTATAAAACCTTCTTCTTCATATACATGCGACAAGGTAAGCGTAACAAGTTCCGACACACGCAGACCACAAGAGAATAACACCTCTATTATTGCGCGGTTACGATGTCCTTCCCATTTCGACAAGTCAATGGCCTGTTGCATCATGTCCACCTCTTGAGTTGACAACACCTCAGGCAAGTGTTTGTCTTGTATTGGAGACTCCAGCAGTTCGCTTGGATCTTGCTCTATGTACCCGTCAAGTTCAAGAAAATGGTAGAATGCCCTCACACCACACAGGATGCGTGCATGTGTAGAAGCAGCAATGCCCAAATCATGGAGCGAAGCCGAAAACTCCTGCAAATCGTCAAGCGAAAGACTCATAACATCACGATTACATTCTTCACACCACGTCATAAGTTTACCAACGTCGTGCATATAAGCATCAAGCGTATTAGGCGAGAGGCCTTTCAACAAGCGCAAGTGCTGGCGAAAGCGTGATATAAACTTTAAGTCCTTCAAATCTTCAATCTTTTACTTTTCGAAATGTTATGGTGGTAACTAATAGACCCCACCGTAATTTTTCAATCATCCAACTTTTCAGTCCTTAATGATTTTCTCTATCAGCGGTAATACAACCTTGCGTATCACCTTCTCGTTGAGCTGGTGTTCGCCTTCGAAACGCTGACACTGTGGATAATGCTTACTGAACAGTCCGTAGGTGTTACACGACTTATCGTTAATGCCGAAGAGTCCCCACACGTGCTGACGGTCTTCATCAGTAAGATTTTTAAACTGCTGCCGTTCTATCTGATTGTGATGCTGAATGAGTTCTCGCGTTACGCGGAAAGTCTTCTGGTTGTCCTTACGGCGGTTGAAGAACTTATGTTCACCCGTTTTCATCACCCCACTCATGGTTGACATATTAACGGCAGGGTTAACGCAGATGCGTTTAAATCCATGCATTTGGTGTGCATACATTCCTCCCATTGAAGTACCCAATATGATATCGGGCTGCTCCTGATCGCACAGTTCACGCAAGAAAGGCAAAGCCTCAAGTGGGTCGAGTGGTATGTCGGGGGCTATAATCTCATCATCAGGCATAAGGCGACGCAGTGTCTCTACCGTACCGCTTGCGCCTGATGAGCCAAAGCCATGGAAATAAATCAGTTTCATATTCTCTTATATTTACAGTTTAAAAAAAATGAAGAACTGAAGTTTCATCTTACATTCTTAGACTGCCATACTTCAGTTCTTCAATTTTCATCTTAGTTTTTTCTATCTACTACTTAACGTATTTCTTTCCGCTTCTGATTTGCAATCCACGGCTGTTGTCGCTGATGCGCTGCCCACTCACATTGTAAGTAGCGTCATTCGCCGTCTTTGTTGCCTCGGTCTTTACGGTATTTATAGCATCGGGTTGATCTTCAGCCCAGCGCGTAATCTGAAGTTGAGTAATATAGATGTTAGTGCCGACTTTCTGACCACGCGTCATCTTAATAACCTTCTGCCCGTTGGCACCTGCTGTCAGTGCGTAGCCTCGAGTATTAGGTTTAAGAGTTCCGCTGTAGATATTATTGAAAGATACACCATCATCAATGATACACGTACCACTCAGAATGTATGGTGAAGCTTCTGCCGTACTGCTCTTCGATACGTATGCGGTAATCCAAACGGAGTCGCCTGTCTCTATAGGCTCATCAAGGTCAATCTGAATATATGTCGCATTGTTTGACGCATTATCATTCATGTTAGTTGATTTGCCGTGCAGTGAGATAGTGTAATAGTCAACGTTGTTTACGATGCTCTTGTAGTTTACGCGGTTAGTTGCAGTTGCCACAGCATTCTGCATTGATGCAATGCCACCGGTTTCTATTGCAGTACCCTCGGGTGATGTCCATGAGTAAAGCACGTTACGGCTGTATGTCTTTGGCTTCGGACGGTCCTCTCCATCAGCCAATATATACAGTTTACCATCAGTGAACAGCGTAGAAGTGTCCCATACAAGTCCTTCGCCTGGTGATGCCGGTGAGATCGTGAACGAACCGCTTGCAGTTGTAGGAACCTTGGCAAACACCTGAATATAATTATTTTTCTCAAACGGCACAGTGACGTTGGTCATATCAATCTCTAGCACAGCGCCATTCTGCACGTTGAGAGTTGTCACGGCGAAGTTGTTCTGTGCGTATGACTTCTGATCATTATTGACTACTGGTACTACCATTGTCGAACCGCTCTGCATAGTCAGCGTTGTGAGAGTGAGTTTCTTTCCGCTTGTTATGGTGTCGCCCGCGACGATGGTGCCTCCATTCTGCACGGTGACAGGTCCAGCTATAGTACCCTCGCCTTTGAGTGTAGCCTCGCTCTTCACGTAGTAAGCACCGGTGCCGCTGTTCTTACCGTCAATGATGAGAGTGCCGGCATTGACGTTAGTTGTTCCTACGTATGTATTGTTGCCTGTCAGTCGCCAAAGGCCAGTTCCCACCTTGGTGATGTTGTTTGTGGTAGAGTTATAGCCTTTTGCACAGCAATTGTTAGTAATGGTGCCATGGAAGGTCTCATCAGAGTTAGAACCTCCGATTGTCCAGTTACATACAGAAGTGTTAGTTTGCTTCGATGAAGCATTGAGATAAGTGCCGGCGTCGCCTGACAGACCTCCTATAAATCCATTGCCGTTGGTTTCCCACATACACATCTTGGCATTGCCCTTGAGTTCAACCTGCGTCGTTGGCATATTGAAACTGTGTTCCGAGAGGAAAAGCGAACCCCAGGCATCGGTGCTGACACCGTTGGCAACTATCTTTCCGGTAAAGTTCTCCATCTTCGGATCAAAATACTCACGCAGGTAAGGTATCACGTATTCAAATGTACCGGCACCTGTTATTACGCACTTGGTTGAGCAGTTGCGGTTTGGTGCGAAATAGCTGTATGTGCCTTCCTCCACCTCGATGGGGAATGAATAGGTTTCGTAGCCACTTGACTCACCCTTGGTTTTGAGCGTTCCGCCTGCCAGTATGAGTTTTGACGATGAGCCTATACCTTTCTTTGAAACTTCAGTGGTAGATAGATATACCGTGCCACTCTTAATTCTTGTTGCACCAGTGTAACCGAAGAAGTTCACTGTACCGATATTAAACTGTCCTGGTCCTTCAAACGTCAGCTGTCCGGTTCCCTCAAATGTGCCATTGAGAGTCAGCGTATTTGCAGTCTTCAGTGTTGAGTTGCTGCGTATCTGTGCATTGCGGTCGGTAGCTGCGGCTGCACCTGTATAGCTGTAGGTGCCACCATCGAATATCCAGTTCTGGGCAAAATTCTTTGATGCACCTATAGCGGAAGACACGCCACCGTTTGCAATCGTGTTGAACGCTATCGTGCCATCGTGGTTGACGGTAGCACCAGTGTAAGAACTATTGCCATTGAGTACCAGCGTACCTGTATTGCCTTTGTTTACAGAGCCTTCTCCACTTATTTCTCCGTTCAGTGTCAGCGTGCCTGTGCCATTAGCTACTACTGCTGCAGGTTTTGGCGCGCCCGTCACTGCTACCGTCTGTACTGCATCAGTATTCAGAAGCACGTTGTCGCCATCAATGAAAGCGCGGTTTTCCAACCAAGCGTCTGTCTCGTAATTCCATGCTGTCTGTCCTTCTGCCAATGTAAGCGTAGCCTCGTAGGAGTCGATATCAACCAGTCCCACCTCGATTGGGCGTGTGCTTGCATAAACTTTCGCATAGTCTGACTTAACCTCTTCACCTTCGTTGCTGCCGTATGCACAAACGCGCAGATTATAGAACGTGCCGTCCTGCAAATTAGTCACAACGTATGACGTACTGTTTGCACTGACGCGCTCTACTTCCTGGTATTCGTCGCTACCATCGGCTGCCATCTCTATGATGAAGCCTTCCTCGTCGTATGTATAGTCACGCCATGTAAGAGTAATGGTTGACGAAGTAGATTTCGCAGCCTCGAGAGTGACAGGAGCGCGCAGGAAGAAGTCACGGTCGGCAACGGTTATGCTGTTGATGTAATTCTCGATGTTGAGATATCCGTTGGCGGCTGTTACCGTGGCATCGGCTACGGCAGGGTTGGTGCCGTTTGCTTCTTCCCATGCGTCAGGCATGCCGTCGCCGTCGGTGTCCTGCTTCTTTATGCCAGCGTACCATGCCCATGTGCTCGGAGAGCCAATCGGCAGACTTTCTTCGTTGGATATGATAGACCCCAACTTGCCATACGACATAAGTTCATCAATCAGGAAGCAGTCGCTCTGGTCGCGGTAAGGCAGCGATGCACCCACTGTAGGAATGTTCATCGTAAGCAGTTCGTCACCGTTGTATTTTTCGAGATACGGGTAGGCATACGGAGTGCTTACCTGATCGCCACCCCCGTTTGTAGTTACGAGTGATGGAGCGAATACTCCGTCCATATTTGAGTCCTGCCAGTTGTCTTCGCCATAGAAATGGAAGAGGCTGTTGCCACCTCCCAGTCCGTTGCCGCCGTTTGCCGGTCCGTTGACAAAGAGGTTTGACTCAATGTTGACGTAACTGGTTCCTTCGCTGTCGCCGCCGAGGATTACACATCCGTTTCTCCAGTTATATACTACGTTGTTGACATACTGGCACGTACCCTTGATTTTGTTGTTACGTGTGGAGTTGTCAATATAGAGGTTACGGTAAAGCGTGATGGAGTCGCTCTGAATCAGTCCGCCAGCAGAGTGGCTCATCAGTCCCTGTCCGAAGATATTGTTCTGCAGTGTTATAAACATAGGCTGCGAGCCCTTGCCGTCGGGGTTGATGGAGAATGTCTCGTCCAGTCCCCAAGAGAAAGAGCAGTGGTCGAAAATCATATTCTGACCATTGGCTATGCCTGCACAATCCTTTCCGCTTGTGCCGTTGTGTCCCATGCGCCAGCGTATGTATCGCACGATGATGTTATCAGAACCCGAGAACGAACAACCGTCGCCATATACCGTGATGCCTTCGCCTGGTGCCGTCTGTCCTGCCACGTAAAGGTTCTTGGCAAATGTCACGCGGCTTGAGATTTTGATAACACCCGAGACGTCAAACACCACGATACGGTTAGGTTGGCTCACGGCATCGCGCAGAGAGCCTGTGCCCGAGTCGTTGAGGTTGGTCACGTGATACACTGTCGGTGATGACGAGGCACGTGCACCCTTGGCGAAACGCCCCCATCCTGCTGCTCCGGGGAAAGCAAGCAGGTCGTCGGCCTGTGCTGTTCCAACGCTCATAAGCCCTGCAAGGAGCAGAGAAAAGATTTTCTTAGTTAGTTTCATTATATTGTGTTTTTTAGTTTTTATCCGTGAGATGATTTTTATGGAGCATTGCCTTGTATCTGTAATCGCTATGCACTTACGTTACAATCGCTATCCGATTACCGTGTAATTGCTATCCGATTACCGTGTAATCGCTATGCGATTATAACCTACTGTAACATAGATAAATACACGATATTTTTGCTCTTATGTGCAATTCATAGTTTTCTCAACTTTGCAAATTTAAGAAAAAAAAAGCATATAAGCAAATCTTTCTAAAAAAAAATGATTTGTTTTCGGTGCATATCTCTACGCTAATTAGCCGTTGACTATCATTGAAACATTGATAACCAACGGCTAATTTATATTGCATCGCAAACTGTTGTCTTGTTTGCAAGCGTTTTATGTCAAGTCCTTATCACTGTGGCCATTGACCAGCAGCAATGCCAGCGAGGATGCCGCTCATGGCGTTCTGTCCTACGACGCTCTTAGCTGAGCGGCCGATGATGGTGGATGACCCGCTCTCTTTGCCAAGGCCTGCCACGTCGTTGGTGTCCCATGCGAATGCTACGATGCCGTTGTTGGTGGCATACTCGTTGACGCACTGGTAGTAATACTTCACCGAGGTGTCGTGCTTAGCCTGGTCGCCGCCAGTGATGGTGCGTTGCAGACCGGCATACTCGCCAATGATTACGGGGAAGCCCTTTGAGGTGAAGGCTGTCTTCAGACTTGCAAACTGCTCCTGCATATAGCTTTCCTCACCCCATGTAGCGTTGTGGTTAGTGCCGTGGTTGCCATTGCCCCAGTAGTAGTATGCGTTGTCACCTGAAGCATCGAATGTGCCGCAGAACTGACCCGGGTCATAGAAGTGCACCTCGACCATGAGTTTTCCGGCAGCCTCTGGCAATGTGTTTGCTGGCATGTAGCTTATGGTAGAAACGGTATTGACGCTTGGCCCCTGCACTACGAGTATGCGGTTGGCATTGTTGCCGCCGGTGGCACGCACAGCCTCAACGAAGGCTTTATTGTACTTTATAAGGATAGGAGCGAGAGCCTCGTGACGTGAGTTGAAGAGGTTATACTCTTGGAAAGGCTCGTTGAGGCCGGCGAAGATGACGTGCTCGTCATAGCCCTTGAAGGCCTCAGCAATATCAGTCCACAGGCTTTTCAACGTAACGATTTTAGCATCAACCTCTGCATCGGTCATGGCACGGAATGAAGAGGTGTTGCTTGTGAAGCCCTGCACCTCAATCCATCCACCGTCCCAGTGGTCGTTGAGCACTACATAGAGACCATCCTCCACGCAGTAGTCAACAATCTGCTTTACGCGAGCCATCCACGCAGCATCTATCTGTGGGTTTGCCTCGGTGCCACCGCTGACGTGACCGCATAGCCATGAGCATGGTATGCGCACTGACTTGAAGCCGGCAGCCTTAACGGCGTCAATGACTTCCTTGGTGGTCTTGGTTGGCTGCCATCCGGTCTCGCAGGCTGTGCCACCGTTATTGTTGAAGAGGTTGTTGGCGTCGCATGACTCCAGGGTGTTGCCGAGGTTCCAGCCTGGGTACATATCCTTAGCCACTTCGCCTGCTGTACGGAAGGTAAACTCGCCTTCCTCCTGCTTAGCTGGTCCTGCCTGTGTAACGGTGATGTTCTTGAATGCGCCGTCGAGGTTGGCAAGGATGGTAGCCGTGCGCTCAGCGCCAGTAGTGTTTTCAGAGCACACCACAACAAATGTAGATTGCTTGTTGTTGCCACTCTTACGTGTAACGGTAACCCAGTCTTCGCTTGAGCGCACGAAGGCTGTGCCGCCCTGGACGGTAAACTCCGTCTCGCCACCATCTATAGTAAACACCAGATTGTTTACCGACACAAGCAAGTCGCCGTTGCTGTCAGCCAATGGATTGGGATCGTCCTTGGTGCAGGCTGTCATTACCGTCATGACTGCGAGCAAGGCGACGTAGAATGTATAGTTTATTATCTTTCTCATGCTGATTGTTGTTCTTTTATTATGGGAACTATAGCCACTGTCGGGCTTGATGTTACTTTCCTCTTTATTTACGCTCTTTACGCTACGATTATGACTATAGTTCCCTAATTATTCATATCTTACCATGGCAGCGAGAAGAGGTTCTTTGAGAAGTTGCCTATGGTGTAAACAGTCGAGTTGTTGAAGCCCAGAGAGGTAACGCAGTTGTTGCCATCTACCACGGTTGTGCCACCGAAAGCAGGATTACCTGCTGTGCTTCCCCAAACATTGTGAAGCTCGATGCGGAAAGTGCCGTTACCCTCAAGGTCGCCAGCCTTCAGTTTTGATGCGTCAAACGAGACATTGCTGCCATCGTTGTTGACAGATACCAAGTCTGCACTGAAGCCATTGAAGAAACTGCATATGTCAACTACCTCAACGAGGTTTACCGCACCGTTGGCTGGTGCAACTCCATTGTCACATTCATCAGCGTTCAGTGTAAGCGCGATGTTTTCGGTGTTAACAAGCTGATACTTGCCATCCACATTCTCCACCTTTATCGCTGCGGGATTTTCCTTACCCCATTTGCCAGGCATTACCCAGCCTGCTTCCATACCGACTGCCGTCTGCTTGACGTTGAACTCAAGATTTGCATCAAGCGACACAATGGTGAAGGTAACCTCGAAGGTGCTGTTGAATGCAAGAGCTGTTTCGTTGGTTGTCTCTCCGCCTCCCTCATGGAAAGGAGTATCAGCAAGACCATTCCAGTCTGCATTATGTCCCTTGCCCCAGATGTTTGCCATCTCTATGCGGAAAGTGCCGTTGCCTTCTAAGTCGCCATAGAAGAACTTGTTGGCATCAAACTTAACCTCATTACCGTCGGCCTTTATGGCGTCAATCCTTACGAAAGCGTTAGGATAAGCTGCGGCAAAGCCTTCGATTTCAAGTAAAAACACTTTACCGTTGGTGCGTGCCACCTCAGTATCGAATGTCACGGTATATGTACCAGTCTGACCACCAGCCACTGATACCGTAGCACTTCTCCATGCCTCTGCATCGTCTGTCGGACCATCACCGTAGCAGGTCAGTTTGGCTGTATAGCCATACTTCTCCATCTGTGGTATCATGTTGATGCTAAGCCCGCACGGGTCGGCCGTCCTGATGACTGAAAGCTGCAATGAGTTGTCAGTAAGTGAAAGGATACGTATGTTGTCGGTCAGGCTTACCACATAGTCATCAGTGTAGTTTGCAGGAGCAAGCACCTTACAGTTACTCAGCGTTATCTCCTTTTTCTCTTCATCAATGGTGTATGTACCATTCTCTACAGTCTCCTGACCATTTGCATCAACGTGCTTCACTACCACGGTGCCGTCTTCATTGAATGTTATAGAACCTTGACAGTTTGCTGCGTTGCCACCCACTATCCATGAGTTGCCAGCGAAGTCTGCTTCCCAACTCCATGTGTCACCGACAACAGGTTCATTATTAGTAATGGTTGCCCAACTGTCATCTGTTCCATAGAAGTATGACGGACCTGTGAATGTCTTGCACTCACCGTCGGTGGTAAGGTCTATCTCCCATGTCTTGCAGAGCAGGGTCTTGTCAAACGGTATGTTCTTAGCCACTGATACGGGGCGCACTGACAGTGCCTGATATACAGGTGTAGTAGCGCGTGCGTTGCCACCGCTGGTGAAGAGATAGCTCTGTGCGAATGTATTGTCAGTAGTATTGACAGAACCAGAGAGATAACGTCCCTCTGTACCTACGCCGCTGAATGTGGCGGCAGTGCGTGAGCCTGCGGCAGGAAGGAAGATAGAGTTGCCGTTAGGACCAGTGAACTTATATCCTTGTACGTTCTCCATCTCTGTCCACTCTACCTGGCAGCAGCGGAACAGTTCCTCAAACTCTTCTATGGTAGGCATTGTCACCTTGCCGCCATACACCTGGTTGGCAACGTCCTGTGCAGTCTTGTAGATGTCGGTAGAAGCATAGTCGGCTGGGTCAATGCTGGTGTTGTAGCCAGTCATGTCGCCGAAGCCGAAGAGACCGCCGAGCTCTGTCTCAGAAGAAGCACCGAGGTTGTAGCGTGCCCACTTGGTAGAAAGACCGAGGTCAACGAGGTCGTTCTCCACGTCAAACTGCTGTGCAGGAGTAGTGAACTGCTTTACCTCACCATATACAACGCCGCCGCCGAGGTCAACGTATGCGGTATAATAATAGGTAGTGTTAGGCAGCAATCCCTTGACAGTAACGTCGAAGTTGTCAGCAGTAGTACCCTCAAACTTCACGCCGCCACGTACAGACTCTTCATCAGACTTGCATGAGATTACCACACCTACCTTTGAGTCAGCAGTGTATTTAGAAGCGCTACCCAAAAGCATTGCCTTGTTAGCCTCCACGTTGCTTGCGCCGCCAGTAGTGGCTGTGGCATCGGTCAGTATGAGGCTCTTCACGTCACCCTTGTAGGTGAGTCTGCCCTGCAGGGTTACGAAAGCCTGATAGTAAATCACCTCTCCAGGCTCACCGCTGATAGAAGCAGTAAACTCCTGCCCGCCGGAAGCTGCTACACGCTCAGTGAGAGCATCGGCTGCTGTGCCGTAGTAGAAGCCTGTGGAATAAGAACTGGCAGCCTGTCCGTCAAGACCGCTGACAGAACCTTTGACGATTGCCGAAACTGGCGTAACGTCCGCCGAGCCGGTGACAACAGAGTTGTCACCGAGCAGCGGTGTGGTGTTTATGGAATAATCATCGTCGGAGCAGCCTGCGGCGAGCACCGCCATGACGAATAGCATTATGCCTGATAATATCTTATGTTTCATTGTCGTATATTCTTTAAGAGTTATTCTATTACGCATGATATTTTCTCAAACACGTCTGGTGTGTCGCCTGACACGTAGCCGTCAAGGTATCCGTCGAGTTGTATTGAGAGGTCAAGACAGGTAGGAGTAAACTTCTGCGTTGCACCAGTGTTGTTGGTAAGTGTAACGGTGGTCTCGCCGCTGGTGTTCACCGTAGCGGCATCTTCAAGGTCGAAGCAACCTTGTTCCCACGTAGTCTTGATGTTGTTGTCAATCAGCGCACACTTAGGAGTCTTGGTCCATGTGAGGCCGCTCTTGAGAGAGAACGTAACCTTTATCGTCTGGTTCTTCTTGAGTTTCACGCTTGCAGCATCCTTGAAGATACCCGTGCCGCCGTCGCCATAGTGGTGGAAGCCGAGACGCAGGCAACCGTTCTCCACCCATGAGTGCTCATAGTAGTCATCAGTCAGTGCTACTACTAACGGTCCTGTCTGACCACCACCTATAGGCTTGGTATTGAGGTTAACCACCATATAAGATGTGACGTTACCGTTAGCGTCGTTGCCGTTAGGTATTCCAAGGGTCATGCCCTCAGTAGCGTTCATTTCAAGTATGGTGAAGGTCTTGCCCTCGATAGCCACTTTACATAAATCATTGGAAGTGGTGAGGAACGTGATGCCCTCAGAGAACGTAATGGTGTTGCCATTCAGCGTAACCTTGCCCTCGGTGTCACCATAAGCGTAGGCAATGGTACCGTCAGAGGCCTTGGAGAGAACGAGCTCGTTGTCCCAAGTATTGTCACCAGGTGCCGGTGACCAGTTGTACTTGTATTCACCGTTCAGCACAGTCTCCCACTTGTTGGCAGCAGGCGCACCATTCCAGTTCATGATGTCGTAAGGCGCATCCTCGCTTACGGTGTATGTAATGCCGTTGCCAACGTATGTTATGCCGTTATTCTCTACTGAGAACAGATTCGTGAGCAGGTTCTCATACTCTGGCAGTACAGGCTTTGAGGTCTTCAGCAGTGCAGCCTCCTCAGCTGGTATGCAGGCACCGTTGGTATTGCGTACCTCCTCTGATACAAAGTTCCATACTAAGTACCAAGTTCCCTCGGAGTTCGTACGCTTTGTAATAAGACACAGATAGTAAGGAGTCAACTCTGCTATGATGATGTCCTGTGTATAGTTGGAGCAAGTTTCGTCAAAACCTATGTTGTGCATGGCATAGCAGTCAGAGAACGAAATTGTAGGATGCTCCTTGTCGATCAGTCCGAGATTGAACTTGCCAACGAGGTTCTTGCCCGTGCTGCTTCCCTTAGTACCGCTCTCACCGCGGTACATCTTGGCTACGCAACCATTAGTCGCATCCATTGAGAACTCCATGTATGAGTCAAGATATGGATCATCCTCTGGTATAAGCCATGACTGGAAGCCCGGGTCCCAGTTAGGTGCCCAGTTAGCACGACCGAAAGGTACTGGCTTACATACGAGGTTAGCCTCCTCCTCTGCTGTATAGCCCCCTTCTTTGTTAGTAGGATTATAAGGAGCCATATACATCACCGGACCTGCAAAGCCAAGTCCGTAGTCTTTATCACCAGGATACCACTTCTTACTGATGCCCTCAATAAGAGTCTGCTCATCGGGGAATTGTGAACCCTTCAGGTAGTTCTTGTCTGCAAGATAGAACCACAGTGGATTGTCGAGCATAGTGAAGTCGTTTTGGTTTATGGTGAACTTATAAGGCTCGCCAAACACTGCGCCAGCACGTGTCTCTGCACCAAACGTAACCTCGTACTCGCCAGCGAAAGGCAGTTCAAGAGTAATCTCCTCGTCTTGCGAACGACCGTTAGGAGTAACCCACAACGGAGTGCATCCGCTGATTTTGGAATTCAGATATACCCTGTTGCCATCCACTGTTACGGTATAGGCGTCGGGGGCTTTAAGGTCGTCGGCAGAATACTGCGCCACACCGAAGCCATAGTCGTCAGGCGAACATGAAGCAAGAGCCATCATAGTGCCCGCCATCATTGAAAATATATTCTTTAGTTTCATAATGAATGTCTTTTATAAGATTTACTTCCATCCGGCATTTTGTGTCAGCACACCACCTGAAAGGGTTATCTGTGTGTTAGGAATCTGCATCAGTCCCTTCTTGGCTGTGAATTTGTCTATGTCGAAATTAACCGTTGTCTCATTGCCACCGGTAATAACTTTTGCACCGTCCTGTGCAGCCTTGATTGCACGTCCGGCATAAGCACCGTCCTTCTCATAGCGCATCAAGTCCCAGTAGTGAATGCCCTCGAAGGCAAACTCTATGGCGCGCTCCTTGCGCAGGTTCTCCACGCTGTATTCTACAGACGTGCCAGGGTTAGAGCGACGATGTACTTGATTGAGACCGTCAGCTGTGCCTGTAAGCTCTGAGTGCATCAGCAGCACGTCGGCATAGCGCATGATAGTCCAATCCTGATAGTATGTCAGGTTCATGTGAGCGATGCCGAGATTGAAGCCCACCTCCTGACGTGTACCGTCAGCGAAACACATTGGAGCATACTTGCGTGTGTAGTAACCAGTGTATTCGTATGTATCGTTCAGGTCAGCGTCGAAGTTTGCGTCAGCACAGCTCCAGCAACAGGTGCTGAAACGTGGGTCATCCTTGAACTCGTCAACGAATGCCTTAGTTACGGAGCATGCTCCCCATCCTGCAGCTACGAGGACGTTAGTTGCGTTCTTGTTACGTGGGCCGAGATATACCTGGAATGAATTACCGTCTGCATTACCGTTGTAGTCTCCTGTTGCAGCAAACTTCAGGTTAAGGATAACCTCCTTAGAGATGTCGCCAGTCCAACCACCGTTGTTATAGTGCTTGCCCTTGTAAGTGGTCTCCCATGCACGCTGCTCCGTTCCCGTACCTGTAGAGGCGTCTTTAGTGCAGGCTGGCATGAAGAGGTCTGCATAGTTAGGCTCAAGCTCATAGCCGCCGTTCTCTATCACGTCCTCAAGGGCGTCAATGGCATCCTGCTTGGTGCAAGCCTCGTTCTCCTCACCATAGTAACCTGTATAATAAAGGTACACGCGAGCGAGCATAGCCTCTGCGGCATACTTGCTGATGCGACCGTCGTTGCTGCTGTTGCTTGCAACAGGGAATGCGTCAGCTGGAATGTTGGCTGCAGCATACTTCAAATCCTCGAAGATAGCCTTATAGACCTCAGCTGCAGGAGTACGTGGCACGTTTGCCGCTGTAGGAACGAGTATCAAAGGCACATCGCCGAAGAGACGTGCAAGGTCGAAATACAGGATGGCACGCAGTGCGCGAGCCTGACCTACGACGAGACCCTTGCCAACTTCTGAGTCCCACTGCGTCACATTCTCATTCTTTATGATAGAGTTGCAGCGGAAGATAGCCTTGTAGTAGTTCTCCCAATCAGTATTGAAGAGATTGTTGTATGACGGTGCTATTGACAGGTCAAACTGGTCAATGGCGTTATTGTTCTTTGCATCGGAGAAACCGAGACCTCCATGTGCCTGGTCGGAAGCAAGCTCTGCCATAAGATACATACCCAAGCCTTCATTGCTTATGGTAGCCTGCCAACCATCGTAGCATCCCACGAGGTCTATTTCCACCGCTTCTTGATTGCGATATGCTGTCTGATCGTAGAGTTCAATCATCGACTCTGTGTCAAGACTACATGACGCAATGCTGAGCATACCAAGGACAAATGCTCCGTTTCTTATTATATTCTTGGTTTTCATTGTCGTTTAGTTGTTAAATTGTTTAGATGTAATTGGAGAAGCTCTTAGGGATTTCAACATCAGAAAGCGATGTTTGCTCCGATAATAAATGTGCGTGGATGTGGATAGTAACCCATGTCCACTGCTGATACCCATGTATCTCCAGCGTTACCGTCATTGCCATTATATGAACCTATTGCAGGGTCCATACCGTCATACTTTGTTAGTGTGAAAAGGTTCTGTGCCTGAACGTAGAGACGCAGTTTAGATATTCCCTTCCAAGAGATAAGACGTTTGAAGTCATAACCTATGGTGAGGTTCTGCAGACGGATGTAGTCGCCTGTGTGCAGGTAGAGGTCAGAGAACAGCCAGTTACCTACGTCACCGTATGTCACGCGTGGCATTGTGTTAGATGTACCCTCACCAGTCCAGCGGTTAAGTATTGCACGGCTGTAGTTGCCTTGTGAAGAACTTGGATCGCGATATGATTGTACAATCTTAAAGCCAGCTGCACCTATAAAGTTCATGGAGAGATCAAATCCCTTCCATTCGCAACCGAGGTTGAGGCCGAAGGTGTACTTAGGCATACCGTTGCCGAGGTCAACCTTGTCGTCTGCGTTGATGGCGCCGTCATGGTTGATGTCAACATATTTCACGTCGCCAGGTTGCACGTTAGACTGAAGAATACCGTTGCCAGCTGCAATCCAATCGTTTATCTCCTGCTGGTTCTGGAAGATGCCAGCGGTCTTGAAGCCCCAGAAATAACCTAAAGCATGACCGTCTTCTGCGCGATAGTATTCCTCTGCGTTGGTGTACACTTGATTTGTCTCGCCATGATGGATGCCGTCAGGTGTTGGTATGTTAGTAACTTTATTGTGGTTATATGCAAGGTTTCCACCTATGTTATAATGGAAATCCTTGCCAATATTGTCGTTCCAGGTCAGGCTGATTTCCACACCAGTATTCTTTACGTCACCACCGTTAATTAGTTTCTCTGAAACACCAGATGTTATAAGCGTAGGTGCGTTGATAAGCCAGTCTTTGGTTGTCTTGATATAAAAATCAGTTGTCAGTGCGAGTCTGCTATTGATGAAGCGTGCATCAATACCTACGTTGAACTGCTCTGATGTTTCCCATTTAAGTTCAGGATTAGCCAATCTGTTTGGATAAGCACCTGTTGACCATCCTGTTTGTCCGCCATCTTTACCAAAGTTGTAGTGGGTGTTCTCCGTCGTAACTGGCGCAAGGAAGCGGTAACATGGTACATTGGCATTACCTACCTGTCCCCAACTTATGCGGAGTTTCAAGAAGTCCATCCATGTCTTAGTTTTTGCCATGAACTTCTCCTCTGATATTGTCCAGCCGCCGCTGACTGATGGGAACCAACCAGTGCGGTGTCCTTCTGCAAACTTTGAAGACTTGTCGGCACGCAATGTTGCGTTAATCATGTAGCGCTCTTTCCATGTCCATCCAGCACGCCAGAAGAATGACATGCCACGGGTGTCGTCATACGGTGCGCCTTTCAGGGTTATACTTTGCGTTCCTTCCGTATTTGAAAGGTATGCGTGTTCCCAATCATCAAAGCCGGCTACTATGGCATTGTTGCTGCCGCTTGTGTAGTTTCCGTCATAGCGTGACCATTCTGTTCCGAAAAGGGTATTGATGGCATGTCCACCTTTCAGGGTGAAATCGTAACCGAGCGTATTGGTCCATGTCAGAGCTTTTCCGTGTCCATTGCTCTGTGATACATCTGAAATGTTGTGTGCACTCTGGGCAGTATATTCATATTTCGGAGTATATGAACGATACTCGCTACTGTTGTAGCTGATACCAAATACAGTCTTGAATTTCAAGCCTTTCAGCGGTTCTATCTGCATGTAAGCATTGGCATCAAGCGTAGCTCCCTGACTACGGTTGAAACGGTTCGACATCATGTTGCCGTAAGGGTTTCCATCATTGACGTTCCAGGTGCTAAACTTTGTGCCAGCATAATTGCCATAAGCGTCATACACAGGATTAATAGGCGATGCTGCGAATGCAGAGCGCAGGTTGTTGTTCCATATATTACCTGTGCTCATGCCGCGTGAGTCTTTCCATGCAAAACCTACGTGCTCACCAACGACTACCATTCCGTCATGTAATTTATGTTCAGAGTTTGCACGGAAGTTGTATCTCTTATAATATGACACGTCAGAGCCACCTACGACACCATCCTGTCCCATGTATCCGCCAGAAACAACGTATGTGGAAGTCTTTGAACCGCCGGTGACGGAGAGGTTGTGACTCGTTGTAAGCGCACCGTCGTTAATAGACTGCTCTATCCAGTCAGTGTCATAAATATTACCGTTGGCGTCATGAATGAAGTCAATTGATTGCCAATCAACTGGTGACATACCGGAATTGAGTCGTGCCTCATCCATTATTGTCATGTACTCCTGGGCGTTGAGCATCTTGATCTTGCGTGGCACTGACTGCCAACCCACATAGCCGTCATAGGTGATTTTGCCTTTGCCTTCCTGACCGCTCTTTGTTGTCACGAGGATAACGCCATTTGCTGCTTGTGCACCGTAGATAGCAGCTGATGCTGCATCCTTCAGTACGTCGATGCGCTCTATGTCGGCGGGGTTGAGGAGTGTCATGTCGCCAGCCACACCATCTATAATATAAAGAGGTTGTGAATTACCGATGGTGCCAAGGCCGCGGATTGTTACATTCATGTCGGCACCAGGTTGTCCTGATGTTGCAGCAATATTAACACCTGGTGTCTGTCCCTGCAGAGCCTGCAGTGCAGTGGTGGTGTTCAGTTTCATAATGTCGTCACCCTTTACCTGTGTGGTTGCACCGGTGACGAGTTTCTTCTTCATAGTACCGTAGCCGATGACCACGAGTTCGTCAAGCGATTGTGAGTCATCCTGCATGGTGATGTTCATGGTAGAAGAAGCCTTCAGAGTTTGTGTCTGGTAACCTATGTAGCTCACTACGAGAGTCGCACCTGGTGCGGCATCGAGATAGAAGTTACCATCCATGTCTGTCACGGTACCCTGCTGAGTGCCTTTTACTTGAATGGATACACCAATGAGAGGCTCGCCGGTCTGGTCAACGACCTTTCCCTGAACCTTCCCCGATTGTGTCTGCACCATCTGATTTGGCGATGACGCAAACATAGGCAGGCATGGAGCCCCCGTCGTCAGCATGGCTGCTGCCATACCTACAAACAGTGACCTGCTAATACCTTTTCTGCCGCCATTTTGCAGCAAAGATGATTTTGTTGAGTCCATGTTGCTTAGTTTAGTTAATATTGTTTAAGGATTCTTGTTTCGTTGTGGAGTTAGTAAAAATTCC
>FLNY01001946.1_pt1 | contig 50670 bp, 35 predicted proteins | sample 1140381 | NCBI WGS metagenome assembly FLNY01 (sample SAMEA3878172, study PRJEB12797) | bioreactor metagenome | biome: Moose rumen | place: Sweden | collected 2011-10
TTGCTGAATCCCGACTCTTCGGGGGAAGATGTCAACCTTTTCAGTAGAGTTGTCAACCTTTTCAGTTTAAGTGTAAACTTTTTTAGTATTAACCGTTCAAAATCTGTCAACCTTTTTTAGGAATAGACAGTATTTTCAGAACAATTTGTCTAGAACATGTTGAATTTAACAATATATGCTTTTTGGGTGTTGTCGCCAGATGAACACTGTTTGCGAAAACTCTGAATCTCATAATTGTTTTTAAAACTGTTGGGAGCACTGTTATATAAAGCATCCAGTATCGGGGTTGAAGTGTAATATCCTGTCTTGACAGATGCTTTCTCTCCCATTTGCAAATACCATGTTATTCCGAGAACGTTATCATAGTTGTCACGGACAAACATATATTCAAGTGTGTCCATTTCTGTGGAGTTCTCATTTAGGGATTTGGTTAGATATCTTTCCGCTTCATCGTAAGGTACCTCTTTTCTAAGCATGGCATTGTATTCCGTCTGGATGTTTTGCCTTGCAAGCATTAGAGAATCGCGACAACGCAAAAATCTGTAAAAGGTGTCGTTCAAGGGGGTACCGCCTATCTCTATGTCTGAACTCATAAAGTGGATATCAACCTCACCTGTTTCCATAACCACTGGGATGCAACTCTGGCCCATGGAAATCATGACACATTGTATGGAATCCAAAGGACCTGTCATTTCAAAACGACCATGAACCACACGGCATGAGTCTATATTGAATGAATTCTCAGAATATAATGGAGCCATATAGGCATATTCACCGTCCAGCAATGGCTGGGTGGAACGGCCTTTGACAAAATATTGATGCTCAGAACATGAACACACCAATACCATCAATAAACAATATGTACTGATGACTGGTTTCATTCCAATTCGTACATTTTCTACGCTGTAATCGTCAGGTTGTCTGTGTTCTATTGTTATTCTTATAGAAACTTGATTTAAGCAATGCAAAAATACAATTTCATTTCTGCACAAACAAAATTTTTAGCCCGTCTTTAAATTTTATTCAATATATATCAGACGTTTATAACATTTATTCACTTTTCGCAGTACTTTTTTAAACTTATTCTTGCTTTTTTGAACAGAATGTAGTAATTTTGCATAAATTAGTTAGGGCGTTTAGCTCAGCTGGTTCAGAGCATCTGCCTTACAAGCAGAGGGTCGGCGGTTCGAATCCGTCAACGCCCACCGAAAGGTGGAAGTAGGATCGGCGTCGTACAACAAAGCCAATCCGTCAACGCCCACCGAAAGGTGGAAGTAGGATCGGCGTCGTACAACAAAGCCAATCCGTCAACGCCCACCGAAAGGTGGAAGTAGGATCGGCGTCGTACAACAAAGCCAATCCGTCAACGCCCACTATAACAATTAAAGTCACGCAAAAGCGTGACTTTAATTGTTTGTATAATCCGTTGGGTGTGAGAGGCCCTGCCTCGAAAGTATCATCTCCTTCCGCCAGGACCGCCTCCTGGACGTCCGCCAGGACCGCCACCGCCTGGTCGTCCACCACCGAAACCACCTTGACCGCCAAAGCCTCCCATGGCGCTGTTGCCGGCAAAGATGTTAAGCTTGTAGATCACCTTAAACATACCGTATGAATATATGGCGTTATAGCGTGAGTCGCTTCGCATTATGGCATTGATTGTACGACTTATATTGCTGCGTTCCTGCAGAATGTCGTTCCATTCAAAGGATATGGTCAATGCGTTGTTTGCCAGGAAAGAATGGGAAATCATTGCGTTCCATATAAGTTCGTTGGTATTCATGTTCGATTGGGAAAATCCTCTACGGGAGTTCATGGCTATGTCTGTATTGATTTGCGAACCCCATGGAAGTGTTATATTCACTTCTGCGCCGTAAGAGAACGTGTAGGTGTCTAGCTTGCTGTTGGCAATCACATTGTTGTTAGAGTGGTTATAACCTAAATTACCATTGATCGATGCTTCCAGCCAGTCTTTTCTGTATTCAAAACTCAAATTCTCATTTATATTCAAAGTCTTGGTCGTAGATTTGTCATTGTCTGGAAATTTCACAGGGTCGAGATAACCCACATTGTTAGAGAAATTAAATCTTGTGAATGTGTTCATTGTGAAATATTTCTCTTTGTCGATAGCTGTATTCATTCCTATTCCCAGCCCCGCATTCCAATCGCCATTGATGTTTTCTGGCTTGGTGGTTGAAACACCGGTTGCTTCATCATAATATGTACGGTTGGATATGTTGTTCTGACGCAGGTCAAAATTGGCGAATCCGAAAATTCCGCGCTGGTGCTCTGCATTATATGTGTTGAAGAATGCACGAAGTGATTGGGTGAATGAAGGCTTCAAACGAGAGTTACCCATGCGGATGTTAAGAGGGTCGGAGTCGTCCACAATTTCAAGCAGGTTGGTCATGCTTGGTTGGGAAGTCCTACCGTTATAACGTATCTGCAAGTTGGTCATTTCATTGAATTTGTAACGCAAGTTGAAAGTAGGGGTGAAGTTAACTACATTGCGTGTGATGTCGTTGTATTCCTTACCCATGTATTTGTAATTCAAAACTGAATGTTGCGGAAGCACGTCAACACCGAAATTTAGGTTGTATTTATCGCGAACCATGCGGAACATTACGCTTGCGGTGTGGTCGTAGTTCATGTATTCTGAGAACTGACTCAACGTGTTGTCGCGCTCGTGTTCATAGAATGAGTTGTTCAATAAATCATCTATAGCTCCTGTTATGTCATAACGATGTGAACGCAATACTTCATCTACGGCAGTGTATGCCACTGCATCGTATGTGAACGCATTGCGGTCATTTTTGCTGTAGCGATAGTTGTAACGGTAACTGAATTGAAGATAGGTGCGCTCGAATATCGGTTCGCTATAAGTCATCTGTATGCTGTAGTTTCGGTTACGACCTGGAGTGGTGTAGTAACGGTTCAGTATGTCATTGTCCATGCCAGTACTCTCACGATAATTGATGCTGGATGCTGAGAGCTGGCGACTCTGGCTGTTGGTGAAGCCACCTGTCATCCTTAATGTGATGTTGCGACCCTTGTTGTTCAGTTTGCGATTCAACTGAAGTTCGCCACTCATGCCAGAATTGTTGCTGTAACTCTGTTGACGGGTGTAGCGGGTGTTCACAATCATGTCTATTATGTCTTGCATCTCACTGTCGTCCACGCTCTCACGATTACGGAAGTATTCTTCTGCTTTATTCATGCTTTCCACTTCGTAGTCGTTAGGGTCATTGTCGTATGTACCGGAATTGCTGTAGGAATAGCCACGGTTGCGAGAATAATTGAAGTTCGGACGGAAGATGATGTTCGACATGGTGTCGGGCTTCCACTCAAATCGAAAACCACCACTCAGACTGGCATTGCTACTATACGACTGATTTGTGTTGTTGCCGAAAGCTCCTACAGAATTTACGAAATTCTGGCTCGACGACTGACTCCATGTGTCTGAACCATCGTATCGATGCCATATGTATCCGCCGGTCTCCAGCTTGTCTGAAGTGGTGGCGAAATTGAATCCCAATTCCTTACTCGCTTGCAAGCCATTGCCTTGACGCCACCAGCCACGACCACCGCCACCGCCAAAACCCCGGTCGCCAATGTTGTTGGCACTTCCTACGAAACTGTACTGTTGGTTGTCCGAAAAACGGTTGACGTTCAATCTTCCGTTATAACGATGCTCTGTTCCTAAACCACCGTTCAGTTGTCCTATCCAGCCGTTGTTCATCCCTTTCTTGACTGTAAGGTCCAGAACGGTTTCTTCTTCTCCGTCGTCTATGCCCGTAATCCTCGACAAATCACTCTTGCGGTCGTAGGCCTTAACATTATCTATGATATTGGTTGGAAGGTTTTTCAGGGCGACGTTTTTGTCGTTAATGAAAAACTCCTTGCCGTCAACGAGAATCTTGGATACGGGTTTGCCGTTTATTTTCACCGTTCCGTCTTCATCTATAGTTGCTCCCGGTAATTTCTTTATAAGGTCTTCCAATGCACTTCCTGGAGGAAGACGATAGGCATCGGCATTGAAAATCAACGAGTCGCCTTTCACCTGTACTTTAGCGGCTTGAGCGGTTATAGTGGCTTCTTGAAGCATCACGGCATCCGTACTCATGGTTATATATCCCAAATCCACTTCCTTTTCCTTTTGTTTGCTTAATTCCAATGGCAATTCCTTGGTCACATAACCCACATAGCTTATTTGAAGAACATAATCTCCCTTCTTTATGTTTTGAAGGGTGAAAGACCCGTTCATATCAGTGGCCTTTCCTGCCACATAACTACTGTCTGCCACCTTCAAAACTCGTACGGAAGCGGATATCAAGGCTTCTTCTGTCTCTTTGTCAATAATGATACCTGAAACATTAAACTTACTCTGTCCAAATGCTGTGCTGCTGAGCAACAAAATCAACAGAAACAGTGAATGTCTTTTCATAAAAAAACTATATTTTTAAATATTTGTATTTAAGATAAACTTATTATCCTAAAAACTTGTCTTTATTATTTCTTTCTTTTTTCTATCTTTCTATCCATCCATCCATCCATCAATCAATCAATCAATCAATCCATCCATCCATCCATCTATCCATCTATCCATCCATCCATCCATCCATCCATCTATCTATCCATCAATCTATCTATCCATCAATCTATCTATCCATCAATCTATCTATCCATCCATCAATCCATCCATCCATCAATCCATCCATCCATCCATCCATCCATCTATCTATCCATCCATCAATCTATCCATCCATCTATCCATCTATCTGTCTATCTATCTATCTATCTATCTATCCATCTATCCATCTTTCTTTCTATCTTTTTCACTTTCTCATTTCTTTTCATACCACATTCTCCAATTTCTCTTTCTTCATCCCTAATAAATACGACTACAAAGTTACGAATAAGTTTAATTATGACACTCATTTTTTATCATAATAAATATTAATAGTAGCAAAGCAAAAAAAAAATATCCCAATCCCTCCTAACTTATCCTAATTAATCCCAATTAATCCCAATTAATCCTAATCCCTCCTAATCCCTCCCAATCCCTCCTAATTCCATCTACATCCTCATCATATTCCCGTAGTCATAAAAATCCTTGTATCTCCAGATATTCTTAAAATCAATTCCCTTGCCCTCAATTTTAAGTGGTCATCATTAACTTGTTGACCATATAGCTTGTCGCCAATTATCGGAGCATTTAAGCCTGATGGATGGGCGCAATGTACCCTCAGTTGATGAGTCCTGCCGGTTTCTGGATATAATTCCACCTTTGTCTTCCCCTCATTGCGTTCAATCACCTTCCATCGAGTCAGGCATCTTTTGCCATGCTCCATATCTACGATCTGGCGTGGCGGATCGATTGGGTCTGGGCGCATACTTAAGGTTATGACTCCTTCATCTACAGAGATGTCCCCATCCACCCATGCTTCGTAAGTCTTTTTTACCTCATGACGTACGAATTGTTGTTGTAGCTGCTTGTATGTCATCTCGTCTTTAGCGATCAGAAGCAAGCCACTTGTGTCTTGGTCTAGTCTATGCACAAACCAGAATTCTTTTATGTGCTTCACGTCCGACAGCCAGTTGGCTACAGATATGCTTCTGTCACGACCTGGCACTGACAACAATCCCGACGGTTTGTCTATCACCACAATATGCTCATCCTCGTATATGGTCTTAACCTGTTCTAAAAGTTGTTCATCAGCTGTTTCATGTACACTCTTTTCCACATTCATGCCTTGAAGCATGAATTCCAACAGCGGACGGCATTTCTTGTGGCAGGCTGGATAAAACTGATCGTCATGACGAATCTCCGACAAAAGGGAAGGAACTTCCCTAAATCTCTCGTTCTGTGGTTGGTATTGTACCCAGAATTCTGCCATGCATAACGGTATATAACCATGCAGAAAGGCATATTGAAGTAGTTTGGGACCACAGCAGTCGCCTGTTCCGGATGGTATGTGGTGGCTAGAGGCGTTTCGCAAATAATTCTCTTGTCTGAGAGTATTTCGTTTATAATAATCAACGAATATGTCAATTATGTTTCTCTTCTCTCCTAAAGAATTCATACATTCATATTGTCTGAACAACCATTCCTGCAAGGCTTCCGAACGTTTTTTGCGCTCATCCTTGTCGTGTGTGAGCGACTCTATTTCATGCATCTCCCGTTGGAAATAATCCGACTTGTTAATGTCGAAAATGGGAGGAACAAAACCCTCGACCCTGCTCTCGCCGTTCAATTGTCCGGAAAAGGCTGATAAGTAGCCTATACCCATCTCGGTTTGGACTACCAATGCCCCAAACATCTTCCCTCTTTGCAATTCTTCATGCCATTCATTATGCGACATCACTGCAATACGAATCTCTTTCGATGCAGCCAAGCAAAGAGGATGGGGCATACAATCGAATGGATTGTTAAAACATGGGGGCGGATCTGTTTCCGCCCCCATGGTCAGTATGTGAAATATTTCGCTTTTCATTAATTATGCCCAAGGAAGATCTTATAAAAAGGCACTCGTAAGGTATTCAAACAATACCTGATTCTGCAAGCTAGTCTTCAAGCAGGATGTTCAGGATGTCGCAGGCTGCCTTGGCCACCGAAGTGCCGGGACCGAAGATTGCGGCTACACCTGCTTTATACAGGAAGTCGTAGTCTTGGGCTGGAATCACGCCACCGGCTATCACTAGGATATCCTCACGACCGAGTTTCTTCAACTCTTCAATCAACTGAGGTATCAAAGTCTTGTGACCGGCTGCAAGCGATGATGCGCCTACAACGTTCACGTCGTTCTCTACTGCCTCGCGGGCTGCCTCGGCTGGGGTTTGGAACAATGGACCCATATCTACGTCGAAACCACAGTCGGCATAGCCGGTGGCTACTACCTTTGCACCACGGTCGTGACCGTCCTGCCCCATCTTGGCTACCATAATCCTTGGACGACGACCTTCCTTCTGAGCAAATTTCTCAGTCAACTCGCAGGCCTTCTCGAAGTCTGCGTCTTTCTTGCTTTCTGATGAATACACGCCTGATATTGTTCTGATTACTGCTTTATAACGACCTACGATCTCTTCGCAGGCATCACTGATCTCACCTAAAGTACAACGCAAACCGGCTGCCTTCACGGCTAGAGCGAGAAGATTGTTCTTGCTCTTCTTACCTTCGTTGAACTCACGAACACATTCTGTGATTTCTGCCAATGCTGCCTTGCAAGCGGTCTCGTCACGATTGGCTCGAAGTTCCTTCAAAGATTCTTCTTGTTGCTTCCTTACGGCTGTGTTGTCCACCTCAAGAATGTCGAGTGGGTCTTCGTGAGCAAGACGGTATTTGTTCACACCTACAATGGTCTGGACGCCAGAGTCGATGCGTGCCTGAGTGCGTGCGGCTGCTTCTTCGATACGCATCTTTGGAAGTCCTGTCTCTATGGCCTTTGCCATACCGCCGAGCTTCTCGATTTCCTGGATATGTTCCCAGGCTTTGTGAACAAGTTCATTGGTCAAGGTCTCAACATAATATGAACCCGCCCATGGGTCGATTTGCTTGCATACCTTAGTTTCGTTTTGAATATATATCTGGGTATTACGGGCGATTCGGGCTGAGAAATCGGTTGGCAATGCAATTGCCTCGTCGAGCGCATTCGTGTGGAGCGACTGGGTGTGACCCAGAACGGCTGCCATCGCCTCGATACAAGTACGACCTACATTGTTGAATGGGTCTTGCTCAGTGAGTGACCAACCAGAAGTCTGGGAGTGAGTGCGAAGAGCCATTGACTTTGGATTCTTTGCTCCGAACATCTTGGTTATCTTTGCCCATAGAAGACGACCGGCACGCATCTTGGCGATTTCCATGAAATGGTTCATGCCGATGGCCCAGAAGAAGGAGAGGCGTGGTGCGAAGGCGTCAATGTCGATACCGGCATTCACTCCTGTACGCAAATAATCCATACCGTCTGCCAATGTATATGCCAACTCGATGTCGGCTGTTGCACCGGCTTCTTGCATATGGTAGCCGGAGATGGATATACTGTTGAACTTTGGCATGTTCTGGGATGTGTATTCGAAGATGTCAGCGATGATCTTCATTGAGAAGGCTGGAGGATATATATATGTGTTACGAACCATGAACTCCTTCAATATGTCGTTTTGGATTGTTCCTGCCATCTCTTCGAGCTTGGCTCCTTGTTCCAATCCGGCATTGATGTAGAATGCCAATATTGGAAGCACGCCACCATTCATCGTCATGGAAACCGACATCTTGTTCAATGGGATACCGGCAAACAGAACCTTCATGTTCTCCAGGGAGCAGATGCTTACTCCTGCTTTACCTACGTCACCTACTACACGAGGATTATCTGGATCGTAACCGCGGTGGGTTGGCAAGTCGAATGCCACAGACAAACCTTTCTGACCGCTTGCGAGGTTACGGCGATAGAAGGCATTGGATTCTTCCGCTGTGGAGAAACCGGCATACTGACGGATGGTCCATGGACGGAATGGATACATCATTGAATAAGGACCTCGGAGATATGGGGGAATACCGGCTGTGAAGTCCAGATGTTCCATGTCTTCTAAGTCTTCTTTGGTATATACTGGCTGGATGTCTATCTGCTCAGGTGTACGCCAATTGGCTGTTATGTTTTGGTCTTTCTGCCACTGCTGGCCATTCTTAGCTTGAATACCAGCATAAATATCTATATCGTTAAATTTACGTCTCATAATGGATATTTTTATTTACTGTATATTAAGCTTTTTGTTATATTCTCTCAAGGTCTCGAGCTGGTTCACTCTCACATGGATGAAATTCTCTATGCCAGCGGCTTTTAAATCCTCTGAACATGCGGGAGCACCTGCTACAACGAACATTGCACGACCATCCAAGTACTTGAATGCAGGGATGGCATATTCTGCGTATTCATCATCTGAAGAACAAATCACCACGATGTCGGCTTCTGCTTTCAAGGCTGCGTCAACTCCTTCTTCAACGGTCTTGAAACCGAGGTTGTCCATCACCTTGTAACCGGCTGCAGCAAGGAAGTTGCAAGAGAATTGTGCGCGGGCCTGACGCATTGCTAAATTACCGATGGTCAGCATGAATGCTACCGGTTGCTTCGGAGCGGCTTCGGTTGCAAGACGCAATGCCTCGAACTCGCTCGACATACGGCTCTTGTTCAAGGTGACAATCTCACTCGTATCTGAACCACAACCACAACTGCATTCTACTGGACGTTTGCCCTCTGACTTCTCAGTGAAGTTAGGGAACTGGTTGGTGCCGAGTATGAATTCCTTACGCTTGGCTGCGTCATCATGACGCTTGTCGTTAGATGCGTTTACTGACGATTGTATGTTGCCGGCAAGTGCCTCTGAAAGGAAACCGCCTGCCTCTTCTACAGCGAGGAACAGTTTCCATGCCTCTTTGGCAATGGCGTCGGTCAATTCTTCTATATAATAAGAACCACCTCCAACGTCAACCAATTTGTCGAAATGTGCTTCTTCTTTCAAAAGCAATTGCTGGTTACGTGCGAGACGCTCTGAAAAGTCGTCTGGAGTTTGGTATGGCTTGTCAAATGGAGTGACTACGATGGAATCTACATTGCCGAGTGCGGCTGACATGGTTTCAGTCTGGCTGCGGAGTAAGTTCACGTAGCTGTCAAACAACGTTTGGTTATACTCACTTGTCATAGCACATACGTGCATCTGGCATGCGCAGTCGCATTTCGGTTCATATTGCTTCACAATCTGTGCCCACAACATACGGCCAGCGCGGAATTTGGCAATCTCCATGAAGTAGTTCTCGCTAACACCCATCTGAAACTTGATTCGGTTGGCTGCCTCGGTGGCATCTACGCCTTGCTCTACTAGCTGGTTCAGGTATTCGTTTCCCCATGCCAAAGCATAACCTAGCTCCTGATAGATGTATGCGCCACTGTTGTTAAGCGTGGCGCTGTTCACGGTCACACAACGGAATTTAGGATAATCCTTCAGGGCCTCAATCAGTTCTTTGCCCAAAGCAATCACACCGCTTGTGTCCTTACCCTTGACCAAAATCTTCTCGATTGGATCCCAATCGATGCTGCCTACCACTTTCGCTTTGTCGTAGCCTTGCTTGTCGAAATAAGCAACAAGTATCTTAGCCAAATCCAAAGAACGACGTTTGCAAGTGCAGAAGTTCACTTCCACGATGTCGCAACGGATACCTTCAAGCAAGGTCGCCACGGTCTCTGCACTTACCAGGTCGCCACAGAAATGGAAACCGAGTGAGTCAACTCCCTTGTTCAGTATGTCAAGGGCTTTCGCGTTGGCTGCCTTCGCGTCTGTCACTTCGATGTCCTGACGGACATACCATAGGTTGTTGTCGGTCTTGTTTCCACGGATGAATGGAAATTCGCCCGGTAGAGAATCCACGGCCTTCTTGTCGGCTAAATCTTCGCGACGATAGAATGGCTGAACGTTGAATCCCTCATTGGTTCTCCATACCAACTTCTTCTGGAAGTCGGCACCTTTCAGATCTACCTCAATCTTGTCGAGCCATTCCTGACGGGTTGGAGCTTGAAACTCATTGAAAAGCTTTTCTCTGTTTTTCATTATTTTAACATTTAAACACACTTTATGTCATAACAATAACCACTTCCAATATTTGCTTTTCAAATCCAATCTTACTCGCAAAACGGAATTTGAATTGCCTTTGCTTAATCCTTTTTATATTCCCTAAAAACAAGAGGGGACCGAAAAAACACGCAAAAAACCATTGGAAGTGTTATATACAACAATTTCAATTGCAAATTTACCGCTTTTTTACAACATGAACGAACAAATATGAATATTTTTAACATAATATTCAAAATTCATATATGTCAAAAGTGTATTTCCCATCGACTTTGAAATCGCCTTGCGCCTTGCCATATTCGACAGCATGGCTTTCGGAAAGACTACATATCGCAAAGGTTTCACGTATTGTCCCGATTCCTGCTTTTGTAGGTGTCAATGCGTAAAGGATATCGGGATTTTCCAAATACTCTTTAAAAAGGGCAACAGGTTTGCACTTCAAAGTAACTTCTTGCCATAAATCGTACGGATGATCCAGTATGTCCTCCAATGCCTAAGTGATTCGCCGAATGAAAACACTATAAATTATCGAAAACGCACTTTTCAAATCTTGGAAAATGTCATTTTTACACCATTGCTAACTTGGAAAATTGTAAGAAGTCTGAATTATTTATATTGGAAAAGTGTATTTTGTTTGCTCTTTATGCTGGTATTTAAGCAAAATGTTGTATCCTGTTCCTAGAATTATTTTACATTGAAACATGTAGTTTCATGCGCCCTTTCTGCTGATTCAATATGACGAGTTGGGGCATAGATGCCAATCGCTGAGCTATTTTGATGTATTGACCATGCTCATCGGTTAAGAGTAACCGCGGCAAACTTCCCAATCAAGATTTTTTCAATTTTAATTTTTAATTTTAATATACTTTCGTAACTTTGCATCTGATTTGCAACACTTGCAAGTTAGGGGTGCTTTTTTATGATAGATGGAGATAAAAGACTATTCGTCCACTATTATGAAAAAGGCTGAGATGATACCCTCTGAACCTGATACGGGTAATGCCGACGTAGGGATGGTGCTCAAAAAGCCCCTTTATTGTTGTTAATAATAAAGGTATTGTAAAATGAAAAAGATTTTGTTGCCAACATTGGCCTTGTTGTACTGTGGTGCCCATTTGTCGGCACAACAGATCGATTCTCTGGATTTCGACTTGCAAGAAGTGCAGGTGGTATCTACTCGCGCGTCAATTAAGACGCCAATGGCTTATTCTGATCTCAACCAGAAACAAATCAAGGAAATTAACTTTGGAAAGGACATACCGTCACTGCTCAACATGATGCCGTCGGTAACTGTCAATTCTGATGCCGGTGCTGGCATCGGTTATTCGGGACTCCATGTACGTGGCACGGATCCCACTCGTATCAACGTGACTGCCAACGGAATCCCGCTCAACGACTCCGAAAGTTCACAACTCTATTGGGTGAATATAGGCGACTTCGCATCAAGCGTACAGTCCTTACAACTGCAGCGTGGAGTGGGTACATCAACAAACGGAGCAGGTGCGTTCGGAGCAACCCTCAACATGCAGACAGCACCTCTTGGGGCTGAACCTTATTTCGGGATAGACCTATCTGGCGGTACATACGACACACACAAGGAGACACTACGTTTCTCCACTGGCCTTATCAAAGATCATTGGGCACTCCAAGGACGGCTTTCCAATATAGGAAGCGACGGATATATCGACCGTGCCTTCTCAAAACTCAACTCCTACTTCCTGCAAGCTGGTTATATGGATGAAAACACTGTGCTGAAATTGATTACATTCAACGGAACCGAACAGACATACCATGCCTGGGATTATGCTTCGAAAGCAAAAATGAAAATATACGGGCGTAAGTTCAATCCAAGTGGTATGTACACCGATGCCAACGGAAACATGGCATTCTACGATAACCAGACTGACAACTACCACCAACAGCATTATCAGCTGCTGTGGAACCAATATGTGAATACCGACTGGTCGGTAAATGTGGCTCTGCACTACACACATGGAAATGGATATTATGAACAGTATAAAACCGAACAGAAACTGTATAAATACCTGCTGACTTCTGAATTGGGAGAAAAAGGCGAACTCATAAGGCAGAAACGCATGGAAAACGATTTCTATGGAACGGTATTCAGTGCCAACTATAACAATCATAACGGTCTGACTGCCAATTTTGGAGGAGGATGGAACCAGTATAAGGGCGACCACTTCGGAAAACTCGTATGGGTACGGCAATTTAGCGGCGCAATCAACCCTGACCATAAGTATTACGACAACTCTGCCAAGAAAACCGACTGGAACGTTTATGGAAAAGTCAATTATGCACTGCTCACTAATTTCAACGTGTTTGCCGACCTCCAGTATCGTCATGTTTACTATGAGATGACTGGCGCTTCCCAAGAATTCGACGACAACCATAGGCAGATTCCATTCAGGCTCTACAAAAAATATGATTTCTTCAATCCTAAGTTTGGATTTGTATATAGTCCAGCTAAAGGGCACACAGCCTACGCCTCTTACGCCATAGCACATAAAGAACCTACACGCAACGATTTCGAGGACATGATGGCTGAAGTCGACCAAGTGGTTCCACATCGTGAAAGGCTCAACGACTTGGAAATGGGTTATAAATATGAGACACGTAATTTCAATGCTGGAGTGAATTTCTATTATATGGACTATGATAACCAGTTCGTTCTTACTGGTGCTCAAGATTCAAATGGCGAGATGGTGGCTCGCAACATTAAGGACACATATCGCATGGGTGTGGAACTCTCTGCCGAATGGAAACCTTTCGACAGATTCGACTGGAATATCAACGCCACATTGAGCAAGAACCGTGCAAAGAACATGACGATCACTGTCATAAATCCCGACTGGAGCCAGAGCTATGCCAACGTGGGAACAACAAATCTGGCTTATTCACCTGATTTCATCCTCAATAATGTGTTCTCTTACGAATGGAAAGGGTTCAAGGCCATGCTCTTCACAAAATATATCGGTGAGCAATATATGACCAACTCCGGATTCAAGGGATATATGGAAGACGACGGCACTTTTACGGATGCCATGCTCGATGATATCTTCACAACCGACCTCGACCTCTCATATTCGTTTAAATTTAAAGGCATTAAGAACTGCACCATTGGAGTTACCGTATATAATCTCTTTAACGAGAAATACGAGAGCAACGGCTCTTGCTCCATGAATTTCCGCCAAAATACAATGGGAAAGATAGAGGCTTACAATGGCGGATGGGCATGGGCTACATTCTCAGCACAAGCTCCTACGCATTTCATGGCACATCTCTCAATCGACTTTTGATCACAGAGAAGTGAATCTAATGATGAATATAAAATCGGAATCATTCAATTGCGAACAACCAACTTGCGGTTCCCTATAAATTCGTCTCGCAATTCCATCCGTGAAATCATCTTGCAAACAAGTAGTGTAGGTCGAACTTTAGTTCGGCGATCCATCCTCTCATACTGATAATATGAAAATCTACCTCGACATAACCACAACCATCCTCGGACTTCTGTACATACTGCTTGAAGTCCGGGGGAGCTTGTGGATGTGGCTCGTAGGTGGGGTTATGCAAGCTCTTGGTTTGGTACTCTACTATCAAAGTGGACTTTATGCCGACTGTGGTATGGAAATATATTATCTCCTAATGACCATCTACGGCTTCTTGACATGGAAATATGGGAGAAGCTGGTTCAAGAATTCTTCATCAAATTCTCATAACACTCAAAAGGAGATATCCGAATTCTCCAATCCCCCAATTCTTGACAAGGAAAACTCGGAATCTGCAAATTCTTCAATTCGTGATAAAGAAATCATCGAGCAGACCAAGCACATCACCCATTTCCCTAAACGTCTGGTTATCCCTTGGGTTGCACTGACTGCCGTGGTTTGGGCTTCCATCTACTATGTCCTCGTCACATTCACCGACTCAAATGTCCCGCTTGCCGACAGCTTTACCACGGCTCTCAGCCTTCTTGGAATCTGGGCGTTGGCGCATAAATATCTTGAACAGTGGTTTATCTGGATCGCTGTAGATATGGTAACTTCCGTTCTTTATTTTTATAAAGGAATACCATTTAAGGCATCTCTCTATGCCATATATGTAATAATCGCTGTATTTGGTTATCTTAAATGGAAAAGGCAGATGAAATCGCAATCTGTCTAAGCCTATTCGTTGCCATCCGCGTTGAGCGATTGGGGATTGCTCTCTTTATTATTCAAACTATCCAATTCCATCTTTTTCTTCTCTTCAAGTAACTCCTCAATTTCGTTTTCCAAAGTCTCGGCTCCCGGAAAACCCGTAAACTGTTTTACTATCAACCCGTCCCAATCAATCAGTAGGTAGGAAGGAATTGATTTAACCTTGATATGTTTGCAAAGATCCTTCCATTGACGGTCGGTAAGATAAAAATGCTCGCCCTTTATGTCGGGAATCAATTGCCGCCACGTATCTTCGGCAGACGTCTCACCCGTCACATAAACAAACGAGATCAAGTCCTTATAAGTCTCTTTCAGTGGTTTCATTTTCTCCATGGCTATCCTGCAAGGCATACACCATGTGGCCCACAAGTCAATTAGCACAATCTTTCCCTCATATTGTTCTACAAGCGCATGGTAAACGTTCTTACCTGAAATATCTTCGTCTATGTATTTAATGTGGTACATGGGGTTGCGCATCGCTTCCAGTTGTTCCGACCGCAGTCTCTCGTTGCGGGAAGATATCAATGGATAAAGTTCTGGCATACGTTGCTCTATGGCATTTAGCTGACGTTCGTTGAGTAATTTCTTGGCATGAAGCAATGCCATGGCCTTCTGTCCATAGTCTATCTTGTCCAAAAACTTTGGATAGCTGAAATGGGCGCCGCGTTGCTCGTTGCATAGTATGGAATAACGTTTCAACTGACTCCCCAACGGTGTGTAAAGCATGGAGTTATAGCGAAGTATATCTTCTTTCACGGCATCTTTGTAGAACATCCTGCTCACACCCCTGTCCATGCCTCGTTGGACAGACAACTGGTTGAGCGTGATGGCATAACCGCTCAAAAGCTCTATGTAGTACAATTTGCTGGCAAGATAATTGAAACTCTTAACCTCGTCACTCACGTTTGATGACCATATACGTTCTTCCAAATCCTCCTGAAGCGGAGAGATCGTCTCCATGAAAACAAACTCATCCTCACTGTCGGTATAGCGCTTCCATTCCCTGGTTATTTTCCTGTATAGACTATAAAAGCGGGTGGAGTCGGGTAGGGCATTCATGCCGTTGTTCCATTCGGCATGTGATCCGCCGAAGAGCCAGCGGTTTTCATTCTCTTTCTTCCTCTCGTCAAGCGTTACCGAAGTGGTTTCGCCTGGTTCTATAAGCAGGAAACCTTCATAGTCATTACCATGATAAAAATTGATGGATGCTGTCGTGCCACTCTGTATGTCGAAATGGAAATAACCGAAAGAATCCATTTTGCAATACAATGTATGTCCCTCCTTGTCCAGCAAGTCAAACACATAAATCCTCACGCTGTCGGTATAAGCAGGGTCGGATTTGATCACAATGCCTTCAAATATAGCTTGTTCCGAACTTATTGTGGGCTCATTCATGTCTGCCAATTCATGCTGTCCATAAATTGGCAAAAAACAAATGGTTGCCAATATAGATGATAATATATGCTTCATTTATTCCTTTTTTATCAAACAAAAATAATTAATTCTTCCAACATCTCCAAATAGAAATCTTTGAGTCCACTTGAAAAAGTGTTGTTTTTATAGACTTTATGATATTTCGGTTTTTATTAGAAACACTGGAGTGATTCTGACAAATGTCCAGTCATGATTTACATATGGTATTTCTCCTGTAAAAATGGCCGTGACAACTCTATGAGAAGACCGAAAAGGGCTGAAATCGGTCTTTGAGATGTTGTAACCTTGAATTTTCATATCCTTCGCAGGTTCATCCACATGCATCGGTGGTATGCGTGAAGTCTGTGTGCAACCGAAACCCTCCTTGAGTGTTGACATGGCAACCAAGATGCATCACAGGGAAGTGAACATGTCCAATTGTGGGTTCGGGTCGGTTTTCTTGAACTTAAGCAGCGACTTTGAATTTATTCGTAAATATACGAAAAAATATCCAGATTACTGCATTATTTGACAACTATTTCATGAGATGTTTAACTTGTCTGACTTTTTAAAGTGGACTCGGTTATATGACACATCTGGCTATGCCCTGTTACTCTCTTCGCTCTTGTACAATATCCCAAATATCTCTATGTCAAGAAGGGTAATAGTTCTGACATGAATCATGAGGGCACTTCAAAATAAAGTGCCCTCATGTTTTTTTAAATGAATGTCTGCAATTTCCATACTTTACAATAATTTGATAATAATTAAAATATCTTCTTCGACGTTTCTATTGCAAGTTAGGTCTATATGTCTATTTTTTGTGTTTTTTATAAAATCATCATCCTTTTTTGCTTCTAAATTTTATTTATGCTAATTTTGCATAAATATATTCAATACCTAAATATCCAAACAAATCCTAAATATTAACATAGTCAAACAAATTGTAAATCGTAAATATTTTTGTTTTTCCATGAAAGTATATACTAAAACAGGTGATAAAGGTGAAACATCACTCGTTGGAGGACAACGCATAAGCAAATGCTGTCAACGGCTTGAAAGCTATGGAACTACTGACGAACTTAATTCACATATTGGCCTTTTGATTTCTTATGCCACAGACCAGATAGATAAGGATTTCCTCCTTGATGTGCAAGCAAAGCTATTTGTGGTGGGAGGCTACCTTGCCACCGATAATTCTCAACGTGAAGTGAGGGAAGGCAATATTGTCACACCAGAAATGGTGGAAAACGTAGAAAAGGAAATCGACCGGCTCCAGGAAATGCTTCCGCCATTGCGCCTCTTCATCCTTCCTGGTGGCTCACAAGCGGCTTCACAAGCACATGTGTGCAGAACTGTATGCAGAAGAACAGAGCGTGAAATCCTACGACTTGCACAGGAAGCACATGTGGATGACAACGTTATCTCATATGTTAACCGACTTAGCGACTATTTCTTTGTCCTCGCTCGAAAAATGAATCTCGATGCTGATGTCGAAGATGTGGTATGGAGAAGAAACGGCTGATAATAATATTCTATTACTAAACTTTAGGAAACCATAAAGTGTCTGTCTAACAAATCGTTGAGTGGAGCCTTGCCGCAAAGATTCCACTTTTCTACTTTACATCAACCATTTTCCACATCAATAGGTAAAAACACCTATCCATACCTATTTAACCCTATCCATACCTACTTAATTCTATCCATACCCGATGTCGGGACGCCAGCCAAATCGGGTATTTTCGCTCTAATGAACGATTTGGGTTAAAACCCGTCTTGACAAAGTTGGGTTTATTTATGTTTTTTTCAAAAAATAATTGTATATTTGCATATTATATTTGTATGAAAACACTGATTTAAATATGGCCGAAGACATTTACGACAACAACATCGAAAACCAAGAAATAACACCTGAGAACCCTGAACAGAATGTAGAAAGGAATAAAAACGGCTTGCCGCCCAAATCGGATTATAATCCGGAACTGATGAGAGACTCTATCACTCACCACCTTAGTGGCATGTATCAAAATTGGTTCCTGGATTATGCGTCGTATGTCATACTCGAACGTGCAGTGCCTCATATAATGGACGGACTGAAACCCGTGCAACGACGGATACTTCACTCCATGAAGCGAATGGACGACGGCAAATACAACAAAGTGGCGAATATCGTAGGACATACCATGCAGTTCCATCCACATGGGGATGCATCAATAAAGGATGCACTGGTTCAGATGGGACAGAAGGACCTGCTTATAGACTGTCAAGGCAACTGGGGTAATATCCTCACTGGCGACGATGCCGCTGCAGGACGTTATATAGAGGCTCGACTTTCAAAATTCGCACTTGATGTGGTGTTCAATCCTAAAACCACTCAGTGGAAACTCTCCTACGACGGAAGGAACAAGGAACCTATATCGCTGCCAGTGAAATTCCCGTTGCTGCTTTCTCAAGGGGCGGAAGGAATTGCTGTGGGACTTTCTTGCAAAATACTGCCACATAACTTCAATGAACTATGCGATGCGGCAATCTCTTATCTCCATGACGAGGAGTTTCAAATCTTTCCGGATTTCCCAACGGGTGGAAGTATCGATGTCAGCAAATACAACGACGGACTGAGAGGTGGCTCGGTTAAAGTAAGGGCGAAAATAGAGAAACGTGATGCCAAGACTTTGGCAATAACAGAGATACCTTTCGGTAAAACCACGGGATCACCTCAGCATCCAAGCCAATTTATAGATTCGATTCTGAAAGCTGCAGAAAAAGGTAAGATAAAGGTTAAGAAAGTGGAAGACATGACTTCGGCTGGAGTGGAGATTCTTTTGCATCTCATGCCGGGAACATCATCCGACAAAACCATCGACGCTCTTTATGCTTTCACCGACTGCGAAATCAACATCTCACCTAACTGTTGCGTCATCGACGACAGAAAACCTCAGTTCCTGACTGTCAGCGACGTGCTTAAACGTTCGGTTGACAATACCAAGAACCTGATTAAACTCGAACTAGAAATACGGAAAGGGGAATTGATGGAACAGTTCCATTTCCTATCCCTTGAAAAGATATTCATCGAAGAACGCATATATAAGGGGAGAGAATTTGAGAATGCCAAGAATATGGACGCTGCATGTGAATATGTAGATGAGCGACTCACCCCGTTTTACCCCCAGCTTATTAGGGAAGTGACCAAAGACGATATCCTGCGACTCATGGAAATCAAGATGGCACGTATCCTCAAATTCAATAAAGACAAGGCGGATGAACTGCTGGCAAGAATAAAGGCTGAGATGGAAGACATAGACCGTGACCTCAACAACCTCGTGGAAGTGACGGCTCAGTGGTTCCTCTTCCTCAAGAAAAAATATGGTGACGACCATCCTCGACTTACTGAAATACGTTCGTTCGATACTATCGTTGCGTCAAAAGTGGCGGAAGCCAACCAAAAACTCTATATCAACAGGGCGGAGGGATTTATAGGTACTTCTCTAAAGAAAGACGAATTCGTATGCAATTGTTCAGATATAGATGACATAATACTATTCTACAGAGACGGAACCTACAAAATCATTAAGGTTGCGGATAAGGTGTTTATTGGGGAAACCGAGAAAAGCCGGAATGAGAAACGTAAGGCGGAAGTCATCCATGTAGCTGTATTCAAGAAAGGCGACAAACGTACCATCTTCAATGTGTGCTACAAAGATGGTAAGTCGGGAGTGACATATATAAAACGTTTCAACATTCCTACTCTGACAAGAGATAAGGAATATGATGTCACCATGGGAACTCCTAAATCGAGAATCACATACCTCACAGCCAACTATAATGGCGAAGCGGAAATCATTAAAATCACCCTTAAGCCTAAGGAAAAACTAAAACGTCTGGTGCTGGAAAAAGATTTTAGCGAAATAGCAATCAAGGGAAGAGCGGCAAGAGGCAATCAGTTGACGAAGCACGACGTTTATAGAATACAACTTAAATCACATGGCGGTTCAACGCTCGGAGGAAGAAAGGTGTGGTTCGATCAAGACATTCAGCGTATTAACTACGACGAACAGGGAATATTCCTGGGTGAATTCCATAATGACGACAGAATTCTTGTGGTGATGAAGAATGGTGACTTTTATCTTACCGACTTTGATATCAACAACCATTACGAGAAGGAAATGCTTCGTATTGAGAAATATGATGCAAATAAGGTGTGGACAGCTGTTCTTGTTGATGCTGATAACGATAACTATCCGTATATCAAACGTTTTGTTATGGAAGCAACAACTAAGGTCCAGAATTTTATCGGAACCAACCAGGATTCACGACTTCTCTTGCTTACGGATGTGGTATATCCAAGACTGGAATTATCATTCAACGAACCTGACACTTTCCGTGGACCGCTGGAGATTGATGCTCAAGAATTCATTGCTGTGAAAGGGTTCAAGGCTAAAGGTAAGCGACTGACTACTTTCAACCTGAATGAAGTTGTTGAACTTGAACCTACACGTTTCCCTGAACCCGAAGATGAAGAGGATGCTGACAACGAAGAATCGGAAGAAACAGATGCTGACAACGATTCTGACGATAATGATAATCAACCGGAAGACAAGATTGAACCGTCGGATGATGAAGTACGTGATGAACTGACAGGACAATTGCGCTTATTCTGATTTAACGGATATTTATGATTAGCAGGCTGGCTGTGATATTGGCAGGATTTTGGCTGATGACATCTGGAATAATGGATGTCTCAGCACAAACCCAACATGCATTTTCTGTTGGAGCTGGTTCTGCTGATGTGATGGACACATATCTGTCACCGTTGTCGTATGATGGGATTAACTTCCATGCACAGAGGGAAACAAGACGCAAAGTAAGGGCATTCGGATTAAATGGACTAACATTCCAAACACTTCTTGACATGGATGCTTCCATTCTCGAAAATCCTGCCGGAAATGTGAATGAATATGCGGGGGGGCTCAGGTATGCTTTGGGATGGACTAAAGAGTTAAAACGTTGGAAGTTAAATAATCAAGACTTGATAGTTGATGTCGGACCCATGGTTTCAGGATATGCCGGAACTATTTATAACGAAAGGAACGGAAACAACCCGGCACAGGCCAAGGTTGACATTATGATTGACCTTACAGCTCATGCCAAATGGGATTTCAACTTGTTTAGGAAAAGAATGTCCATAGACTATCAGATTGTGATTCCTTTTGTGGGAATGGCTTTCTCTCCTAATTATGGACAGTCATACTATGAGATGTTCTCTAAAGGGAACTACGACAACAACGTAGTGTTCGCAAATTTTGTGAATATGCCATCGACACGCCATCAACTGAACTTGGATGTGCCACTCAGAAAGTCAACTCGAACCCGTCTGAGAATTTCATACCTCGGCTCTTTTATGCAAAGCAAATTCAATAAACTGAGATACCACTCTTATACTAATACGTTTATGATTGGTATGACAAAGTATTTCAAACGACTCTGACAAAGTATTTCAAACGACTCTGACAATTAATTGGCTCCGTGTCTTGACATCTTGTCTAATGCCTTGATTCCATTATGAATATATTGATGAAACATACATTCGGAATATTATTACTGGCTTTCTCCTTTTACTCGTGCGTAAAAGAGGAAATAACTGTTTCCAATTCCAAAATGGGCAATATGGAAGCTCTGTGGCAACTGATGGACCAACATTATTGTTTCTTCGAATACAAGAAGGAAGTGCTGGGTGTCGATTGGGATGAAATACATGCAAGATATGCCGCAATGGTGAATGACAATATGACCAACCAACAATTGTTTGAGGTCCTTTGTAACATGATTGGAGAATTGAAAGACGGACATGTTAACCTTTCAGCCGCTCACGACTTGGGACGTAACTGGTCGTATTTTGAAGATTATGACAGAAATTATGACGCACGATTAATTGAAAACTACCTTGGAAAGGGAAATGATTACATGTTTGCCGCTTCTCTCAAATATAGAATCCTTGACGACAATATCGGATATGTGAGATGTGAGTCATTTGCTGATGGGATTGGTGATGGAAACCTTTCTCTTATGTTTGATTATCTTAAAGGATGCAATGGCTTGATTCTTGACATTCGCGACAATGGAGGAGGCGACCTTGACGACTCGGAAAGACTGGCTGCAAGATTCACTAACGAGAAGACACTGGTGGGATACATAATGCACAAAACGGGTAAAGGACATAATGATTTCTCCGACCTTGAACCTGTATATATAAAACCGTCTAAAGGCGTGAGATGGCAAAAGAAAGTCGTGGTGCTTACAAACAGGGCTTGCTTCTCCGCCACAAATCATTTCGTTCAGTGCGTGAAACGATTTGGGAATGTCACCATCATGGGCGATCAAACTGGGGGCGGAAGCGGCTTGCCATTCACTCAGGAATTGCCAAACGGATGGGGTGTGAGGTATTCGGCTGTCGTTTTCCTGGATGCAGACAAAATGCATACTGAATTTGGAATTGAACCAGATATGTTCGTCTCTTTAGATAAAGAAAAAGCCGATAAAGGCATCGACACCATCATCGAAACCGCAAGAGAATACCTAAATAATTACTAATTTCCACTTGCTACTAACACAAGACATAAAGTATATTCAAGGAGTTGGACCGAACAGGGCTGAACTCCTTAATAAGGAACTCGATATTCACACTGTCGGGGATATGATTGGTTACTATCCTTATAAGTATATCGATCGAACAAAATTCTATCGTATTTCCGAAATCAGTGGAAATATGCCATACGTACAACTCATTGGACAAATATTGTCTTATGAAGAGGCTGGCGAGGGAAGAGGAAAACGACTTATTGCACATTTCTCCGATGGTACAGGCATAATCGATCTTGTTTGGTTCCAAGGTACAAAATATATACCGCAATCCTATCCGCCACGTACTAACTTCGTGGTTTTTGGAAGACCGCAGGTTTTTAAAGGACGTATCAATCTGGCGCATCCGGAAATGGAAAAGGCGGATAAATCGCTCCTGGGAGAGAATTTTGCAAATGTGCAATATCTGAACTACCAACAACAATTGTTTGAGGACGACGAACAGTCTGCAAACTTCTCTCTTACTAACTCTGGCAAAACACTACCATCTTCATTCCGACCGGCATACAACACAACGGACAAAATGAAGAAGCGAGGCTTGAATTCCAATGCCATAGCAAAACTGATGGGGAAGATATTCGAGATGATGAGCCAACCTCTGCAAGAGACTTTGCCTAACTTCATCATAAAACGTTATAACTTCATATCATACGACCAGGCTGTCAGGAACATACATTTCCCAGAATCCCCGGAGATGCTTAGAAAGGCGCAGGCGCGACTTAAATTTGATGAACTGTTCTATGTGCAGATGAACATCCTGAAATACACAAAGGAACGTTCAAGGAAAATTCATGGAATCGAAATGCCATTGGTGGGACAAGTGTTCAACGAATTCTACTATAGCCATTTGCCATTCACCCTTACCAATGCTCAGAAACGTGTGATTAAAGAAGTTAGAAACGACATCAAGTCGGGCGCACAGATGAACCGGTTGCTGCAAGGAGATGTGGGCAGTGGAAAAACTCTTGTGGCTCTAATGTGCATGCTCATAGCTGTAGGCAACCGCTATCAAACTTGCATCATGGCTCCAACCGAAATCCTGGCGGAACAACACTTGCAGACCATACGTGAGTTTTTGGGAGATATGAATGTGAGAGTGGAGCTTCTTACGGGTTCGGTCAAAGGGAAAAAACGGGAAACAATACTGACCGACCTTGAGCGAGGAGATATTGACATTCTTATTGGCACTCATGCGGTTATTGAGGATAAGGTGGTGTTCGACAAATTGGGAATGGTGGTGATTGATGAACAACATAGGTTTGGGGTTGCACAACGGGCAAGATTATGGATGAAGAATGATGTGGCTCCACATGTGCTCGTTATGACCGCTACTCCTATACCTCGGACGCTTGCTATGACATTATATGGAGACCTTGACGTTAGCGTTATAGATGAATTGCCACCAGGAAGAAAGCCCATCATGACCATCCATCAATTCGACACGCATCGTAAGAGCCTTTATAAAAAAATACAACACGAAATAAATCTGGGAAGACAAATCTATTTCGTATATCCGCTTATCAAGGAAAGTGAGAAAATTGACCTCAAAAACCTTGAAGAAGGATACGAAACAATATGCAAGGCTTTTCCGCTTTGTAAAGTGTCGAAAGTACATGGAAAACTAAAACCAGCGGAAAAAGACGCCGAAATGATGCGGTTTGCCAAAGGAGAGACACAAATAATGGTAGCTACTACGGTCATTGAAGTGGGTGTAAATGTACCTAACGCATCGGTTATGGTAATCGAAAATGCTGAACGATTCGGACTTAGCCAATTGCATCAGCTCAGGGGTAGGGTAGGAAGAGGCGCCGAACAGTCATACTGCATATTGGTTACAAAATTCCAACTGGCTAATGACACAAAAAAAAGAATCCAGATTATGGTGGATTCTAATGATGGGTTTGAAATTGCGGAACAAGATCTTAAACTCAGAGGACCAGGCGACTTGGAGGGTACGCAGCAGAGCGGTATGGCTTTCGACCTTAAAATCGCTAATCTGGCCAAAGACGGAATCATTCTTCAAATGGCCCGACAAGCAGCACAGGATATAGTGGATAACGACCTAGACCAGCAAAACCCTAATTACGCCATCGTGTGGAAACACTTGAAAGAATTGCGAAAATCGCAAGTCAACTGGGGGGCCATCTCATAATAATACTCATTTGATATTTCCCCTTATCTTAGTCAGATACCTCTGCATTCTGTCTTCGTCTTTGGTGTCTATGATTGTTATAAGTTCCTTCATCTCTGTACGTATCTGCTCCACTTGTTCTTTCGTATATGGATTGAACAGGATTTCTCTCAACAAAGTGTCGTCCTCACTCAACACTCCCTTGGCTATATTCATGTGGCGTTTGAATGTCGTGCCTGGTGCATCTTGATGTTTCATCACTGCGGCAAAGGCGAATGTCGAGATAAAGGGTATTGACAATGAATATGCCACAGTCTGGTCGTGTTCATCAAAGGTGTATTCGAATATGTTCAGACCTAACCGTGAATACAGATCCTTGAAGAAACAGCGCCCCATATAATCACCCTCATTAATGATGATGGCATTCTCGTCAGAGAGCTTGCCCAGATTGGCGAATGTGGGACCAAACATGGGATGAGTGCTAACATAATGGAAACCACTCTTTTCATAGAATTCCTTGAAACCGGTCTTTACTGAACTGATATCGCTCAGAATACAATGTTCCTTTGGTAAATGGGGCATCACCTGACTGAATACATCCAAGGTGTATTTCAAACTCACTGCATTGATTACCAAGTCGGGACAGAAAGTACCAACTTCATCTAATTGGGTAAAACGCTGTGTATTATAAAGAAAACGCATCTTCAACGGATCTATGTCATACACTGCAACCTCATGCTCAAAACTCAGCAAGTCGGTAAAGAAGCTTCCCATTTTGCCTGCTCCCAATATCAATATCTTCATAATATGTTTATTTTGCTTGTTAATGTCAATATCCTTTACAAAAAAATACAAACAATTCGTCTATACGTTTACTTGTCAACTATAATGTTTTTTCATTATTTATTATTTGTTTCCCACCAGTGCTCAGGTTTCTCAATCCTGTTTTCGTCATTTTTATGCTCACTGAAAAACACGACCAATACTGTTGCAACGACAAAGCAAGCAATTAACAACAGCACTAGCACCTTACGATCAGATTTCCTAAAATAAAGCCAGCCCTTATCCATATTTCATTTTGTGTAAATATTATAAAAGTCCCAATCCCTCCCAATCCCTCCCAATCCCTCCCAATCCCTCCTAATCCATCCTAATCCATCCTAATCCATCCCAATCCATCCCAATCCATCCCAATCCATCCCAATCTATCCTAATCCCTCCTAATCCCTCCTAATCCCTCCTAATCCCTCCTAATCTCTCCTAATCTCTCCCAATCCAATTTCATTCCTTATTCAATATCTCAAATTGTTGCCTTACGCTCTCTTCATGAATCGCTTCGAAAATCGTGCTCACGCATTCGGCTCCTATTCCGCACAGGGCTCCTTGAGCTCCGCGCTTGTCGAGTATCTCAGAATAACGCTTCGATTGCAATACAGTCATTCCATGTTCTTTTTTATATTGACCTATCTCTCTACTTACACGCATTCGTTTTGCCAACAAGTCGATTAGTTCGTTGTCAATACTGTCAATAAGCTTGCGGAGCTCTTTTATGTTCTCCGTAGTTACCGATTCATCGCGGATAACCAACAAATTTAGTATGTAGCTCAATATGTCGGGAGACACTTGTTGCTTGGCATCGCTCCATGCTTCATCAGGATTGCAGTGACTTTCTACCATTAGTCCTTCCATTCCTAAATCCATAGCCTGCTGGCAGAGTGGGGCAACTAAATCTCGACGGCCACCCATGTGACTTGGATCGCATATTATTGGAAGCTGAGGAATCCTTCGATTCAACTCGATAGGAATCTGCCACATGGGCAAATTACGGTATATCTTGGCATCGTAACTTGAGAAACCACGGTGAATCACTCCAAGACGTTTAACACCACAGACGTTTAGACGCTCCAATGCCCCTATCCACAACTCGATATCTGGATTTACAGGGTTCTTGACCAATACCGGTATGTCAACACCTCGCAAAGAGTCTGCTATGTCTTGTACGGCAAAAGGGTTGGCTGTAGTGCGAGCACCAATCCACAGCACGTCTATGCCATATTCCAGACATAGCTCTACATGGCGGGGGGTGGCTACTTCGGTGGCTGTAAGCATACCGGTTTCTTCCTTGACTCGCCGCATCCATGGCAAAGCCTTCTCACCGTGACCCTCAAAACACCCCGGCTTGGTACGAGGTTTCCATATCCCGGCACGGAATATCTTTATGTTGTTTTTTGACAGCTGGGTTGCTGTAGATATTACTTGCTCCTCACTCTCTGCACTACATGGACCTGCTATGACAAACGGACGCTTGCTCATGTCTATTCCTTCTAAATGCAGGGGTTCCAATATTAGTTCCATCTAATTATTATGATTTTAATTGTTAATTATTCATTATTCATTTGCAATCCCTTTACCCTCTTCAGGGCCTCCTCCATCTGCTCTTCCTTGGCACACAACGAAATGCGAATATAACGTCGTCCGTTGCTGCCAAAAATAAACCCTGGAGTTATAAATACATGGGCTTCTTTAAGAACTTTCTCAGTCAATTCCTCTACGTCTGCATAATGCTCTGGTATTTTGCCCCATAGGAACATGCCTGTTTGATTGGAGTCGAAACTGCAACCTAGGGCAGACATTATCTGTTCAGCCAAGGCACGTCTAGGCTTATATACTTCCACGTTGAATTCATGATGCCATTCGTCACTGCTGTGCTCGTACGCATAGGCGGCAGCCAGTTGTAGAGGGCGGAAAGTACCGCTGTCTATGTTGGTTTTTATCTTGACTATCCAGTTGATGAATGTGCTGTTTGTGGCTACCATTCCAATTCGCCAACCTGGCATATTAAAACTCTTCGACATGGAGTTGAATTCTATGCAACAGTCTTTTGCACCTTCTACTTGAAGAATGCTTAATGGCTTGTCTTCGTTCAAAATGAAACTGTAAGGGTTGTCGTTCACAATCACTATGTTATTCTTGCGGGCAAAGGCCACCAGACGCTCGTATAACCCTTTTGTGGCACGACTGCCGGTGGGCATGTGAGGATAATTGGTCCACATCACCTTAACGCCTTTCATGTCCATCTTGTCCAATTGAGAGAAATCTGGTTGCCAGCCATTTTCTTCTAAAAGGTCATAATTGACAATCTCTGTTCCCAATATCTTGTTTAATGCGCTGTAAGTGGGATAACCGGGATTGGGAATCAACACCTTGTCACCTACATTGCATAAAGCCAAAGTGACATGAAGAATGCCTTCTTTTGAACCTATCAACGGCTGTATCTCTGTATTTGGATCCAAGTCAACTCCATACCAGCGTTTGTAGAATACCGACATGGCGCAACGCAACTCAGGGATTCCTATTGTCGGCTGATAACCATGGGCATCCGACTTGTGTGCATTCTCGCACAACACATTTATGACATCATCATTCGGAGGCATGTCGGGACTGCCAATCGCAAGACTTATGACATCCTTTCCCTCTGACTTCATTCGAGCTACTTCTTTCAGTTTCCTGCTGAAGTAGTATTCCGACACATTGCTTATACGGTCGGCAGGATGGATTTTCGTTATATTCTCATTTGTTCCCATATCTCTAAATAAAAAATCCCGCTCATTGAGCGGGAACTTTATGCTGATTTATGAAATAATCCTTTCTATATATGCATATATATCCCGCTTCACCTTTTGGTAAAGTAAAAGTAATAATATGCATACCAAGAATTATTCATCGTGTAAAAAATCTTTGTTTTGAATGCAAATTTAGTGATTTTATGCGTCCTGACAAACAAATTGACGTTTTTTTTAATTATAAACTAATAATTTAATGCTTTTTCCTGTGGTCGTCTTTACGTCTGTTGCGCTAAGACGGTATGCTGGCTATCATCTTTGCACATCAGGTTTGCTTCTGAAATGTCTTTAACCATGAAATCAAATCAGGGGATTCACGGCTTTCATCCTTTCCTGCATCTCTCGTTCCACGTCATAATCCTCTTCTTTGCGTTCTTCTTCTGCAATCTTGTATTCTTCTGCCAATTTGCGGTCGGATTCCGCTCCTTCACTATTGCCCTGTGCGTCTTTAAGCTCTGCCCTTATGCTTATCAGCAGCGAACTCTCACCATTTTGTTCCAAACCATCTGATATGACTTCCGACGCCTTGTCGTATTCACCTGCTTTGATGTGAATCATGGCAAGGTTGCCGTATGCTTCAACTATGAAAGGATTTTGACTTAACACATTATTATAATATAATATGGCTTCTTCGCTTTTTCCCATCGATGCTAAAACCATGCCCTTTTGGAGAAGAACCTCATCGCTAACATTGCCGTTTTCAATGAGATTGTCTAAATCCGATAACGCTCCTTCATAATCGTCTCGTTTATATCTAATCTCTGCACGTAGCAATGAGCCATCATAGAAATCCTCCCGTTTCGACAAAGCATCGCTAACATGGTCTTCTGCTTCTTCCAAATGGCCTTCTGCCATGTCGAGACGAGCTAAAAGATATAACGGCATTACCAATTCCGAGTCTTGATCTAACAATTCTTGACATAAAACTCTGCTTGACTCATATTCTTCAAGTTCATAAAGCAAGTTGGCTTTGTTCACTGCGTAGTTCTTGTTATCGGGATGGAGGGCTATGAGTTTGCTGAATTCTTCTACAGCCATTTCCAAATCATCGTTCCGAATATAGGCAAGGGCAAGGTATTCACGTGTCTCCTGATCTTCTTGTAGATCAAGTGCATGAGTGAAACATGCGATTGCATAGGAAAAACGTCCAATCTGCAATGCGTGAATTCCATCGTATTTCAACACGTCAAAATTGTTTTCCTTCTCTTTTTGCTCTCTCTCTTCAGCGCTTTCCTCTTTTCCGCTGAACAAATGTCTTAAAAAACCCATAATTATAATAATGTTAGATTATACTGCTTTCTTCATTTGGTAATCTATATTGACGCTATCGCCTTTTAATGATTACTTAAATTCAAATCGTTCATCTTCAGTCGAATAACCGGTTTGGGCTAAAGCATACGTACCATGCTTCCGTTAATTTCAATCTCATCTTCATTGACCATCCTTGATAATATATTGTCAATTTTATCGCGATTTTGGTTGATTCTGTTGAAGTCTTGTATGTTGTGCCATTCCATGTCTCTCAATAATTCGAAAATTTGGTTTTCGATATTTAGTTTTATGCTTTCTTTCATCTTGTCTGGATTTTCATCCACACATACGTCGCACTTGCCACAGTCCTTCACGTTCTTCTCACCGAAATATTCCAGCAACATCCTACTACGGCATGTGTTCCGACTTGAAACATATTGAATTATCTGCTCTATACGATTCTCGTAGTCGAGCTTACGGTCTTTATATACCTTGGGAGCGAAATACATGCGCTCACTTTCTACTCGTTCAACTTTGAACGTGATAGTTGGAAGGTTGCTTCGAGGAATAAAGTCTATGATACGGCACTGAGCCAGGTATTTCAAGTCTTCATATACGGTTTCGGCACCAATACCCGTAATCTGGGATATATACATCTCATCTATATATGTGTAGTCTGCAAAAAGACCTGAATAATTGCGAAGGAGAGCTTGGATGATTTTTTCACGCCTTGGAATACCCTCGTGAAGACGATATAGCTCTTCCTTGCTCAAGACAAAACGTAAACGGGACTTGAAATCATGGTCGGTTTCATAGCTTATGTACCCGGCATTGCTTAATATCTGCAAGGCACTGTTCGTTTGGACTGGAAAACGGTGGAAGGCAGTGCAGAATTTATCCATGCTGAATTGGAAAGTGCGACCTTTGGCTTCACCAACGCCTATCTGAAAAAAATAACATATCTTGTCGTAAGTTTCCTTTATATAGTTAATGTCGGGGTAAGTCTCGGGGATACGACGTTTTAATTTCTGTGTGTCTTGAGGGTTGTATAGCATCACGGCGTAGGAACGTTTGCCATCCCTGCCGGCACGTCCTGCCTCTTGGAAATAGGCTTCTATGGAGTCGGGCAAGTTATAATGGATTACCAGCCTTACATCGGCCTTGTCTATACCCATACCGAAAGCGTTGGTGGCAACCATCACTCTGCATCTGCCTTCAGTCCAATTCTTTTGGCGTAGGTCGCGCTCCACTCCGGTCAAACCTGCATGGTAGTTCTCACTGGTAATACCCGACTCGTTCAAAATGTGAGATATCTCGCTTGTCAGCCGGCGCGAACGGGTATAAACTATAGCACTGCCCTGGGGAACACTCTTCAATATGTGAATCAACTCGTCTTCCTTGTTCTCGGTCTTACGAACAACGTATGTCAGGTTCGTACGCTCAAAACTCATGCTAAATACGTTCGGCACTCTGAACTCCAATTGAAATTGGATGTCGTCAATCACCTTGGGAGTTGCGGTTGCTGTCAATGCAAGGATGGGAACAGGGTAGGGTATCATCCTGCGCAATTGAGATATCTCAAGATAGGACGGACGAAAGTCATAACCCCATTGGGATATGCAGTGAGCCTCGTCAACGCATATCATGCAGATGTTTTTCATGTAGCGGAGCTTGGCCTGGAACAGTTCTGTTGACAAACGTTCGGGAGATACGTAAAGAAACTTGAAATTACCAAATATGCAGTTCTCCAGCACTCGCTCTATTTCTGTACGCATCATGCCTGAATAAACGCATTCGGCCTTGATGCCACGCATACGCAACTGAGACACCTGGTCTTTCATTAATGCAATCAAGGGAGTCACAACTATGCACATGCCACCCATTACCATAGTCGGCAACTGAAAGCAAATGGACTTGCCACCTCCGGTTGGCATCAGGCCTAAAGTGTCATTGCCAGAGCATATGGATTCTATTATGTCACGCTGAATACCACGAAACGAATCATAACCCCAATATTCTTTCAACACATGCAAATACTTGTCCATAAATTCTTCATGATATCGTTTTTGAATTCAACGCATCTCTTTCACACTCTACACTCAAACAATTCTATCCATTAGTACGGATATCTACAATTTGCAGTTGGATCTCTCCTTTCTTGTGAGTGTTGTCTTCTATGGTATAGGCTATGTCAAAGGCCCTTTTCGACTTGATGTATCTTGCTTGGGAACTCTGTCCAAAAGCAATGCCGTTCATTATGTGGCTTGAATGACTGTCAACTAGTTCTAGTTTGATGTGCTCTTGGTCCTTGCCTACTACTTTGCTGGTACCATAGTCATATACCTGACGAGAACTAAAAGTAGGCTTCTCATTTTCAGGACCGAAAGGACGCATGCGTTTCAGGTCATTGAAGAAACGGTGGTTTATCTCCATCAAACTGATGTCGGCATCTATGTTCAAAGAGGCCATGGTCTGGGATGGATCGATATGATCGCTTACATACTCCTCAAACATCTCGCAGAAACGTTCCACATTTTCAACCTTCATCGACAAACCTGCCGCGTAAGGATGACCTCCGAAGTTCTGAAGCAAAGAAGAACAGTGCTGAATGGCTTTGTAAACGTCAAAACCACTTACGCTACGGGCGGAACCTGTGGCGATGTCACCGGTTCGGCATAAAACCACTGCCGGACGGAAATATAATTCCGTGAGCCTTGAAGCTATGATACCAATTACTCCCTTGTGCCAATCTTCCTCGTAAATCACGATGGAACGCTTGTCGGCCATCTCTGGCATCAAGTCAATCAAGATGTTGGCTTCTTCTGTCATGCGTTTGTCTAGCTCCTTGCGCTCCTCGTTATACTCGTTGATTAAGCGGGCCTGGGATAATGCCTTGTCATAATCACGCTCTACAAGCAGACGTACTGACTCTTTGCCATTCTGAATCCTCCCGGAGGCATTGATACGAGGACCAATCTTGAAGATTATGTCATTCATGGTTATGTCCCTACCACTCATTCCGCATAAATCAATGACTGCTTGAAGACCAACGCATGGGTTACTGCTCAACTGACGCAAACCATGATATGCCAACACGCGATTCTCACCCATTATGGGCACTATGTCGGAGGCAATACTTACTACAACCAAGTCCAATAATGGTATCAGGGTGTTGAAGGGAATGCCATTGCTGATGGCAAAGGCTTGCATGAATTTAAAACCCACACCACAACCCGACAACTCATTGTATGGGTATGTGGAATCGGTACGCTTGGCATTGAGAATGGCTACTGCATCTGGCAATTGCTCGTCGGGTACATGATGGTCACAAATAATGAAATCGATACCTAAACTTTTAGCGTATGCAATCTCATCTATGGCTTTGATGCCACAATCCAAGATGATAATCAACGACACACCAGTGGAATGGGCGTAGTCAACGCCTTGCTTCGACACGCCATATCCTTCCTCATTTCGATCGGGAATGTAATAGTCGAGGTTGGAATAGTACTGGCTGATATAACGATATACCAATGCAACGGCCGTGCAGCCATCTACATCGTAATCGCCGTATATCATGATGCGCTCCTTGCGACCCATCGCTTGGTTCAAGCGGTCAACCGCCTTGTCCATGTCCAACATTAAAAATGGTTCATGGAGCGAATGTAGCTGGGGACGAAAGTAATTGCGTGCATCTTGGACAGTACGAATTCCACGGCGATATAGCAACAAGCATATCACGGGGCTTATGTTTAGCTCCACGGACAACTTAGCCGCTCCCGCCTGCTCCTCCGGTGTCGGTGATTCGTAATTCCATTTGTAATTCATTATATATGTTTTTGTTTTTTTTCATCTTGGAGTGACTGCTGAATGAATGTGCCAGAATGTGTCTGTTTTTTTGGTACTATTGGTCGTTTAATTATATGTGATTTGTATTATGCATACTATAACATCATTAATATGACCAAATTTATGAAAAACAACATGTTTCCACTTTTTTCAGTGGCTTATGTATATATTATGTTCCAAAGTTAGTGAAAAAAAATAACTTTATCGCTATTTCCTATGTTAATAATGTGAAAAACCTGCATTTTCATTTTTGTTTTCTGATTTTTGCCATTTCCACATTCCTCTTTTCGGCGAGCCACGAAAATAATTATGCCCATGGGCAACGAATTACCTATGGGCATAAAAAAGGGGAAACGCCTTTCCCCAATCTTGTTAACCTTAAATCTAATACTATGAAAAACACGATGCAAAATTACCTATTTTATTGCTTCTTACAACTTTTTTTAAAAAAAACGTTCATTTTTTCTTAGATTTATTGATTTGTGTCAAGAAATGTTTGCGATAACAACGACTTTTTTGTCATTTTTAGTAAATGGGAAAACAATCTATTTCGCCTTCTTTTTAATATTTGGATTATTCAATAGAAAAAGTTATTTTTGCAAGTACTTATTAAATTGTATAATGTATGAGGAGAATTTATCTTTTAGTGGTTATGTCGCTTTGGACCTTTCTGGTTGCAGCCGCGCAAAACGAGAATTGGATTACAATTCGTAATGGTATAGAGTGGACCGACGACGAAGGTTATGTCGTTCAGGCACATGGTGGCAATTTCTTGCAATTTGGAAACAAATGGTATCTTGTCGGTGAAGACAGGGCGAGGTCGTGGAACCCTGATGTAAACTTATATAGCACCGAGGATTTCGTAAATTGGAAATTCGAAGGCAAAATCATCAAAAACTTAGTCTCGCATGAAGACCTTGGGGTCAGCCGCATGATTGAGCGACCGAAATTGCTTTATAACGAGAAAACAGGAAAATTCATCATTTGGTGTCATTGGGAATCACGCAATTATGGAGCCAGTGAAGCGGCGGTATTTGTAAGCGATTCTGTAACTGGCCCTTACGAACCGCTGTGGGAAGGAAGACCGTTGCAGACGAAATCGCGCGACTGCAATGTGTTCGTGGATAACGACGGAAAAGCATATTTCATATCAACCACAGACGAAAATACTAACCTGGGATTGTTCGAAATGTCGGACGACTACCTGTATCCATTGGGTAAAACGGTTTTATGTAAGGGACAAAGACGAGAGGCTCCGGCTATCGTGCATATAGGCGACACTTACTATATGATATCATCAGCATGTACGGGATGGGACCCTAACCAAGCTAAAATAGCAACATCTAAAAACATTAAACAAGGATGGTCCAAACTGGAGAATATAGGTGATAAAATTGCATTCGACACACAGGCGAGCAGCATTCTAACCATCAAAGGATCTGAAGGTACGATATACATCTATGTGGGTGACCGTTGGATGGATCCCGATTTGCCACGGTCAAAAATCATCATGTTGCCAATTTCTTTCGAAAACGGGGAGATGCAACTAAAATACTATGAATCATGGAAAATAGATCTTAAACGTGGCATCTACAAAACGGAATGACCATTTACTTCTGCGATGCCGTAAGAAGTGAATTGCATGTTGCAAGACAAAAAATTATATTTCACAGTTTTTTCATTTGTCTCATCTCATAAAAAACAATGGGAACTGTGAGCAAGAATGAGAGAATGTCACTCACTGATTGACATATCTCCAATCCTGTTATTCCAAAGAAATGGGGCAAAATCAATAATGCCGGTATGTAGAACATACCCCGTCTGCTGGCTGCCAACAAGTTGGCAGCCAAAGGTTTGTTGATTGTCTGCATCATCATGTTGCTAACCATTATAAAAGGTAGCAGACACAATGTGACCAATTGCCAGCGAAGAGCGGTTGAGCCAATGTCAACTACGTCTGGGTCGCTCCTGAACAAACTTATCAGGTCTTCGGCGAATATAAGTCCAAATATCATGATGACAAACAAAAATGCGGTGCCAGACTTGACGGTAAACCAAAACCCTTTAATGACACGGTCGTATAGCTTGGCACCATAACAGAAACCACACATCGGTTGATAACCATGACCCAAACCGATGACAGCCGCGTTTATTATGAAAGCCAAACGGATTACTATCGACAATCCGGCTATGGCGGCATCGCCAAAACCACGAGCCACGAGGTTCATGACCAACGATGCTATGCTACCTAAACCTTGACGCGTGATGGATGGAGTACCGCCAGAAATGATGGCCTTGATGTAATGGGACGAAAAACTGAAACGCCGGAGATTGATACGCTGATTGTCGCCTTTCGTGGTCATCCAAAGCAGTACCGAGAAACTGGTAATCTGACTTATCACAGTGGCTGTTGCGGCACCCTTGATGCCCATGCCGAAAGTGAAGATAAGCAATGGATCCAACACGATGTTAAGTAAGGCTCCCGACAAGATGCCATACATCGAATACGTGGCGTTGCCCTGAAAACGGATTTGAAGATTCAGAGTGAATGAACCGATAATGAATGGGGAGCCTAGCAATATGATGCTCAGATAATCCTTTGTATATGGCAATATGGTGGAAGTGCTGCCAAGCCAATGGCTTAGAGGGGATAGGAAAAGCAAGCCCAGACACATCAGAAGTAAACCGGTTGAAAGCCCATAGACGAAGCTGGTGGCGGCCATTATTGATGGCGTCTCTTTTTCCTTCGCTCCCAAGGCTCGTGAAATGTAGTTGCCAGAACCATGACCGAAGAAAAATCCAAATGCCTGCATTACACTCATCACCGTGAACACTATGCCTACCGCAGCTGTCGATTGGGTGTTAATCTGACTCACGAAATATGTGTCAGCAAGATTGTAAAAACTAGTCACCATCATGCTGAGTATCGTAGGCACGGCCATCGAAGGGATTACCTTTGAGATAGGGGCTGTAGTCAGATATTCGTAGTTATTCCGCTGTCGCATCTAAATAACGTGATTCAACTACTTGCCAGTTAACCAATTGCCATATTGATGACAAATGGTCTGCCCTACGGTTCTGGTAATCCATGTAATATGCGTGCTCCCATACGTCAAATGTAAGAAGTGGATGTAACCCCCTCTCCACCGGATTGTGGGCATTTTGCTCTTGAGTGACAACCAACTTGCCTTCATCATCGCAACTTAACCAAACCCAACCACTGCCGAATAGGGTTGTGCCTTTATACGTGAATTCTTGCTGGAAAGACTCAAAACTGCCAAATTGATCGGTTATGGCTTCGGAAAGGTTCCCGAAGGGGTGATTGTCGGAGAGGGGCGAACGCAACGCCTCGAAATACAGGTTGTGGTTCAAAATCTGACCTGCGTTATTGAATATGCCTCCTTCTGAGTTCTTTACGATATCTTCCAAACTCTTGCCCTCATACCCACTGCCTGGCAATGCTGCATTAAGGTTGTTTACGTATGTCTGTAAATGCTTGCCATGGTGGAAAGATATGGTTTCACCACTGATTACCGGCTCTAAGTCGCGCCGGGCAAATGGAAGTTCTATTAACTCTATTATTTTCATGACAACTGTTTTTTATTATCAAAAATATTAAAATGCAAATTTAATGTTTTTTATCCAATCAGTAATCTTTTTAATGGAAAATCAGTAAATTTGCAACATATTAGGTAATCGAAAAAATATATTGTTTCAATTTAGATTGGATTTTTGAGGAAATAACCAAGGAGACTTCACATGGTCACTTTTAAGAACTCAATATCAAAGTGGGGCAATTTGTTTTTATAGATTACTAAACAGGAATCGGAAGAATGAAATCTCATGAACGGTTTTGGTTAAGAGACAGTTCGATTATTTATCCTCAAGAGAATGACAAACAATAAACACAACAACAAAATACCGCATCCTGTAATTGCACTTATACCTATCGCAACGCTAATCGCTCTTCTGGCAGTCATTCTTACTATTTTCAAGAGTGATTCGATAAGTGGAGGTAGTCAAGTGGCGTTGCTGCTTGCTTCAAGCGTATGCGTCGCAATAGCTATGGCAAGATACAAGGTGAAATGGAGGGCTTTTGAAGAACAGCTCTCCAAGACTTTCAGTGAAATAGCAATCACTCTGATAATTCTTTTGGCTGTGGGGATGCTGGCAGGATCCTGGATGATAAGTGGGGTCGTGCCTACTCTAATCTATTATGGCATACAGATCCTCTCTCCGCATCTCTTCCTTGTCTCAGCTTGTATCATTGCGGCGCTGGTTTCGTTGTTGTCCGGCAGTTCTTGGACCACGATTGCTACGATTGGAGTAGCTCTGCTCGGTATCGGGCAGGCTTTGGGGGTAAATATGCCGTGGACTGCCGGGGCTATCATTTCCGGTGCATATTTCGGAGACAAAATGTCGCCACTAAGCGACACTACCATACTTGCGTCATCTACTGTTAGGGTGGATTTGTTCGAACATATAAAGTATATGATGTACACAACCGTACCTTCCTTCGCTCTAACTCTTCTTATTTTCTTGGTTGCAGGTTTTTCTTTCGATGCTTCTCAGGAAATCAGTGTTGAACATTATATCAATGGGTTGGATGCCAAATTCAACATATCTTTGTTTACTCTAATTGTTCCTTTGGTCACGGGAATTCTCATCGCGAAAAAGACTCCATCAATCATCACGCTTTTCATATCTTCTGTATTGGCTGGCATTACCGCGCTTGTGCTACAACCTGATGTTTTGCATGAAATTGCAGGACAAGAACATAAGGACGTGCTTTCCTCAATCAACGGTTTCTTGACAATGATCTTTGGATCTACACAACTTGATATGGGCGACCCTGACTTAAACGAGCTGGTGGCTACTAGGGGTATGGCAGGAATGCTCAATACCATCTGGCTTATAATTTGTGCCATGTTCTTCGGTAGCGTCATGATTGCCAGCAGGATGGTGGAAAGCATCACAAGGGTAATCATCAGGATGGCTAATTCAAGAACATCGCTCGTCGGGGCTACTGCATCTACCGGCATCTTCTTGAATGTGGTCACAGGCGACCAGTTCATTTCAATAATGCTTACGGCCGACATGTATAAAAATGCGTATAAAAGAAAAGGATTCGAACCGAAATTGCTCAGTAGGACTACTGAAGATGCAGCTACGGTCACTTCCGTGCTTATTCCATGGAACACGTGCGGAATGACGCAAGCCGCAGTACTCGGGATTCCCACACTGGTTTACCTGCCGTTTTGTTTCTTCAATATCATCAGCCCAATCATGTCTGTCATAGTTGCCCGAATCGGGTGGAAAATAAAGCAAACAAATATGACGGATAACCCGGTTTGATGCGGTGAGTCAAAAAAAGAGGCTGTGCCTGTGCATAGCCCCTATATATGGTTGTATGTGGATGTTATTCTGCGTCCTCTGCTTTCTTTCTTGATGCACGACGGCGACGTGGCTTCTCCTCTTTCACTTCAGCTGGGGTGATGCCTGCCAATTCGGGGTCAACCAAAATCCTGCCACAGTATTCGCATACGATTATCTTCTTGTGAATACGCACGTCTAATTGACGCTGTGGAGGAATTTTTGCAAAGCAACCGCCACAAGCGTCACGCTGGACACATACTATGCCAAGTCCGTTGTGGCTGTTCTTGCGAATGCGCTTGAAGGCTTGAAGTATGCGAGGCTCGATGGTTATCTCCAAACTTTTTGCCTTGTCACGCAACTTGTCTTCTTCGGCCTTGGTCTCAATCACAATCTCATCTAGCTCGTTCTTCTTCATCTCCAAGTCCTTGTTGCGGTTGTCCAGGTCTTCAATGCTCTTCTCAATCAATTGGTCTTTCTGCTTCTCGGATAGCTCAAATTCCTTAATGCGCTTCTCTGCAAGCTGAATCTGAAGACTTTGGTATTCCATCTCCTTGTTTACCAAGTCGTATTCCCTGTTGTTGCGGATATTGTTCAAGCGTTCCTGAGACTCTTCTTTCTTCTTTGATGCGTTCTCGAGCTCCGCTATCCAACGGTTGAGGTTGAGATGTATGTCGTCTTTCTCAATCTTCGCGTTTTCTATACGGGTGCGAAGACCCTCTACCTCATCTTCCAAGTCTTGTACTTCCAATGGCAACTCTCCGCGGATGGTACGAATCTCGTCAATCTTGGAAAGAATTGTCTGCAACTGATACAAATTTTTCAGACGTTCCTCTATGGTCATGTCTGCTACGTTTTTTTCTGATTTTCTTGCCATAACTTATGTAATTGTTGAATAATGTTGTTTTTCCGTTTTTTTTCTTTGTCAACTACCATTTGAAAATCATTCAAAGATAGTTGATGGGATTTGTCTCTATCTCTGTCGTCTCTACCTTCAATTCAGGACAAGCGGTGCTGATTATTTCTTTAAGCAAGTCTATGGTATATTGCTCGCTCTCATAATGACCGATCTCCATTAGCTGAATAACATCTTCATATCCGAAGAAACGATGATATCCAATCTCGCCGGTTATGAATGCATCGCATTGCTGTCTTATTGCTTCCGGAATCAGGAACGCCCCGGCACCGCCACATAAGCCTACCTTCTGGATCTGCTCGCCATCCCAACTGTTGTAACGTACGCTGCCTACGTCGAACGTCTCCTTTATCATGACGATAAAATCCTCGCGATCCATCTTGACGGGAAGAGTGCCGACAACGCCACTTCCCGCATTGGCATAACCTTCTTTGGGCTGCAACGGACGAACATCCAGCAAACCTAGCTTGTCGCTTATCTTATAATTCACTCCATGATAGGCATTATCCAGGTTCGTGTGGCTGGAATATATGTTTATGCCGTGACGGATGGCGCTTATTATGCAACGTTGAACCAAGTCCTCGCCTATTATGCGCTTGGGCGAATTAAAGATGAGGGGATGGTGACTTATGATAAGGTCGCATCCCTTTGATGATGCCTCGTCGATGACTTCCTCTGTTACGTCAAGGCACAATAATACCCCTGACGATTCAGCATCCACCGTTAATCCTATCTGCAAGCCTGCATTGTCGAAGCCGTCTTGCAGGGACAGTGGAGCAAATTGTTCAAGGGCTCCAATTATATCCCGTATTTTCATGTCTTCTGTTAACCTGGTTCGGCAATCTAGCCGAATGAAGGAAATGTTTAACTTTGCAAAGTTACTTTTTTTTTAAAACATAACAAAATAATTAACATCCATTTACGTTTTTAATTAGAGTTTTTATGATTGACAACATATAGATTCGCATATAATTCCTGACAAACTGCCATTCTTTTAATCTTTCATCTTCATTAACCATGCTTTCCATTATCGTTCCGGTATTCAACACTATCAATACTATCGACCGTTGTTTGAATAGTATTCTTAAACAGGGGATTAACGATCTGGAAATAATTCTGGTCGATGACGGATCCGACTATGTAACCCGGATTAAGTGTGACGAGTGGGCTGAGCGTGAAGCAACTATTAAGGTGATACACAAGGTGAATGGTGGACTGAGCGATGCCCGTAATGCAGGTGTTAAAATGGCTAAGGGTGAATATGTCACCTTCGTGGATTCTGATGATTTCGTACAGGATAATTCTTATATGGAACTGATGGAACTAATCAAGGAACATCCTGAATACGACATAGTGGAATTTCCGGTTTTTGTGCATTTTGGAACAAAAACTGAATATGTATTGAAATTCTGTAATCAAACTTTTTGTTCATTCGAGGAATATTGGATTAAGGGAAAAGGGTATAAGCATTCATATGCCTGGAACAAGATCTACAGACGTGAATTGTTCACAAATGTTGCTTTCCCTGTAGGGGTGCTTTTTGAGGATCTGCACACCATACCTAATCTTATGAGAAACGCAAGATGCCTGGCCACATCAAATAAAGGTATATATTATTATTGCTATAACGATAAGGGTATTACTGCTACAGCAGATGGAAAGGCGCTGACCATGATGCTCGACGCTTACATGAAGGTTGTTGCGGAGACTCCACGGTTAATCGACGACAATGATTTCTATATGGAGCTTGTCAACAGACAGCTGGATGTGTATTTAGCCACAGGACGCAAACCTATAATCCCGTCAAGACATATATATAATATAAGGAGTATCGACAATAAATCTTATCGATGGAAAGCCAGGATAATAAACCTGTGTGGGATTCATAACCTCTGCCGACTGGTTAAACTGAAAGCGAGAATCATAAAATAGTGATACGTGAAGAGGTTGTACTTGTCATTCTTCCATAGCGAAGCGGCTTTCCGTTGAGTCCTGTCCAATCCTAATCCGTCATAACCATCACAATACTCCCAATCAAATACAACTAACTGAACATGGACACGTCGGGTATGTCTTCCAAGAACTCATAGCTGTTGACATCGTAGTCCATCTTGCAACAGTAGTGGTTCAAACCGTTGCTGACAATGAGATAGTCCACGTGCATCACGATGTTGTAGCGACTGATTTGATCAAACACCTTTTGGTTTATCTCAACATTTGGACGCTTATATTCCATTATCATTCGAGGACATAAATGCCTGTCGTAAAACACTGTGTCGCAACGACGCGCTGTGCCGTTGAGATACAAGTTGACCTCGTTGGCCATCAGTGATTCCGGATACCCCTTAACACCAATCAAATAATGAACGAAATGCTGGCGGACCCATTCCTCGGGTGTCAAGGCCACGAACTTCTTGCGTAATATGTCGTAAATGCTTAACCTGCCCGACTCCTCTCTCAATTTGACGGGGTAGGGTGGCAAATTGAGTTTTGGCAATTTATAGTTTTTTTCCACTACATTTCATGTTTTAAACTTTTATTGCTAACTTTGTATCAACGCAAAGATATGAATTTATATTGACATGGCAAAAAAAGGTGTTTTAACATATAAGGACATTCTAAAAGAAGTCGATGCTGGAGATTTTAAACCCGTTTATTTGTTGATGGGAGAAGAATCGTATTATATCGATCTGCTGACCGATTATATTTCAAGTCATGCATTGACGCAAGAAGAAGCGGATTTCAATCTTTTTGTTATGTATGCTACCGACCATACAGAAGTGGGAGATATAATAAATAGTGCGAAAAGATTGCCAATGATGGGAAAATATCAAGTTATAATTGTTAAAGAATGTCAAAATGTTAAAAAATGGGACGACATGATTTACTATGTCAACAATCCATCAAAATCAACTATTCTTATCCTTTCATATAAGAATGGGAGTATGGACAGAAGAAAGAAATTCGTATCTGTAATAGAAGAGAGTGGGGGATTGTTTGTCAGCAGTAAGCTCAAGGAAGGAATGTTGCCATATTTCATACGGGATTATTTGAAGGATAAAAATATTGACATTGACAACAACGCAACAATGATGCTTGTTGAGAATATTGGCGCCGACCTATCCAGAATGACTAGCGAACTCGACAAACTCTGTATTACTCTTCCTGAGAATGTAAATGCCATTTCACCTGAACTGATAGAGAAAAATATTGGCATAAGCAAGGATTTCAACCAATGGGAGTTTAAGTCCGCAATTGTAAGGCATGACGTGTTGAAGGCTAACAGAATCATAAATTATTTTTGCGACAATCCAAAACTCAATTCTCCAATTATGACTGTAGCAATGCTCTTCAATTTCTTTGCAGATCTGATGATGGTGTATTATGCACCAGATAAATCTGAAGACGGACTTGTGAAACACCTGGAACTGAAATCTGCATACCCCCTGAAAGATTTAAGAGAGGCGGCAAGACATTATTCTGCTATGAAGACAATGAAAATAATAGGGAAATTAAGGGAAACGGACGCAAAATTGAAGGGATTGGAAAAGGGGAGTGCAACCGATGCTGATGTCATGAGAGAATTGGTTTTCTTCATTCTACATTAGGTGCATACATAAGGTTTCAGCCATTTTTGTACTGAAAAATCGGGCTAAAAAATGTAAAATAAGGGAAAACGATAGCGTTTTCCCCTTTTTTTTGACTCAAAATAACCCAAAATAATATTAAAATTTGTTCATTTTTTGACTCAAAATAATTTTTAGGCGGTTTTTTTACGACAAAAAAAAAGGAGAATATTGTCTGATAAATAAGTGGTTATGTGGGATTAAATGCCACTGAGAATTTTAAGGGTTTTAACCTTTTGAATTGATGATTTGACAAATAAAAAAAATTGGCTTTTTTTGCAAAAAACAATAAAAAAGCATTTAAAACAATAAAATCGTTTACGTTTTTAAATGTAAAATAAAATTTGTTCTTGTATAAAATTTTTGTTTTAATTTTTGAAGTTTAAATTTATTCTACAAAGCCAAATTGTAAAATATAAATCTATATCTGGGACGCACATTCGTAATTGTAAATATATATGCATAAATATGCAATATGAATATAGTAATAATAAGTGGTTGAAAGCCACTAACATATATATTTTAGCTCTATGTTTGCTTTAGATTAAATGCTGTAAATTTTATAAAATAGTTAATTATTGGTCAATATTTTTAAAATATAGCATTTCAAGTGTCAAAAAACCAGTAATTTATAATATTATATTATATTTGTAATTCATTATTGTTTTCGCCGTTTTTTTTGCTTGCTGATATGCCCTTATTTTCTTTTAATACACAATTCTTCTTTGGCTGTTTAAAATTGTTTTTCTATTTTTATATTCACTTTTTTAAAATTTTTCTTTGTAAAATTTTGTTTGTTTGTAAAATTGTTGTAACTTTGTAAAGTCGATTACAAATGTTAATCGCAGTTGCTGATTGGAAAAATGTATGATGTCTTGTAAATCTACTTGTTTTTAAGTATAAGAATTTATTGCAATGAAGATTATGGCACCTGCTGATACTTTGTTAAGCAACTATACATTATATATATGTTGGAGAGTGGAATCTTTTGTATGAATTGAATGAAATTTTTTTATTATGACAGATACCGAACGTATTCAGGAAATCATTAGGGCAAAAAACTTGAACAATATCCAGTTTTGTTCTGCTACCGGTATTTCACCAGCGTCATTGTCCCATATCACCAGCAACAGAAGTAAACCTACTCTTACCATTCTTCGAAATGTGATTAATGGTTTTCCTGATATCAACCCGGAATGGATAATGATGGGTACTGGTTCCATGTTCAGGAACAATGAAACGCCATACGAACAGGAGGAGAAGCATCAACAAACGGATTTCAATGAAATCATGAGCCAGGATAAACTACCGCTTCTTTTCGGTGATGAGGAACCGGAACCTATGAAAAATCTGAACGTTACTAAATCCAATGCTAAAACTTGGGGGACTTCTGCAAATTCCGGAAATATTGAGGAAATTGTGAAAACTACGATTAATGCCATGCAAAAACCACAAAGAAAAATTGTGGAGGTCAGAATCTTCTTCGATGATGGAACCTACGAATCCTTTTCAACTAAATTGAAAGCCTAAAAACATCAAGATCCTAAATTTACATGATAAGTAAAGATTGGAATCTTGATTGCTCAACAACCAACTTTATAAATAATACCTGACTGAATGAGCCCTGAAAAGCATCTGCTTGAGGGGCTCTTTTCTTTATCTAAACAAATTAACACATTAACATCATTTAACTAAAAAGTATAATATGATTGGTAAATCAATAAATAGTGTTTTGCACTACTTTTTACTGATCTGTGGAAAGCTCGCTCTACTAATCCGAATATGACTACATCTAAATGAATAAACCTAAAAGCCAGAGTAAGTCCGTTTTTTTATCTTAAAGTTTTAAAAAATAAAAAAAATGATTATTTTTGCATAATATTGAAACCTTTTGCTGTCATTTGATGCTGATCAACGACTACTGAAACGGCAATATAGATTCATTTTCTCTTAAAACAACTCTTTGTCAGAATGAAAAAGCATATCATTATCATAGGAAAACACCCATTGAGTGATTATGTGGGGAGAAAAAGCCTGGAAAATGGAAGCAATGTCACAATTCTAGGTGAATGGAGTGAAGATGTAGATATCAACAACTACGATGAGGCCTATGTGATGATGGATGATGGCAAAGATAGTGCAGATGCCAAGGCAATAGACGTAATAGCAAAAATGGCGAACAAGAGAACGGACAATTTCCCTGTTTTGACTTGTCATCTGCTCATACATTCTAATGACACACTCCAATTATTGATGCGGGAAGACTGGAAGCATGAGATAAGAAGCAGAATGGACGTCTATCCCTTCTCTACCGACCAAATGTGGGCTTCAAGCATCAGGGTTGACTGGAAACCGGTTACCATTCAAGATGATTTCGTGCCACATGTCGTAATTTTGGGCGATAGCCAAATGGCGGAGATGGTGGCTATTCATGTAGCACAAATCGCTCATTTCCCTAATTATATCAGAAACCATGATTTACGCACCAGAATAACAATTGTTGATGAGGGAGCGGAAGACATTATGAGAAGATGGACCACAAGGTTTAAGCACCTGTTCGACAATTCGTATTATCGATTCGTAGATGCTCAGCAAGGGGCTAAGGTGATTTCTTTTCACGAACCGGTATATGCGTCTTCGAGAGAGGATTTTGTTGATGTGGAATGGGAGTTCGTCAAAGCGAGTGTTTATGACAATGCTCTGAACAACAAACTGCAACTATGGGCTACCGACTCGGGTAGGCAACTGTTGACGGTTGTAATGGCATACGAGGGACAGACTCGAAATGTGAATGATGCGATGAAACTGCCTGAGGCACTTTTCAGACTACAGATACCGATATATGTGTATGTAAGGGATGACTCGTCATACCAGCCTCTCGAAAAGAAAGGAAAAATGGGAAACCTCAGGTTCTTCGGAATGACTGACAAGGGATACGACATCAGAATGCCGATTGTCAGCATGGCTAAGAACGTGAATTATATCTACGATTATTGCTATAACATGAATGTTGATAGTCATGGAAATGAGGATGGGGATCATAGGATATTGTCACCGCCACAGATTGATAAGCAGACGAGAGAACTCCTGTGGAGAAAACTTCCCAACGTGAAACGTTTGTCAAATATCTACAATGCCGCAACCATTACTGTAAAGATGAGATCGGTAGGAATCGATGAGAACGAATGGAAACAGTTCTACGACTTGCCACAGTCTGTCATCAACATCATGGCGGAAGTGGAACATAATAGGTGGAACGTGGAGGAACTCTTGCTGGGATGGCGACCTTGTGACGATAGCGAACAAATGGAGGTGGAGAGAAATATTGACATGAAAGAGAAGCTGAAGAAACTGAAAATCCATTATGACATAAGAGCATATAAAGACCTGAGAACTGACACCACCGGACAAAACGTCAATGTATATGATTTATGCCTCTGCGCTGCTATGCCAATGATAGCTAAAACTTTTGATGAAGACATGAACTGATATTATGGCACATTATTTTTCTTTGAAAATGAAGGGCAACTCCAAGTTCCATAAGAACGGAGATTGCATTAAGAATGCCGGCAACATCATAACAATCGGAGAAACCAACGACTCCGACATAAGGATGGAGAGGCTGGAGAAAAACTATGCCCCGGAATACTATGCGACGATTGTGCCTAACGACGACGGAAAAAGCTGGAGAATAATTCGAAGATCACCTCATGTGGATATCAACATCATAGGACATACAAACGTGGAATATGTATATAACTTGCAGGATGGGGATATGATCGCATTTGGCAGACAAAAACAGGAAATGCTCTTCAATGTACACGACGACAAGGAATTTAAGGATAATGCTACTCTTTGGAGCCCGAGAGACAACCTTAAATTGGTTTATGCTTTGTTCGCCACCATAATAGCGGTTGTAATTATGGGTGCCATTTGGATAAGGGCGGGAATGAAGAAGGAAATATCACTCGACGATGTTCGTCAGATGGAGGCTTCCGTATTTATGATTCGTGTCGATTCTGTCAAGATCAAAAAAAACATGGAGGGCGAAAGCCTCACCCTCTTTACAAAGAGATTTGAAAACGAAGGCAAGCCTACCGGGACGGCATTCCTTACTGACGATGGACGGCTCGTCACTGCAAGACATTGCGTGCATTATTGGCTCGGAGAACCTTTCGACCCTACTACCGACATAGATTCACTCCACGACGACAACATGATGAAATGGGTGGCTAGGGCTGAAACTTACAACTTGCAAAAGGAAGAAAACAACGATACCATCATGCAAACAGTGGCTTTCTGCTCGGTGTTTAAGCATGAGGCTCTGAACGGAAAACCTGTATTCAGCTTCACTTCTTCCGACGACTCTGTGCACGTAAACGATGTGCATGACGAATTCATAACGGTGGATAACTTTACAAACAGATACTTCTGGAGAACCATCACTCCCTATTTCAGCAGAAGGGATATGGAACTGGGCGACATAATGTATGTGGACGTGAGCAGAAAAGGGAATATCACTCTTGCTGACAGCGAAAGCATCAACAACTTGAAGAGGGAAGAACCGGTGGCGTTCCTCGGATTCCCGGATAAGGAGGCGGAGAAAACCATCATCTTCGAAAACGGCAACCTAAAAATGGATATGAAGAGACAATCCGACGAAGACACGGGGAGGGGGCAGCTACTGCTCTTGCATACGGGAAATATCACCTATGGATATTCTGGCGGTCCGGTCTTCGCCAATATTCCGGGGAAAGGCATTTGCGTCGTTGGAGTGGTCTCTAAAGTCGATAACCGAAACGACGGACTGAAGATGTCTGTTCCTGTTTCTGAAATCAATGGACATGAAAACAAATGATCTGAATAAACATCTCACGGCAGATGCGCTAGCAGGCTATTGCATGGAATCTACGCTTTGGAAAATACTCTTCCAAATGGCTGACTTCATGCTTGAAAGTCAACCGATGGCAATCAATCCTGACGATATCCTGATTGAACGCGACAGATTCGTCATCAAAGACAATGCTCTTCCTGCTAGTGAGCCGGATGCCGTGTGGAAACTTGCGGCTTCTATATGCTATATTTCTTCTGGACACATCGTGTTCGGACAGAACGGAAAGGAATATCAGAAATCTCATCCTAACGTAAAACTGCCGGTCTTGCAGAAAGAACATTCTGCACTCACCCCTCTAATCCACAAATGCCTAGATGCTGATGAAACTAAAAGAATTTCCCTCCAACAACTCTCTCAACTCGCAAAAACAGGACTCGACGACGCATTGAAGAGAGAGAGAATACGACAACCGGCATCCGACGACGATACATTGAATCACAATGAAAACAACAGCGACTACGATTCTGCTTGGCCTGAGGAAATGATAGGCTGAGTATTCGATAATCATCTTATGGTTAAAATCAACAACCGTCAGGTTGTTCTCCTCTACTCCTAACACTACGTAGAAAAAAAGATATTAATGAGAAATTCGTAGTTAATTCATAATAATTCATGTTAAATAATAAAATAACAGATAATGTTGACTTTTTAAAGTGGACTCAAGTATGAAACATAAAAAACTATTCCTGCAATTTCTGATTATTTTCCTGGCTACTTATAATGCTTTTGCTCAAAACCACACCCAGACAGGTTACGTGAAAACAAAAGGCAGATGGGTCAATGGACAATTAGTCAAGGGAACGGCTCTGACAGGAGTGAAACTGAATGTGAGAGGACGTAATCCCATCGTCGTGCAGAATAACAACGGCTCATTCTCTTTCCCTACGACAGGCAAGTTCATAATCGACAAGGTGGAGAAGACCGGCTATCAGGTCATTGCCGACGTAATGCCGAAGCAGTTTGCCTATTCGTCAAATCCGCTTTATCTGCTTATGGAAACTCCCGAGCAGCAGCTCAAGGACGAACTGGAGGCAAAGAAAGAACTCGAGAAGACATTGCGTCGTCAACTGAAAGCCAAGGAGGATGAACTCACTTCACTTCGGTCTAAATGCAAACAGAAGGAGGCGGAACTCAACAAACAACTCACCGCCACAAAACAACAACTCGAAACCCTCAAGAAAAACAATGCTTCCAGCCAGAAGCAGATAAGCGACTTGGAAAGCAAAGTGGATGAGCTTGAGAGCCAGATAGAGGAGAACGAGAAAACAGACGACGCCTACAGAAAGCAACTTCAGCAGTTATATTCCGATTCCGATAACAATGAGAAATTAATCGCGGAAATGGCTAAACGCTATGCCGAAATGGATTTTGACCAGTTGGATGAACTCAACCAACGAATAAGTACGTGCATACTTGAGGGACGACTGGCAGAAGCTGATTCTCTGATCAGGACCAAGGGAGATATCAATGAGAGAATCCAGCAACTCGAAAATGCTCACAACGCAAACGAACGAGAAACCGAAGAACTCAGGAGAAGGAACGCCAATCTGGAGGATAGCAAGGCAAAAGAGCAGAAAGACCGTGAAGACATAGCCCGGGATTGCTACAATAAATTTGATTTGTTCAAACTCCAACACCAAAACGACTCAGCGGCCTACTATATCGAACTGCGTGCCGCTCTTGACACCCTAAACCTGCAATGGCAAAACGATGCCGGACGTTTCATTCAAGATTATATGGCAGATTTTTCAAAGGCCTTATTATATTATGACAGAGTGCTTAATATTTCAGGGAAAGAAAATAATCAGGAATGGCTGGCTGCAAGTTACAACAACATAGGTTATATTTATTCTATACAGGGTGATTATCCCAAGGCATTGGACTATCACGGCAAATCCCTGAAGATTTTGTTGGACGTGTATGGCGAGCATCATCCTGACGTGGCTTTAAGTTACAACAACATAGGGGGTGTTTATGATAGTCAGGGTGATTATCCCAAGGCATTGGACTATTACGGCAAATCCCTGAAGATTCGGTTGGACGTGTATGGCGAGCATCATCCTGACGTGGCTTTAAGTTACAGCAACATAGGTTCAGTTTATTCTAGTCAGGGTGATTATCCCAAGG
>FLNY01004825.1_pt1 | contig 50589 bp, 47 predicted proteins | sample 1140381 | NCBI WGS metagenome assembly FLNY01 (sample SAMEA3878172, study PRJEB12797) | bioreactor metagenome | biome: Moose rumen | place: Sweden | collected 2011-10
GTCTTACCAGAGTCAATGTGGGCACTGATACCGATATTACGAACTTTGGTAATATCAAAAGCCATATTGTTTACCTCTCAAAAAAAGAATTTCCAATAAAAGATTTTATCGTGAAAGTATATAGAAAAAGTTACCGATAATCAAGTATGAAGAAAAAGTTTCATGTCACTTATAACGCTCCCGTCACGCTTACATTTGCCATTTTGTGCGTAGCAATACTTTTGCTCAATGATTTTTTGCTCGGAAAACATCTTATCCCCGCACTTTTTACGGCTCCCGGACGAATCGGAACAAAAATCACCGTAAACGACACCGTTCAGATAATTGGCTTCAACTATAAAAGCGTAACAGATTATTTACGCCTTTTTCTTCATGTTCTCGGACACTCAGACTGGAATCACCTTTTGGGAAATTTCGCTTTTCTTCTTTTGCTGGGACCACTTATGGAAGAACGCTACGGCTCAAAAATGGTGCTTCTGATGTTCACTGTTACGGCTTTTGTTACAGGAGTCATAAATGTCTGCCTTATTCCCCGTCCTTTACTGGGTGCAAGCGGAATCGTTTTTATGCTCATAATCCTCGCTTCTATCACAACTCTCGACAAAAATGAAATTCCCCTGTCGTTTATTTTCGTCGTCGCAATCTACCTTGGCAGAGAACTGATAAACGGGCCGAAAACAGAAAACATTTCTACCGTCGCACACATTGCGGGCGGACTTTGCGGCTCAATGTTCGGATTTTTAGTTGCCCCGAAAACAAAACGCACGACAAAAAAAGAAGACAAATCTGCTGCGCAAGAGGAAAAATCTGAAAAAAAAGAGCCTTCCTCACTCTTCAAAAGGCGAAGCGCTCAAAAAGAAGATGATTCAACAGTCATCGGAACTTTGGAAATTTAGGGTTCTCTAAAAATTGCAATTTTTAGAGATTCCCTTTAAGAAACTTACACCTCAAACAGCTTGATTTCCCGCTCTTCGTATGCTTTTTTTACAAGCTCGTCGATTTCAAGCTCCTTGTAGATTTTTTGGGCTTCTTCAACAGTTGAGCGCAAAACCGGGTGGCGGGGGCTGAAAAGAACACAGCAATCCTCATATGGTAAGATTGAAGTCTCGTAAGTGCCGATTTCTTTTGCAATCTCAACTATTTCTTCTTTGTCAGTACCAACGAGAGGGCGCAAGAGAGGAAATTCAGCCATACTTTCGGTACAACTCATATTTTCGATTGTCTGGCTTGCAACTTGTCCTAAGCTTTCGCCCGTAATAAGGCAGCTTGCCCCCACGCGCCCGGCAATCATATTGGCGCATTTCATCATGCAAAGGCGAAGCATTAAAGTCGTGTAATTTTCAGGAGATTTCTTTTTTATCTGCATCTGAACTTCGGTGAAAGGCACGATATTAATGTGAGTGCGAAGTCCGTATTGCGACAAGATTTCTGCCAAATGCTCGACTTTTTCCCTGGCCTCGTCGCTCGTATAGGGATAAGCGTGAAAATAAACTGAGTCTATCGTCATTCCTCGGCGAAGCATACGGTAGCCGGCAACCGGGGAATCCAGTCCCCCACTCAAAAGCAGCAAGCCTTTTCCGCTCACGCCCACAGGAAGCCCCCTCCTGCCTTTAGTTCTGTTTGAGTAGACAAAGCATCTGTCACGGACTTCGACCATAATCACCACATCAGGATTTTTGACATCCACATCAAGGATTTTCTGATTGTAGGCGAGGCTCGCTCCTTCCGAACAGATTCCGTAGTGGTCATAAGGGAAAGACTTGTCACTCCGGCGAGACTCAAGTTTGAAGGTTTTTGCCCCATTGTCACGAGCCTTAACCGCCTCATTCAGGACTTCCTGCTTGATTGCCTCGATATTTTTTTCGACTACGACAGCTTGGGCCCAGCCTGTGATTCCAATCAAATGAGAAAGGGCAAATTCAACGCGCTCCTGAGCTGTCTCGTCACATTCAACATAAAGCCGCCCGGCCTGCAGGGTGACTCTTGCGTTCACATTTTTCAGATACGCTTTTGTGTTCTTAACAAGCTGCCGTTCAAATATCTTAATATTAGAGCCTTTTAAGATAAGCTCCCCGATTTTTCCGATATAAAATTTCGTATAAGTCATAAGATTTCCTGTAATATTTTAGACGCAGATACACGCGGATAAGGTTTATATAAATCTGCGTTCATCTGCGTTTTATTTAGTAAGAATATTTCATCGACACAGAGAAATAGTGGTTCATGCTATCGTAGAGATTTGCTACCCACTGCTCTCTGGCCTCTTTTACAGCATTCTGCACGTAGTCAGATTTTTTCAGCTCATCCCAGCTGGCATAAGTTTTGCCGCCTGCCGTGTAAGTGCCGTCGCCATTTGCCTCGTAGGCAAGTCCTCCCTCGTAAATGTGATTGTTCACTCCCGCGTTTTTCACATATTCAAAGGTGTAGCCGGCGCAGAGGGAGAATTTTCCGGCTTTTGTTTTGGCGAAAGTATATTCTGCGTTAAAGCCGGCCTGAGCCACATACATTTTGTGGTCGCTTGTCATAAAGCCCAGCTTTTCCCATGCAGAAGGGACATGCCCGTTTCCTTCTGAGTGCGTATACATCTGGCTCATGTAAAGAGTTCCGTTTGTAGCGTAAGTTCCCTTGGCGGCAAGCATATATTCTGCAGCCTCGTCATCAGAAAAATCTTCAGCTCCGTTCGCATGCCGGATAAAATTTCCAAAAAGATTTACAGAAAGATTTTTTACAGGATTTAAAGTCGCCGAAAGCGAGATTTTGTCAGAATTCGGGTCAAGGCTAGAGCCGATGTTGATTCCGTTGTTCGTATAATTCTGATAGTTCCAGGTGCTTCCCGTAAATTCTCCGTCCGAACCGTCCTCGTATTCCCAGTGGGCATAGACATAAGGCATAACCGCCGTGTAATTAAATGTAAGCAGGGAGCAGACTGAGCCTTCCGGTGCCCAGATTACGCCAGTCTGAAAGCCGAACCTGAGCTTTGTGTCAAAATTAAGCTTTATGACCTCGTTAAGCTCAATGTCGTCGGCAAAGAAGTCTGTGGCCCAGTTAAAGCCTTTTACCGGCTTAACTTCGAAAAGCAAGCCCATCTGAAGGTTGTCGTTCGCTCCGCCAATATTCTGAACGGCATAGTAAGGTGCCGGCGTTATGTAGGAAAGATTGTTGTAAGGCCCAAAAATGATATTCTCGTAGTAAGTAAGATTAAATTTTTCGTATTTGTGCCATTTTAGGGCATGAAAAGCAAGATATTTTCCGCTGTCAAGGCCTGAAAATTCTTCTTTTCCCATATTTCTAGTTGCCCCGATTGTCTCGTAGGCCTGTACATAGCTCCAGTTCTTTGTCGTGGCATTAAAAGTGATGTTCGCGCAGTGATAGCCCTCTTCGTTTATGACAAGTCCGTCATTAATAAAGGGGCCGTAGCCCAGCCTGCTCATTCCTCCGCCGCCGTAGACATTTTCGTTTCCGACAGTGACATTCATGTTCCAGTTCAGATATGCCGTCAAGGGGCCTGCGTCCACAGGGTCAAAGATTGAGTCCTCCTCCATTCGTGTGTAAAGCGGCGAATATTCAGAAAACTTGTCGGTCTGACCGTAAATTCCGAATTTATAACCTACAGAAACCAGATTATGAAGGGCAAGGTCGCCGCCAATTCCGATTTCAGTTTTAAAAAATTTATTTGCGGAATCGTCACTTTCGTTTTCGTATTCGTCGCTCGAAAGCTTGGCTCCGGCTGTCGCCTTAAAATACGGAGTCCATACCTTGTTAAAAATCCTCTCGTACTCTTCTTTTGCAAGCTCTGAATCTTTTTCGCCGCCATTTTCGATAACATCGTTTAAAATACGCTTTATTACATTATACGGATAGGGCCGCAATTGTGGCAGAGTCGAAGTCAAGCCCTTCAGCTCCCAGATTTGAGCCTGTGTATAAAAAAAATCTGTTACATCAACCGAGACCTGAGAAAAGGCAGAAATACTAAATAAAAAAAACAGTGATATAAATGCGATGATTTTTCTCATAGCGAAAAATATATCAGAAAGACACAGGTTTGTCATAGGAAAATTTTCTTGACAAAGTTCATTTTCTGCATAAAATAAATTGCTAGAGTCTACTCTAGTAGAGTTCACTCTAGTAGAACGCACTCTAGTTAAATCTGTCGTTACAAAAAGGATTGTCAATTATGGATAAATTTATCGGAAGAAAAGAAGAACTCGCCTCACTTCAAGAACTTTATGACAGGAAAGGTTTTCAGATGGCCGTTCTTTTTGGCCGCAGAAGAATTGGAAAAACGACGCTCGTAAACAAAGTCATTGAAATAAACAAATGCAAGTCTGTGTCTTTTGTCAGTACAGAAATGACAGAAACTGAGCTTCTTGAAAGAATGGGAAATGATGTTCTGGAAAGTCTTGCCCCAAATCTCAGCGGGAAATTAAAGTTTGATTCCTTTGATTCAATATTTGATTATATCGCAGAAGAGTCCGCAGAAGAGCGGATTGTTTTTGTAATTGATGAATATCCTTATCTTGCAAAATCCTGTCCATATATGAATTCGCTGCTGCAGAAATATATTGATAACAAGTGGAAAAAATCAAACTTGTATTTTATTTTACTAGGCTCCCTTGTTTCTTTTATGAGAGAAGAAGTTCTTGGCGTCTCGGCTCCGCTTCATGGAAGAGCCAATCTGGAATTCAAAATCAATCCATTTGATTATAAGGATACGGCTTTATTTGTTCCTGAATTTAATGCAGAGGAAAATGCGATTGTTTATGGTCTTACAGGCGGTGTAGCAAAATATCTGGAACAGTTTGACAGCAAACTTACGCTTGATGAAAATATAGAAAAACTCTTCTTCGCACGGAATGCATTTTTCTCCGAGGAGCAAATCAAGACCGTCATTACGGCAGAAAAATCAAATCCGGTTGCCTACAATTCCATAATCGATGCAATCGCAAAGGGAAAAACAAAATACAATGAAATCCAGACGACCACGGGAATGTCCGACATCAGCTTCTGTCTGAAAAATCTTATTTCGGCAGAAATTGTAGAGCGGCGTGAAAGCCCGAAACCCTATTACATAATCTCTGACTCAATGATAAAGTTCTATTTTACTTATGTTGCCCCTGGTGCAAGCCTTATAAACAGCGGAAAAGGAAAGATTTATTATGAGCAGAAGGTAAGACAGAATCTGCATCATTTTATGGGAAGTGTTTTTGAGAAGATGGCAAAGGATTATATCTTAAGCAATGTGGGCACAGAGAAAATCCCCTGCTTTTTGACCGACCTTGTCGAATACCAGACTTCTGTAAAGACCGGCAAAGAAATAAAGTCTCTTGAAATCGACCTGCTTGGACTGGATGGAAAAAATTATGTTCTGGCAGGCGAATGTAAGTTCAGGTCAGAAAAATTCGACAGGGAAGAGCTTGATAACTTTTTGGATAAACTGAATTATTTGCCAGCCGCAAATCTAAAGCTAATACTCTTTTCTCTTTCGGGTTTTACGGATTATGTCGTTGAGAATTCCAAAAATCTGACACTTGTTACATTAGAGGAAATGTACTGACAGTAAAATCAGGTGGTCGTAAGGGGAAAAACTTTGCTGACAAAATCTTTCCCCCTGCACTTTTCTTTCCCACCAAAAGAGAAGTGCTTTAGCCTTACTTTTTGGCAGACTCTTCCTTATCGTCCTTGACTTTACGCCAGATAAAGCTTATGCCGAATACAATCAAAACGATGTAAATCGCTGTTTTAATCAAACTCCAGAATCCGTACCAAAAGCTTGTCAGGTTAATGCTTCTCCAGGAAGACCATTCCTGTGCGCGAAGCTGTTTTTCGTAAAGTTTTTTCGCATCTTTTGCAAGGGAATCGGAAATTTTGCGGCCCAATCCATCATAAAAAAAGACTTTTTTAGGCTCAGAGCATTTTGAATAATCATCGTAATAGGAAAATCCGTAATTTTGCTCTCTGGAAGCGTATAATTTTCCCTCGTCTGAATAATATTTAGTAATCGGAAGTTCAATTTCTCCTATCAAATTAACTTCTTTTGCCGATTCCTGCTCTTGGTAGATTTTTTTTGCGTCTTTTCGAATATTGTCGGCGATGAGACGGTCAAAATCGTCCCGAAATTCGCTGTAGCTGATTCGGCGGAGGGGAAGTTCGATTTCGGAAAGCTCCGTCACTTCCTTTTCCTTGCAGCTTTCCTCACCCACTTTTTTGATGGGATTTCCTTTTGTGTCGTACTCGTAAACTTCGTGCTTTTCGTAGCGGCTTGTCTTTGAGGTGATTTGAGCGTTAAGACTTGCCGCACTAAGGCAGAAGAAGGCAAGTGTGACGATTTTTTGTGCGTGAAAAAGTGTTTTTTTCATTTTTGTTTTCCTCCATGGATTTTTCTGGTTTTTTATCGGCTTCGGACAACGCGATGGGTTTCGTCATCCAAGACCGGAATTTCAAGTTTTGAAAGGCTTTCAAGAATGGGAGCTGTTTTGCCTGCCTGAAAGAAGTATTCCTCGCTTTCTCTGCCTGGCTTTCGCAAAAATTGCTCGCATCTTTTGAGCTGGTACAAATTTTCTGAGAGGGAATAGGATTCGATTTGAATCTCTGAGAAAATTTCGTCGGTTTTGCTTTTAGGCGTGATTCGGGTGAACGAGAATGGAAGAAATTTTTGGTTTTCAGCGATTTTTTCTGTTTCCTCGCCAAGTTTTTCAAGTTCTGCCGAATATCGGGAAACGGAAAGAAATCTTTTTTCCTGATATGCAGAATAAAACCCTCCGTAATAGCATTGTCCTGTTTGCGCGTTAAAGCGACTTACTTTGAGTGATAAAAAATCAAGGATGCTTTTGCAGCTGATGTCGCGTTTTTCATTCAGAAGGATTCCTGCCGTGCTTCCGTTCGGGAAAAGGGAGGAGATTCCCTGATTTTTAATAAGAATCACTTCGTTTCCGTGCTCCAGAGACTTTTGCAGCATCTTAAAAAGTGTGGAATCTTCGCCGCTGAACATTCCCCAGACTTCTGAGTTTTCTTTCTGCGGCTCGGTCAGGAACAAGCCTTTTTCTTCAAAACTTTCCCTTGTATTCATCGTTTTCCCCCTGATTTTCAATTCTTTGGATTTCTTTTGTGGCTTCCAGCGTTCGGAAATACTTTTTGATTGGCGAGAGAACGCTTTCAATCGTGCCTTTTTCGCCTTTCAGCATGTCGATTTTGCCCCTGAAAATTTCCTTGCCCTCGATTTTGACAAAAAGACTGAAATCACAACCCGGAGGAAGCTGACCGATATGAAAAGCTGGAAGAACGATGTCTTTTTTCCAAAGCTCCGAGCGGAAATCCTGCATCTGCTCTTTAAAGCCCTTTTCGCCAGCTTTGCTTTGCCTGTCCTGAGTTAAGAGGGGAAGAAAATGCGGCGAAAGAAAAATGCTGTTCTCGCCGGAAAGTGAAAGCTCTTGTTCCACAAGCTCTTTTGGAGAAGTCTTTTTTTTAGGAAAAAGTTTTTCATAGAGTTTTACGAGGAGGGCTGCCACAAAGAAGACGAGGCAAAATCCCAGCCCGATTGAGAAACCAATTCCGACCCAGATAAAAATTGATGTTACTGTGTTCATACCACTTACTAGGAGAGAGACTTGCAGAACTTGACACTTTTATTTTGAAAGGAGAAATTTCTGAAAAAAGCCTTTTACTCTCTTGACGAACTTGTATTTTTTCTTTCAATAATAGAGTTACAATAAATTTACAAACAAAATTCAAAAACACGGAGTTTATGATGAAAAAGAAAATTTCACTTATCTTTGCTTCCTTATTTTTGGTCTTTGCCTTGTGGGCGCAGAATCCCACCAAAGATTTCCCCTACTATTATTACAACAGCTCAGAAAGAGATTACTATGATTATGCTCCCGTTATGCGCTATTCCGGCAAAGTCCTGGAAGACAATAATGAGTGGACTGTTACATTGTATAAAAGCGGAAACACTCATTACATCGTCACCCAGTACAAATCAGGGAAGCAGGAGAGCGAGGCTACGCTAAAGAGCGTCCTTAAAAAGCACAAGTCTGTTTACAAGGAACTTGATTCAAAAATCGACGCGGATAAAGGCACGGATTATAATGTCTGCCTGCTTTTCTTTGATTATGGCTACAATCTGATTTGCTCGGCTCAGTACAGCGAGAATTACTAAGGGGAAGCAAAAAATGAAAAAAGTGATTTCTGTGCTTCTGCTCGTTACGACGGCCAGCTTCTGCCTTTTTCCTGCCGACAAATATGAGAAAATCGCCAGTGAAACTTGCAAGGCAGTGACAGGCTCTCCTTTGAATTCGACAGCCTCTTCATCGGAGGAAAAAACTGGGCTTACCACTGGCGAAAAAGTTGCCGTCGGTGCTGTTGCTCTCGGTGCGGCCGCTTTGCTTGGGGCATCCTTGCTTTCAAAGGACAAATACGAAAAAATCGCCGATAAAGCATACGAAGCCTCAAAAAGCGAATGAATTTCCTGAAAAAAGCGTCAATTCTTCTCTTGTAGAAGGCTAATTAAAAACGATGCGTATTTTTTACAGGAGAAGAAAATGGACAGTCAGATGTCGCAAATGTTGCGGGAAGATTTTATTTCAAAAGTCATTGCGGAAAAAGAAAGTCTTCGCGAAAATTTCAGAGAAAATGCGGGGCAGGTCGAAGCATTTTACCGCTCATTAAAGGGACTTTCTCTTTTTGAATTAAAAGAGATTTTTCCGGCTCCGCGGGCCGTCGTTGAGCAAAGCATTTATGACGCTACCAGCGAGATTATTTCAGCACGAAACATTGAGGAATGTGCCTTCGCTTCCATCTCGCTTTTCCGTCCGAAAACCGTGAGAAAATCGGATCCAGAGCTTTTTAAAAAAGACATGGAATTATTGCAGGCTCTTTTCTTCTTTTTGATTCGGGAGCTTTTCGGCTCAGATGAAAAAACCGAGCTGGCATTAAATGACGGAAGCTGGTGTGAGGCAGAAAAACAGGCCGAAATCCTGAACGATTTTTCCACGCGTTTCGATTTTTGCAAAAAACAGCCTTTCACGACTTTTGATTTCACCAGCTTTGAGGGAAATCACTTTGAGGCAAACGAAAGCATTCTCCGCCTTTTTTCAAATTTTACCCCGGATAGCACTGGCGGCCTTTCCAAAGAAAAAATCATCAACGAAGTGAATTTCGTGCGCGAGCAGCAGAAATCCCTGCTTCAGATTTTCCCAAACACGCGGAAAAACGATTATTCTGAATCCCAGGCAAAAAAGGAAATCGCTGAGAAATTAAAGAATCTTGAATCTCTTAAAAATCTGGACTTCGGTTTTATCGTCCCGGATTTTACCCAATTTTTCTTCGCCGGCGATGATAATCTGAAAAATCCCTTTGTCCGTAAAATTACCTGCAAATTTTTTCAGGAATCCGAGATGGAATGGAAGAATGAAAAGCCCCAGATCCGCTACAGACAGAAGGGGCTTAAAATCATAGCAAGAAAATCTGACCGAGCGACCAATAAAAGCGCCCTTCGAACTAAGTTTTTGTACCCGGAGCGAAATATGATTACCCATATCAGTGAGAATTTCGCCGTCTACAATCTTTTCGGAAAGGAATATCTTGATTTTCAGATGCACTATTGGGAGCGTCTGGTTTTGTCTTCACTTTTTGATGCCCGTGAATATCTGAAAGAACTTGGCAAAGAGGAAGGCAAAAAGGAGAATAGTGAAAAACTCCTTAGAATCCTCAATCATTATTTTAAAAAAATCTGCTCCAAACTGGAACTTTCTTGTGAGGATGACGATGCATTGTGGAGCACAGTCTTTGATGAGAACGGAGATTTTAAAATCAACGCAAAAATGCTCGGCCAGACGAATTTGTACAACGAGGCTCTTCTGAATGATGATGAAATCACCCACTTGAGAAAATTTTTGAGCTTCCTTTATTGCACAGGCAACGAAAAAGAAGATTTTTTCGAGAAGAACAAGACGGTCATTCAAATCTACCTGATTTACCTGACTTTTGAATTCGCAAAGATGGATAAAGGCGAAAATACGGAGAAAATTTAAAAATTCGCAAGAAAAAAGCGGAAAGTGTCAATTTTCTGAAATGATTTTCCATAGTAAATGGCAAGAAGTATGAATGGAGGAAATATGGCACTTAGTTATGACATTTTGCGGGTTAAGGAAAGGCAGATTGAGAGTCTTAAAGAAAAACTCGAAAGGTCTGAAAAGGAAGTCCTGAAACTCAGGAAAGAAAACGCTGAATTCAGGCGGCAAATTTCCTGGGGAATAAAAAAATCTGAGTCTGATGAAAGGCCGTTTGACTGCGACGAAGAAAATTGCAGGAAAATCACGGAACTCAGGGCGGAAAATGAGAAACTCCTTTCGGAAATCGAAGAACTGAAAAATGAAAATGCGGCACTTGCTGATTCTGAAGGGAACAATACCGCTTCAAAGGGCTTGCTTCTGCTCAAAATTCCCTGCGGTGAGAAAAATCTCTTTGAAAACGAAATCGAGGATTACCTTTACGACATTTTGTATTCTTCTTTGGAAAATGAAAAATTTAATTTTCCTGCCAACAAGCGTGACGAGCATTTCAGGAAGCAGGATATAACAGAAGAATTACTTGAAAAACGCACTTTCAACTGGGAAAAATCCGAAACATTCCGCCGCCTCCATGAAATTCACGAAGTCCTGGAGGACAAAAATCTTGAAAAGCTCAAAGGCTGTGGCTTCACCAGGCGGGAAAAATGCAAGAACTACCCCAAATACTTCTTTTTCAGGGAGCGTTATCAGTTCACATTTTCCCTCACTCCCCACGACGGAAACGCCTCAAAGCAGCAGCTTAGGGAAATCCGAAAAAGATGCTTCCTGGTGAGCGGCAATCGTAGTGTAAAAATCGCAAAGTAAGTAAACTTTATAATAGAAAATCATATTCGAGGTGAATTTTATGAAAAAGATTGTGTATTTTTTTGTTCCGATGAAAAAAATGGGAGATGAGAATCTTCTTGATTACGGGGAGACGGGAAATGTCAAATCAGCCTGCCACCAAAAAGTAAGATTCGGTCTGAACGCAGCCCTTGCCGGTGAAATCAAGGCTGATGATGACGTAAAACTCGTTCTTGTGCGAACTATGACCAAAAAAGACGAGCTTAACGCCAATTCGCTTGAAAATATTGAGCTTTTTAAGGCGGAACTCTCGTCTTTGCTTGGAAAAAAAATCGAGCCTGTGGTAATCGAAGGGGAATTTTCGGAGACAAAGGCCGATATGGAAAAAGTCTACCGCGCTCTTTTGGGAGAACTTGAGGAAGAGGCCGAGATTTACGCCGACACAACTTTTGGCCCGCGGCTGAACCTGATGATAATCATGAATGTGCTCAACTTTGCCCAGCGATTTTTTGACGCGGACATAAAACTGATTCTGAACTCAAAAGTTCTCTTTGACAAGGACAATAAGCCCATCGATGGCAGTCAGGAGCTTTTTGATGTCTCTCCTTTTTATTATCTGAACAACCTTACGAACACCATGCAGGCCAGTGACGGAAAGGAGGCTCTCAAGGCTCTGGACGCTTTCTTTAAATTATAAGGGGCATTTATGGAAGACAGAAATAAAATCGAAGAGAAAATTCTGGCCCTTATTTTCGGAAAGAAAGATGATAGCGGAAATCGTCAGAAAAACGGTCTTGTCTCTGTGCGAAAAAAAGCGGATTATAAAAATCTTGCGGAATATCAGAGACTCCAGATGCGAATTCCCCACTTGATTTGGAAGTATGCTGAAATTTTGTTTCCCCATGGAATTCGTGTGGCACAAAAAGGAAGTAAAGGAATTATATGCCGTCTTTGTGACAGCGGTGAGGAAATCAACGAATTTTTGAGAAATTTCGTAGAAACATTTGAGCCGGACACTTCAAGAAATGAAGAATATGTCCTTCACTATATTACAAAAGTTCTCCGTCAGAAAATCTGTGAAGCGGGGATAAGAAAGGCGAATGAGGACAGGCGGCAGGGAATAAGACTCACTGACAATAAAAATGATGACTCCCATGACAAGGCTTTTGCCGATTTAGCAAAAATATGTGATGAATACGGAAAAAACATCCGTGAAAAAAATACTGCGGAATGGCTTTCCTCTCAGACCGGGAAAAAGGTGGAAAAAATCAAAGATTTGATAGACTCCCACTCATTCACATTCACAGCTAACGAAGTAAAAAATAAGGACGGTGACATCTGCTCGCTTTTTGATCTGGTTTCTGAAGAAAAGCTTGAACCCATTTCTCAAAATCTCTCGCAGGAGAAAATAAAAAGCGGCGAAGATGAAAGAAAAGAGCGTTTTAAAAGCCTGCTTAAGCCGATTCTTGAAAAATATGAAGCCCAATATAAGGCCGCCCGCTCCGACACCAAAAAAGGCGGATTTTTGTCAGCGGTTATGACCAATTCGATTCTTGCAAAATTTGACAACCTGACCAGTCTCCGCCCATTTACCTGTGAATTGATTTCCAGATGCAAATTTGCCAGGGAAAAAGTGAGCCTGGACATGCTGGAGGAATGGAAAAATGGCAAAAAAACGATAAGCCAGAAAGAACTTGCCGAAAAGTTTGGCCGTGATCCCTCAAAAGTGAGCAAGGCCGCGGCTGGATTGAAAGGAATTTGGGAGGAAAAATGAAATTAAATCAATATGTTTTTATTCTAGTCAGCTTAATTCTTCTTGTGTTTTCTTCTTGCAAGAGTACGGAGAAAAATTCAGCAAACAATGCAGTACAAACACTTGCTCAGAAAACGCTTGGAAATAGAAGTGGCACAATTGTAGTGATGAAAGCAGAAAGCAATGAGATAATTGCCTTGGCTACAAATCAAAATCCAAAAACTCTTTATTCTGCAGGGAGTTTGTCTTATCTGCCAATAGTAAAATTCCTGCTGGAAGAAAAAAGTTTTTCCTTGGATTCCAAAACAGTATGTACAGGTTCAGCCGAGATAAATGGTAAAAAGATAAGCTGCAGTGCAGTGGCTGGACATGGCGATATTTCTCTGAAAGATGCTTTCGCAAAAACATGTGATGTTTTCTTTGCAGAAAATATTCATAATTTGGATTCAGACTCATTGCTAAAAACGGCGGAACAATTCAACTTTGAAATTTCTGATAAGTCATGGCTTCTTTATCCGTATAATAATGCAAAAACAAGTCCTCTTGAAATGGCACAAATGATGGCTTCAATATGTAAAGACGATTCAAATACAGGGGAAACATTAAAAGATTTGCTCCGTTATCGGGTAACGAATGGGAATCCTCAAGTTCCTTTGAAAAATGATTCTGTACAGATTGCAGGAACTGTTGCAACGGCTGAAGTCTCTGAAATCAAAACCTTCGGCAAATGGAATTCCTGGTGTGTCGTTTATGCACCATATAATGCATCCGTAAAAGAACAGATTGTGGTTTCTGTTTTGATTGATGCAAATAATGATTGGGAATGGTACGCACCTTATGCGGCAAATATAGTAATGCAAGGCTACTTCAATAACCAAAGTTACGAGGAAGCAATCGTGGAATTGGGATTTCAGAAACCCTTAAGATGAAAGAACTTGATAAAAATGCGTATATACGCAAAAATATCAAGTATGAACGAGATTAAACGAGATATTTTTCTGAAAAAACTGATGAATTCGCGGCACAACAACATGATATGTGGACGCCCGCTACTTGAGGCGCTTTTTTGTAAAGTAATAGTCTTAAAATCAAAAATATAGTATAATTTATGTATGTTTGCACTTGCAGAAACACTTGAAAAAGAACGTATTTCTCATGCCGTTGAAACATCCTTAAATCATAAGGAAACGTTTGGGCAGTATTTTACTCCCTACCCTATAGCAAAATTTATGTCATCCTTATTTCCTGCAACAGATAAAAAAATAAAACTGCTTGATCCAGGAGCGGGAATAGGAACACTGACCTGCTCCTTTATGGAAAGAATTGTAAATGAAAAATGGGATACTCCCGAAATTCATGTTTCTGCCTACGATATAGATAAAGATATATATAATACATTGTATGAAAATATAGCCTCGTCAAGCTCGGCTTTTAAAAAGTCAGATTATGAAATATTTTCAGAAGATTTTTTGGAGAAAACTTCGTTTGAATATACATGGAAAATAAATGAAACTTACACACATGTAATAATGAATCCTCCGTATAAAAAGATTCTGACAAATTCAAAAGAAAGACAATCTGCCCGGGCTTTTGGACTTGAAACAGTAAATCTTAAAATTTGGGGAGAATCATATAATGGCTAACTATATAGAAAATTTGAACAAAACTATTTCTACGCCTCAAAAATTTGATTTTACTGCGATAGATTTATTTGCTGGTTGCGGTGGTCTTTCTCTTGGCTTTGAAGCGGCTGGAATAAAAACAATCGGTTACGAAAAGGTTGCTGATTGTTGCAATACATATAAAAAAAACCTTCATTCCGATTGCAATAATTTGACGATTACAACCGAAACAGATTTTCCTAAAGCACAGATTGTTATAGGCGGGCCGCCGTGCCAGCCTTTCAGTCGTAGGGGAAAACAGACAGGAAAGGAGGACGAAAGGAATGGCTTTCCAGCCTTTATTTCTGCAATCAGAAGGATAAAACCCAAAATATGGATGTGTGAGAATGTAAAAGGTTTGCCTGAGCAAAATGAAGAGTATTACGCCTCTATCCTTGCAGAATTGCAATCCCTAGGATATGTTGTCGAACCTCATGTAGTTCAACTTGTTCAGTATGGAATCCCCCAGAACAGGGAACGTCTTGTAATTGTGGGACACCATGGAGGTTTCCAGTTTCCAAAGCCAAACGGTATAAAAATCACGGCAGGAGAAGCACTCGGTGAACTTGCGACGCAGATTCCTGAAGATGCAATTTTTCTAACACCTGAGCAAGATATTTACATTTCAAAATATGAGAAAGCCTCAAAGTGCAAAAATCCGCGTGACCTGCATTTGGATAAACCTGCGCGTACACTGACCTGCAGGAATCTTGCAGGGGCTACAAGTGATATGCATCGGATAAAACTTCCAGACGGGCGCAGACGCCGAATAACAGTTCGTGAAGCTGCTCGTTTGCAAGGTTTCCCTGATTGGTTTGAGTTTTCTGGTAGCCTAGAAAGTCAGTTTACACAGATTGGAAATGCAGTACCTCCTTTGTTTGCATACCAAATGGCAACAGCAATTTCACAGTATTTGAAGGAAAATGCCTGAAATGAAATATGATAACTACAATAATCTCCCCGAACTTGATTGTCCAAAAACTTTTGCAGGAAAGAGTCCTAAAATTCAAAAGCTGATAAAGGAATCCCTACAGATTCTGAGCTGTCTTGGCATTCCAATAGATGAAGTAACGGAACGCAAAAGAGAAAAAATGGGCATGGCTTTTCTTGCCGTAGGCAATGTGAAATCATCAAATGAATGGAAAAAAATAAAGGATTCCAATTCTGATTACTCCGTAACAACAAAGGAAATCATAGATTTTGACAACAATAATCTTGAGGATAACATAAGTCGAGGTTCTTATGATTATGTACTTCGAGATGATTTGAAGTTCCTGCTTCTCGCTGATATCGTGATAAAATCAAAGCCGATGGCAAATACAAGTAATCCTACCCGTGGTTATAAAATCAGTGCAGAATATTCACGAATTATCAAGAATTATGGTCAAAGTGACTGGTTCAAACAAGTTGAGGCATTCAATTCGTCTCACCCGACTTATGAAGAGAAAATCAGTCAAAAGCGAAATCTTCCTAAAATAAAAGTAACCACACCGGATGGAAAAGAAATCGAACTAAAAGATGGTGAGCACAACGCAATTCAAAAAGCGATAATCGAGGAATTTTTGTCTCGGTTCGGATATGGAGCACAACTTCTATATTGCGGAGATTCAGACAACAAATACGGTCTTATTTTTGAAGAGCAGAAATTACAAGAGCTGGGATTCTCTGATTTAAAACAGTCAAAACTTCCAGATGTCGTTGCCTATTCTCCAGAAAAAGATTGGGTATATATGATTGAGGCATATCATACATCAAATCCAATAACTCCAACAAGAAAACTAGAACTCCAGAAAATCATGGGTGAAAGTTCAAAAAAAGGAATTTTCATAACTGCTTTTGAAAATGTCAGTTCATATCACAAATGTACGGAAGAACTTGCATGGGAAACTGAAATTTGGATAGCAACAGAACCTGACCATATGCAACATCGTGATGGGGTAAGGTTTTTAGGACCGATGGATGAAGAGAAATGAACATGGTTTCCGTAAAAATCAAAGAAGGACATCATATTCAAATTTCACCTGGAAAACACAGTGAATTAATTCGCAATATTATAGAACAAATGGCTCCAAGATTTTTACCGAACAGTACACTAATTTATGTTGGCGATACAGGAGAAAAATGGGGCTATTACGACCAAGAACTCGCAGGAAATCTTTTGTTCAATGTTCAGCAGCATGGAAAGATGCCTGATGTAATTTTGTATGTTGAGGATAAAAAATGGCTAGTTCTTGTGGAATCTGTAACTTCACATGGGCCAGTTGATAGCAAAAGATACATTGAGCTTGAAGAATTATTTTCAAACGTGACGGCGGATAAAGTTTATATTTCCGCTTTTCCCGATAAGAAAACTTTTACACATTATGCTCAAGATATTGCTTGGGAAACAGAAGCGTGGATTGCTGATAATCCTACTCACATGATTCATTTTAATGGGGATAAGTTTCTTGGACCACACAAGAAATAACGCCTAGCATAGGTTCGTAACCGACAGCGGGTCGAGAGCCCGCTGCGGCACAACAACATGATAAAGGTTGTTACCGGACTCCGCCGTTCAGGTAAGTCATATTTACTGTTCAATATTTTTGTTAATGCCCTGAAAGGCGAAGGAATTGACGACAGTCACATCATTCAAGTGAATCTGGAAGACCGGCATAACAAGCGCTTGCGCAACCCCGACAAACTCATGGCTTATAAGGAAAAAAATACATAGATACCCCTTCAAAATACTATTTTGAAGATTTGGGAATTCGTAATGCACTTATCAACTTTCGGCAAATCAAGCAGACTCACCTAATGGAAAACTTGATTTACAATGAACTGCGTTTGCGTGGTTATGAAGTGGATTTTGTCTGCAACAAAGGCTACGAGCGGGTCTACATCCAGTCCGCATTGAGTCTTCCCACTGCAGAAAAACAGACACAGGAAATGCGGCCTCTTCTTTCAATAAAGGACAGTTTTAAAAAAGTCGTGGTGGTGGGCGGACTGCAGCCGACTTACATGACCGACGACGGAGTGCTGGTACAGAATCTCTTTGATTTTCTGCTGGAAAATGATGAGTAATTTGTGGAAAAGTGTCAAGTCTGTGAGAAAATACTCCTAATACATAGTGAGGAGTTTTGAAATGGAATACACAAACAATGAAACAAAATCACAGAATCTTCACGACAGAATAAAGAGTTTGCGTGATGCCCTTATAAACGGTCTGTACGAAAAGGACGAGGCAGTGCGGCTTGCTCTTCTTACCGCTATTGCTGGAGAAAGCGTGTTTTTCCTGGGTGCGCCGGGATGTGCAAAGAGCATGATTGCCCGCCGTGTTGTTCAGGCATTCAAGGCTGACGGCGATAAGGGTGTGAAATATTTTGAGACACTCTTGAACCAGTTTTCAACGCCCGAAGAAGTGTTCGGCAACATTTCGCTTAAAGCATTAAACGGAGAGCTTGAAGACGAGAACGGAAATAAAAAGGAAGAATACCGCCGCCTCACCGAGAACATGCTTCCCGAAGCGGACATCGCATTTTTGGACGAAATCTGGAAGGCAAGCCCTGCAATTTTGAACACGCTTCTGACAATTATAAATGAGCGCAAATTCCACAACGGAAGCAAGGTTATGGATGTTCCGCTCAAAGCCCTTTTTGCCGCGTCGAACGAGCTTCCAGCAAAAGATCGTGGACTTGAAGCATTATACGACCGCTTTATCCTGCGTCTGTGCGTTGGCTACATAGAAAACGAGGACAGTTTCTTTGACATGATTGACGGTTCTTCAAGTTCCGACTTTGCCCTTCCTGATGAAGTGAAGGACCTTCAGATTACGAACGAAGAGTTGAAAGCATGGAAAGAAAAGATTGATGCAGTCTCACTTTCAGAAGAGGCAAAAGCCGTCATTTCTGCAATCCGCAAGGAGTTGACCAGCCGAAATGAAAAACTGACGGAAGAAAACAAGAATTCCAAAGACTTTGAATGGCAGCGGGAACTCTTTGAAGTTGGCGACCGCCGCTGGAAGAAAATAGCCCACATCCTCAAAGCCTCCGCATTCCTGAACGACCGTACTGAAGTTGACCTGATGGACTGCCAGCTCATCGAATACTGCATCTGGAGCACGGAAAAACAGCAGGAGCAGGCCCGCGGCATTGTGGAAAAGTGCATCAAGCAGAACGGTGTGGACTGCGACAGCGCGATTGAAGAAATCAACGAGCAAATTGAAGACTTTAAGGCAGCTGTTGATGAGGCGTGGTTTGAGGAAGTGAAAGAGCCGAGAAAAGCTATAATTGTGGATATAAGTGGTCATAAATGCTATGAATGTATTCGCAATGGAACAAGTGAAACTTGGTATGTTTCCATAGGAGAAAACGGAAGTTATCAAACAGTATACAGAGACAATAAGAACAGATATACGGATAGCTATTATGAGAAAAACGGAGATACGATTTCTTGTTGGGCGAATTTCACCATCAAAAAAAATCCTGCGAAAACCCATGTCGAACCTAAGAAATTCTCCGACATCGCATACGAAAGCCTGCAGAAAAAATTCAAGCAGGAGCGTTATGCGCCAATCGTTGACAGAATCAATGACGAGATTGCTTCCCTCAAGACTCAGAAGGAAAAGGACGCAGTTCCATTCAAGGCGAATCTCTTTGCTAATCAGGAATACAACACCAGCATCACCGCAAAAATCGACGCGGCGATTCATGAACTTGAAGATGCCGGAGTTGCTCTTGATAAACAGCAGAACCGCTATTTTAATGCAAATCTTTCGGCGTCCCTTTCTGTCGGCGATGTGATTCTCAAAAACGGCACAATCTACACGGCGGACGAAATCACTTCTTTGTCTTCTGAGGAAAAAGAAAATGTGATTGCCGTTGTTTGCCTTGCCGGCGAAAAAGCGTATGCTCTGGGACTTGAGCAGTACAAAGACACTTGGGACAACACCGCAAAAATAGCCTCTGACTACGGAAGCGAAAATGAACTCCCTTCAAAATATGCTTCTGGCTGGGCTGTTCCCGACAAGGATCTGCTTTCAAAAATCTGGGAGAACAGAGAATCAATCAATAAATCTTTGGAAGCTGTTGGCAATGAACTCGCAAGTCTGACAGCAGAAGAATACTGGTCGTCAAGCGAAAAAGATGATTCTGCCGCATTCTATCAGCTCTTTGACGATGATGGCAAAAAGGACGATACCACAAAGAGCCATAAGTATTCGATTTGCCTTGTCCGCGAATGGAAAAAGGAATAGACCTTGAACGAAAACAAATCACGCTTTTCCCTCGCCGCATTGCAGCAAAAGTTCCCAGCCGTGCCTGATGTCCGCTCGCTTTCGGACGAACAGAAGGCATGGATTGTGATGAAGATTCAATCGCTTTCAGAAGAAGCGAAACTTTCCGAAACGGCGGCTCGTCTTCAAAAAATCCGCAACCGCCTTGTTCACGCGACGGAGGACATAAGCGATGGGGAATTGCAGAAAATGGTTTCGTTCGTGTTTTCTAACATTGACGAAATTGAAAAACTGGTAGGAAAACAGGAATAGAAATGGGAAATCGAGATAAAAAATCACGCAGAATTGCTAGAAAGGCATTAGCTGTCATTGAAAAAGTAAATCAAAAATACCCTAATGGAATGCCTGATATTTCTCAGCTGGATGAAGAACCTCGTGCTTGGATAGAAAGAAGCCAGCAGATTTTGAGAGAGTGTTTGAAGCCACTGTGGAATTTTTTTTCAAGAAAACCATGGTGGGAAGAGCTTCGGCTGGCAAGGAATAAAACATCTCATCAAATGCATTTTTCTGATGACGAGGATTTTTCAAAAATATGTTCTACCTTGTTCTCAAATATCAAAAAAATTGAAGATGATTTGAAATCCGTAATTCCACAGCAGAAAACAGAATCCAAGAAAAAGCGCAAGTTTGAGAATTTCGCTTCGTCCGCATTCGGCTCTGAAAATGACCGCAAGCAGCTTGTTGACGCTATGGAAGACATGATTGCGCCAATTGAGCCTCAAGAGATGAAAATCGAATTTCCAGAGAACAAGTTTGCCAAAATCGCGGAAGACACGCTCTCAGAAATCCTTTGCCATGAAAACACTCATCCTTACGCGCTTTCCCATGAGGGCATTCGCGAGAACATTCAGACTGACATTCTGGAATGGCTCCAAAAAACTCAAGCGACGCTCGAAAAGGAAAATCCATTCTTCGATGAAGCGATTTTTCTTGCCCAGCAGAAAAAACTCAGTGTGCAAGAGATTGCCCTTGATTTGTCCGCTGAGAATTCAAAGATTCAGTATCATTACAAGCGACTTCCTTCCGTGAGCGACTCTAAGCGGGGGAGCATTGCACCAAGCAAGCTGGACTTTGATTTTTACCGAAAGGCATTTTCCGAACAGAAAAAAATCAAAACAGATAAAGACGGAAATGAAACAATCGCTTGGAAATCTGCGGAAAAACTTGATACCTTGCGCCGCAATTTTCTTTCCGACATGGAGAAAAACCTCATCGACCGCAAGAACAAGTGGGAAATGGAGAGAATTGACGCACTCAGAAAACTTTTCCTTGAAGAGCTGTACAAGAAAATCGAAAAATTCATGCGCCTTGAAAAACTACTTTTGCCTTTCATCGGAGATTTGGGACGGCTCTGGGATTTGTCAAACCGCCCATTCGAGACAAGCGGATTTGAGATTCTCGAACAGTTCGCAAAACTTCTGGAGCAGGACGAATCCTTGCAGGAGCTTGCCAAGATGATTGGAAAGCAGAGCAGAACCCAGGAAATCTTTGAAAAGGAAATGCGTGACAAAGTCGTCATCAAAACCGAGTGGCATCCAAAGCCCGCCTACCGTGGAGAAATTGACGGCTTGCGCTATTCCAATGATATTGCTTCCGTGCTTCCAGGCGAACTTGCCATGATGAAAAATCCAGCGGCAAAGAAACTTTTCCAGCTCAAATTCGCGCAGAAACAGCTGCTTTCCTTTGCCTATCAGAACGACAAAGCGGAGGACAAAGAAGAGCATGAGAGCGAAGAAGTTGAGGTGGCAAAAAAAGAGCAGAAAGGCCCAGTCATTATCTGCGTGGACACATCAGGCTCAATGCATGGTACGCCGGAAAACATCGCAAAGACTGTGACATTCGCCCTTTCAAAAATCGCCATGGAGGAAGAGCGCAAGTGCTATCTGATTTCGTTTTCCACAGGAATTGAAACGCTGGATATGTCGGACTTCAAATCGGGCGACGCGCTTACAAGAATCGTTCAGTTTCTCCGCATGAGCTTCAACGGCGGAACGGATGCAAGCCCGGCTCTTCGTCACGCTGTCCAGATGCTCCAGAAAGACGGCTACAAGAACGCAGATGTGCTGATGATTTCGGACTTCGTGATGGGAAGCCTTCCTCGCGACCTTGTAAAATCCATCGAAGAAGAGAAGAAAAAGAACACTGACTTTTACAGCCTTGTCATCGGTTCAAGCGGAAACCATGGAACAATCACCTGCTTCAACCACAACTGGGTGTATGACACCGCAGACCCGCAGGCCTCCAGGCATTTGGCGGAGCGGCTGCATAAAATAAAAAAAAATGCCCAAGACCGCCTTTGAAAATGCGACTATGGGCAACAAGCAGGCCTTTACAAAAGAGTCTTATTTTTTAATATTGATGAAATTTACGCTCAACGCGGCCGCAAGCTCAAAACCAAAGGCTTTTTCTCCCTGCTCATTGTTATGATTCATAATTGCAACAAAGCTTGGCTGAATCCTGAAGGTAAGATAATTTTTAGGCTTCCAGGTTCCACGGATAGAAATTCTGTTTACATATTCTGGCGTTCCGCTGGGAGATATTGCGTCTCTCTTTGACTCCCAATCACTCTGGCTGTCCTTGTCCGGATAAGCCCACGCGCCTGCCTCGTCTTCATTTTCTGTATCAAAAGATGTTTTTTGACCGCCCCAGCCAGTAGCCGCATAAAGCTTTTTAAAGACATTTGTCCCGCTTTGCTCACCGCGAGCCATAAAAAGATAAATCAAATCGACAGACCATTTGTCAGGAACTTCATAGCCAAGGGAAAGCTCCCCTGAGATTGTGTCCGGGCCAAAGGGGGAGCCAATCCATTCGTAAAAAATCGCCTTATCGCCCATATTTTCGCTGTAAGTTCTGACCATTGACCAGTTCGGGCTTTCCTTTATGTAAAGATATGGGTCTGCCCAGCTTCCTTCAAGAGCAATGTGAAACCTTCCGTTTTGGTACGGAATATAAGTTTCGTTTCCGAACTGAGCGCCAAGTCCGTTCGGGGTCGGAGAATCACCGTAGTTTTTTCTCTCGTATGGAGTCTGATACTGAGTCATTGCGAAGGTTCCGTAAAAACGAGTGTATTTTACCGGCGTAAGCTGAAAATTAATTCCGAAATAGTCACAGGTATTTGATTCAGGGTCATCATCGTCTGGCTCGTACTCCCGCCATGCCGCTATTCCATGAAAAATCATCCAGGGATTCAGGTACCGTAACTCAAGGGGAGCGTAAACTAAAAGTCCTTCAACGAAAGTAATCTGGAATATTTTAAAAAATCTGGCTTCTATCTGATGATGATACATATATTTGTCAACATTGAACTGAGAAACGGCTCCCGTGTACTTAAAAGACGGGGAATAAAGCTCAAGCTGCGCATAAGAAACACCCGTAAGATAATCAGACCAAATCATTGAGCCTGTCAGGGTTCGTCCGATTGAACGGCTTCCTTTTCCGATTTGAAATCCTATTCCAGTTTTTTCTGTCAGCATAATTCCGGTTGAAAAATATCCGTTGTCAGGAAAATTGATGTCAAAATCATCTGCAGAGTAAAGAATGTTTGTGTAATTCGAATCCCGAAGAGATGCACCCTTATTCTGTGCGAGAATTACGTCCATTTTCATCGTCACATAATCACCACAAGCGATTGTTGCGGGAACATCGAGCATAGGGTCTCTTTCGTATCTGTCATACACCCAGTCAATATCATCGTTTGTCTTGTAAAAGCCCGCTAAATTCAAGCTTGGCTCAAAGCCTACGGAAAGAATATCTGAATTTATAACTTTAAACGGCTCTTCTGCAAAATATCTCTCGATTCTGTCATATTCCTCGCGCCCTACATCGCTCAAAGAATCATAGTCAATTTCATCGAGATATAACTGAACCTGCTTGATTGTAAGCGGTGCCGTTCCTGAAAAATTCAGGACTTTAGCCTCCAGAGAAATTGCAGTAAGGGAATCGTAAACCCAGTGTCCGCTTTCCAAAAGCTCCTGGGCACCACGGGCACAAACAAATGACAGGCAAGAATTAATAAGCAAAAGACCTGTAAGCAATTTTCTTTTCATAATGTATTTCCTTTATTTTTCTGTTTTTAACTTTATGGGAATCTCTAAAAATTGCAATTTTTAGAGATAACTTTGAAAATGCGATGTTTTAACTCTTGCTATTTTCAAGAGTTAAAACTCGTCGGGTTCTCAAAAAAATTGCCGAAGGCGAGTTTTTTGAGATACCCTTATTGCTTTTTCGTAACATTCGACAAGCCGGGGGGTAAGGGATGAGATTTTCCATTTTTTACCCCACTCTACCGCATCTTTGATTTTCTTTTTACGAACCTTTGCGTTTTTTATGAGGGTGACGACTTTTTCAGAAAATTCCTTTACATCGTCCTTCACCATAAAGCCGCCGTTGTCGCCCTGCATTACATCAACCGTGCCTAGCTCGCCGATTGCAACGACAGGAAGCCCCGCCAGCATCGCTTCCGCCGTGACAAGGCCCTGAGTCTCGGTTTTGCTCGGAAAAACAAAAACCTGCGAAAATTTATAAAAATAAATAATGTCCGTTGACGGAATATAACCGGCAAAGGCAACAGAAGACGAAAGGTTCCGCTCCCGCGCTATTTTTTGTAATTCTTCAAGATACGGGCCGCCACCAACAAAAAGCAGCGCCGTTAATGAATATTCTTTCTTAACTTCTTCAAGGACATCGTACAAAAAGGCAAGGTTTTTTTCTTTTACGATTCGACCGACAAAAAGAAGGACTTTTTTTCCGACCAGCTGAGGAAATTTTTTTAAAATCTGAAGGGAAATCGTTCCCTGCCGGATAAGCGAATATTTTTCGAGACTATCAACGATTCCCGTCGGTAAGATTTCAGGTGTTTTCTGGATTCCATAATCTTGAACAACTGAGGCGATTTTTTTTGTAGGGGCGATTATTACATCAGCCCGCTTAAGATAGAATTTTACGACAGAACGGCCAATTTTCCGGAGACCTGAATCAGGGAGGAAGTTTACATAGTTAACGAGATAATCCTCCCACATTGTGTGGAAGGTAAAAACAAAAGGAATTTTGTCGTGAACGGCATACATTGCGCCAAAATAGCCTATTACCCATTCAGAATTGATGTGAATGACATCGGGCTTGAAGTCACGCATAATCTTTTTTACGCGATGCCATTTGTCAAACTTTGCGACTCTGTCTTCCTTTGAAATTGCGCTGAAGGACCATGAAGGAATTCTGACGATTTTGAACGGAGATTTTTCATCACTCTCTTTTTCGTTAAAAAACGCGCTTTTCTGCTGTTCTTCTGAGTATTCGAGACAAACAACACAGACCGTGTGCCCTAATTTTGAAAGCTCAGTAGCATAAGAATGAACTGAAACTGTAACACCGTTTATACGCGGATAATACGCATCGGTGAACATTGCAATCTTCATAAGAACTGAATTATATCTTAAAACTCAGATTCCAACAACAGAAAGAGAGGTTATTTCAAAAGCTCAGCAATGTCCTTTCGCCCCCAGCGACTGGCCATTTCACTTGGGCTTTCGCCTGAGATATTTCTGGCATTTTTGTCAAGTTTCTGTCCTATAAGGTGCTCTACAATCTCCCTGTCCGCAAAGCGAGCCGCATAATGCAAAATTCCGTCTCCCTGGCGGTCCGTCTTCGTGCTGTCATATTTTACGATTGCATCAAGAATAGTCGTATTTTTTGACTTAAATACCGCTGTCAAGGCATTTTCCCCGCTCGGTGTTGAAATATAGGGATCTGCTCCATATTCAAGAAGAACGAGAGCCTGGGCGTTAAGATTTTTGTTCACGGCGTTATTGAGGGCAGTCTCACCCTTTCCGTTTCGCTGGCTTGCGGGGTAGCCCATATTTAAAAGCTGGGTCAAAGTCTTAGCGTCAGCCCTTTTTTCAACGGCGATGTGAATAGGCGTGTTTCCGTCAGAATCAGTAAAGCTTGTGTCATTTCCAAGAACCGCCTGAATCGCAGAAATATTTGAGTTCATAACAAGAGAAAACGGAGACTCGCCGGAAGCATCACGGGAAAGAGGATTTCCTCCGGCCTTTCTAATCATATTGATAATTCCCACATTTCCCGTAAGAGCCGCCTCGTGGTAGGCATTTCGTCCGCTCATCTCCTGGACATTTGCGTTTGCCTTGTAGCCCAAAAGAAGGCGAACCATATCCTCGTTGTTGCTTGAAATTGCGTCCATAAGAACGGTTCTTCCTGTCGCATCAGTTGCGTTTATATCTGCCCCGCTGCGAATCAAAAGGACAGCCATTTCTTTTTTCGCACTTCGGCACGCATCGCTCAAAGCGGTTTTCCCGCTCAAATTCTGCGCGTCTACATCAACGCCCAAAGAAATCAATGTTTTTGCCGTATTAAAAGCGCTCCATTTTACGGCGCTGTGAAGAGGCGTATTGCCGAGATTATCTCGTCCCAGCTTATCCTTTGAGTCAATCACAAGCCCGTTATTGACAAGCACATTGATTGTGGAAGGACTTTCATCTCCACCCTTCACCGCAGAATAAACCGCTGTCTCTCCGTTAGCGTTCTTTGCCTCAACCTTAGCCCCTTTCTGAATCAAAGAGACAATCGCATTGTTCAAGTGCCATTCTGAGGCATAGTGCAGGGGCGTGTTTCCGCTTCCGTCAGTTGAATTTAAAGTTTTGGAATTTACAAGCCAATCCTGAATTTCTCCGCCGCGGGTAAGGGCCAGTCTCAACGGAGAATTATTCTGAGTGTTCGTAGCGAAAATATCCGCATTTTTTTCAAGAAGAAGGTCGCCGGCATCCCTCCTGTTTTTCTGAACCGTAATAAAGAGAACTGAGTCTCCGTTTTTATTCCGGGCATTTATGTCACTTCCGGCCTCAACCAAATACCTGATGTATTCAATCGGGGCATCCTTTGCGACAGCAATGTGAAGGGCTGTATTTCCGCTTGAATCAGTAGAAGTTATATTATTTGCCGTTACAAGACTTTCAAGCATATCCTTCGTTTCAGCTTCAAGAGCCTTACTCAAAGGAGTGTTTCCTTCCATATCTTCAGCATAAATATCGGCTCCGTTCTGGGCAAAGAATTTTACCTGGGCAGAGTGACCGGCTTCAATCGCAAGAGCCAAAGGCGTAACTCCTTCCTTGTTTCGCTCATTTACGACGGCTCCGTTGCTTACAAGAAGAGAAAGAGTTCCCACAGGAGAATCCGCAAGGGTCGCAACATGAAGCGGCGTGTCACCATACATATCCTTTTGATTTACATTCGCTCCCTGTTTTAGAAGAAGAGGATAAATTTCAGCCTGGGCGTCAACTGGAATAATCAGAAGAATAGGAGTTTTTCCGATTGAGTCCATCGCATTGACCTTCGCGCCATTCGCTATCAAAAGCCGGGCGATGTTTACCCTGCCATAACGAACCGCCTCGTGCAGCGGAGTCGCCCCGGAAATATCCTGAGCCGCAAGAATATCCTGAGTCCGTACAGAAGTCTGCTCTTTTAGGATATAGTCAACTATGCCTGTGTGTCCGTCAATTGTCGCAAGATGAAGCGGGGTCTGACCGTCATTAAAGCGAAGAATCATATTGTGAGTCCTGACGGCATCCTCAAAATAAGCGTAGTCCCCGCGAACCGGAGTCGCGCCCGCGAGAAGGAGTTTTGCCGCAATCCGAATGCTTGCCGCATTATCAGCAGATTTAAATGCAAGATTAAGAGGGGAAAGACCGTAATTATCCCGAACCGAAAGAGGAACTCCGACATCAATGCAGCGACTAATTGCCTTTTCATCGCGGGTTTTCACAAAATAATGAACGATAGATTCGCCGTCAACATCACGAAGCTCGCCAGTCTGAGGAGTAATCATAGCCTCGTACCAGATGTCGCCCTTTTCAAGAGCAAGCTCCAATGCAGTGTTTTCGGAGGCATCCTTTGCGAAAATATCACCGTGAACAATGGCAAGAACCTTGGCCGCATCAATCGCATCATTTTTTATAGCGACATGGAGAGCCGTATCCCCGTCGTTGTTCCGAAGCTCGGTGTCAGCCCCCTTTATGATTAAAAAGCTGACCAAATCCGCTTCATTTACGCGCGCCGCAACATGAAGGGCTGTGTCTCCGTTTTCATCAGTTGCATTAATATCAGTCTTTGTTTTGAAAATTTCCTTTGCTTCGTCAAAACGCCCCTCCATAATGAGTTCCTGCACGGAAAGTTCTTTCTGAGTCGTTGTACAAGCAGAAATCAAAATCGCAGTAATAAAAACAAGGGCAATTTTCTTAAGAATCTTTTTCATTTAGTTTCTCCCACAAAACTTATTCTTTTTGATTATCGGAGATTTCAAATTGAGAGTTGAGAGTTGTGAGTTGATAATTGAAAGCGCACCTAGTTTTCTAAAAAGCTGAATTTTCAGAGATACCCTAAATTCTCTTTTTTAAATTGCCGATACTTTTTATATGGAAATAATCAGTTTTGTCGGTTCATCTTCGGCTGTAAAAAAGAACGCTCCTCGCCCTGCTTTCACTCTTCCCCGCCTTCCGAAAAAATCTCGCGAAAGGGAAAATTATCCTTCACGCGCAAATTTTTCTGCTTCTAAGGCTCTTGTTTCAGCCTCAATTTCTGCGACTGAGCGGCAGTTTACGATTGCGGGTCTTTCCAAGCTTTTTTCATGCCTTATTTTTCTCGCACTTTTATTGATTATTCCCTTCACGGTTTTCAATGCACTTTCTTTTATCGAAAATAATTCTGCAAAAGTCACCTTCGATGAAAATTATGAATTTGAAGCGCTGAACGCAGCTATGTCCCGCTTTGCAATGTATGACACTCTGGCGGACAATATTGACGAAAACGGAAATGTCCTTTTGGATGACGGAACAATTCTTTCAGCTTCAAATGTCGGGCTTGGAGAAGCGGTAAAATTCCAAACCTACACGGTAAAATCCGGAGACTCAATCAGCACAATCTCAAGAAAATTCGCTCTTTCAAACATCTCGACGCTCATTGCCGTAAACAATATTTCAAATGTCAGAACCCTCATGCAAGGCCAGAAATTAAAAATCCCTTCGATGGACGGACTTGTTCACAAGGTAGGTGCCGGTGATTCCTTAAATTCTCTTTCTGTAAAATATCATGTCAGCGTCGAAGAAATTCTGGATGCAAACGATCTTTCAAGTGAAACCCTCACAAAGGGAATGGAGCTTTTCATTCCAGGTGCTAAAATGGACGCCCTATCCCTCAAAAAAGCCATGGGAGAGCTTTTCGTTTATCCGATTACGGCCAGCTGGCGGCTTACCTCCCGTTTCGGACCAAGGAAAGACCCTTTCACAGGAGTCGCCTCAAGTCACACAGGAATCGATATGGCCTGCCCGACAGGAACTCCAATTAGGGCGGCGATGAGCGGAAAAGTCGTTTATGTCGGCTGGTCAAATATCTTCGGAAACTACATAATCATAAATCACGGAAACGGCTACCAAACCTTATACGGCCACATGTCAAAAACCCTCGCAAAAAAAGGCCAGGGCGTAGACCAGAGCACAAAAATCGGCTTGGTAGGCTCAACCGGCTACTCAACAGGCCCTCACCTGCACTTCACTGTCTACAAAAACGGAAAGCTCGTAGACCCGCTTACGCTTTTGAAGAAATAGGGAATTGCGTTTTGAAGATTTCCTCTAAATTTTTTCCAAAATGTTTCTCATATCGTCGCTAAGTTTTTTGTATAAAGTTGCTGTTACATCTTCAATGAATTTATCCCTGTCTGATTTTATGATATTTTTTGGAGATTTTTCCTCTTCAAAAAGTTGCGATGCCTTTATTTTAAATATATCTGCGATTTCTTCTATAACTTGAATTGTCGGAAAACTTGCGTGGCTTTCAATCTTGTTTATATAATTTGTTCCTTTTCCGAGTTTTTCTGATAACGCTTCTTGTGAAAAACCGTTTTTCTTTCTATAAAATTTGAGATTATTTATAAAGATTTCTTGCAATGACAAATTCTGCATATATTAACAATGATAACTTTTGCTTTTTAGAAACACGATTTAAAATACCTAATTTTTAATTTTTACTTGAAATTTAACTATATTAGGGTGTAATATTACATTATATTAAGGGGTGATTTTGTTTATTTGCGACAAATGCGGTGTCTGTTGCCGTCATCTCGAGCGTTCTGATTTATACAAATCATTGAACCGTGGAGACGGAGTCTGCAAATTTCTTGATGAAAAAACGAATCTTTGCAAAATATACGAAAATCGCCCTGAAATATGCAATATCGAAAGAATGTACGAAATCTATTTTTCGAGCAAAATGACAAAGGAAAACTATTATCGGTTGAATTATGCCGCTTGTGAAAAATTAAAAAGGGGGATTTATGTATCTTTCGCTTCTGAATGAAAAACAAAAAAATTTGTTTCTTGGTTTCGCGTATCATCTTTCAAACATCGACGACGACTTTAGCGATTCTGAGCGACAAATGTTAGACTCATATTGTGTTGAGATGAATGTCGAATTTTCAAATGAAACAGAAAAGAACACGATTGAAGAGTTAAAAAATACGGCAAAAGCGATTTTCGATGAAAAATCGGCAAAAATTGTTCTGTTTGAATTAATTGGGCTTGCGATGGCTGATAAGAATTATGATGGTTCTGAGAGAAATTTGATTTCAGAACTTGCCGAGCAATTTTCTGTTTCCCAATATTTTTTGGAAAAATGCGAGAGCCTTCTTTCTGAATATTTTGATTTTCAGACCAAATTGAATGAATTCGTTCTCGGTCAGGCGGTATGAAAATGTTTTTGTTCGGAAAAAAGAAAGATGAAAAAGATAAGGAACTTAGAACCGCCGAAAACATGACTACGGGATTCTCTTCGACTGTTGTTTCTCAAGTTGCAAAAGAGGAAGCCGCAAAGACTTTTGCGAAACCTCAAAACTACACAGGCAACAGAAATTTATATGACAGTGGAATTGCGAAACGGAATGTAAAACAAACATCTTTTAATCAGGCTGAACAGAGTGGCTCACAAGTTCTTGACCCTTATACCAATCAGGAGTTGAGATTACGAAAAATAGATGCGAAGACAGAATTCGGTACAGACTGGCAGAATCATTTGGCGGAAGGTGACCATATCACCCCGATTGAAGAAATTCACTCGCAGACTAAAAACAAAGCCTGGATTACCAATGACGATATAAAAGAAATTGCGAACAGCGATGACAATTTACAGACTGTATCACGAAAATTCAATAACGCAAAGCGAAGCCGCACAAATGAAGAATTCGTGACGGATGAGGAATATTTAAAATCAAAAGGAATTGAACTTTCCGAAGAGGGAAAGCAAAAAGCAATAGAGAAAGGAAGAGAATCGCAAAAAATCATAGATAGGAAAGTCGCAAAAACTTCCGTAAAAAATGCGCTGAAAACTGGGCATAAAGCAGGCTTGCAGGGTGCGGCAAATGCAGGGCTTATGACTGCAACGATGTCGGGAGTGATGAACATCGTTTCTGTGCTAAAAGGCGAAAAATCCGCAGAAGATGCGCTAAAAGATACGGCAGTTGACACTGGAAAAGCAGCCGCAACTGGTTATGTCCTGACGGGCGGTCTTACCACAATTTCGCACACGCTTTCAAATTCTTCCTCTAAGTTCATTCAGGCTCTTTCAAAATCAAATGTTCCTGGTTATGTAATTACGGCGGTTATTGTCACTGGGAATACGCTGAAAAAATATGCAAATGGCGAAATTTCGACAGAGGAATGTATTATCGAATTGGGTGAAAAAGGAATTTCTTTTGCTACAGCCGGTGCTTCAATGGCGGTTGGGCAGGCGTTGATTCCGATTCCTGTTGTCGGGGCGGCAATCGGCTGTTTAGTCGGAACTATGGTCACGAGCAGCATTTACAATAATATAATCGGCGGAATAAAACAACGCAAAATGGAAAGCGATGAGAGAAAAAGGCTGATTTCTGAATACGATGACATTGCAAATGAAGCGCGGCAATATCGGGAAGAACTTGAATCCTATCTCGAAACATATTTCAAGGATTATCAGGATTGTTTTGATGAAGCATTGCAAGGAATGAAACTGGCGTTTGAAGTCGGGGATGCAAATGGCGTAATAACGGGCGCAAATATGATAACGAAAAAACTTGGCGGTGAAGTCAAGTTTGAAAATACGAGTGAATTCAAAAATTTTTTGGATTCTGATGAAGATGATGTTTTGTAGGAGAATAAAATGCCTATACCTTTTTTGATTGCTGGGCTTGGAATTGCGGCAGGTGCTATCGGGGCTGGAAGCCATATAAAAGCCAAACAGACGAATGAAAGAGCAAATGAAATTTCTGCTGATGCGCAGCGCCTGTACAACAATGCAAAGAATTCTTTGGAAGCGGCGAAACGAAATACGACTTTCGCACTGCGAGAATTTGAATATGCAAAAAAAGATGTTCTTGACAGTTCAATGAAGCAATTCTTGCGCGGATATGAACGCATCAAGCATATCGAACTAAAAACTTCTGAGGGGATGAATGAGATTTCAAGTTTTATCTTAACTCCCCAAGACACATTGCAAATTCGGGAATTGACGAATATTTATGAATCCAGTTTGAAAACTGGTGCAATCGGAGCGGGCGTTGGTGTCGCCGCTTTCGCAGGTGTTTCAAGTCTCGGTTTCTTAGCGGGGGCTGCTGCGACTCCTTTGGCGGCGATTGCCGCTCCAGTCTTGCTTTTTACAGGAATATCCGCCTCAATGAAAGCGGATGAAAATCTCGAAAAAGCGCAGGTTATGTATTCAGAAGCAACCGCCGCCGCTGAATCTATGAAAATTTCGGAAACAAAATGTAAGGCAATAACAAAACGGACTGAAATGTTTCATGATTTGCTGGACACATTGAATATAATGTTCGCGCAAAGTGCAGTCTATTTGGATAGCGTCACAAGAAAAAAGAAAGGATTTTTCGGTCTCAGAAAAATTACCAGCAATCGCTTGACGGAACAAGAAATAAATTTAATAGCGGTTTCTCGCGCTTTGGCGGGTGCTGTTAAAGCGGTTATTGATATGCCTGTTTTAAGCGAAAAAGGCGAATTGGATTCAAAATCAAACAAAAAATATAATGAAGTGAAAAAATCTTTGCCATTGCTTACAGACCAATCAAATACCGCTCAATCTTACGATTATCATGTCAGATTGAAAAAGGCACTAAAAGCAAAACGCAGGAGATAAATCATTAATTCTATAAAAATTGGAATCGTCGTACGAGAATTTTTCTCTACGGCGATTTTTTTGTGACAATCCGCCGATAATTGTGTTATAATTATGGATATGGATTTTATTTGCGTTTGCAAGTCTTGCAGAAAGACTATTCAGAAGGATTTTTTCTACTGCCCCTGGTGCGGAACAGAAAACGCAGAACCCAGCGACAAGGCAATTTTAGAAAATGTTTTCGGGCAGCTCGAAGTAAAGCAGGCTCTTGACCGCGACAGCCGTGTCAAAAAAATCGAAACAAAAATCGCCGAAATCGAAGAAGAGTTGAATCACCTCGACCGAAATGGAGAGGTCATTAAATAAAGCAATCAGAAGTTAAGAAGTGGAAAGCCTCCCGACTCCCATAGTCAACGGTCTAATTTAGGATACCATGAGAAAAAAAAAGTTTTCAGTTTTCAATCTCCAATTTTCTACTTTCTCATTTTTCTCTCCCCATTCCTTACTCTTTTTTCTTCTTTGCTCTCTCCTAACGCCCCTTTATTCTCAGGTAAAATTCGAAAACCCGCAGATAAACGCCGAAAGCAAATATCTTTTCACCGTAAGCCACAAGCTTGGCGGAACCGTTTCCTATAAGACGCTTTTTTTAGGTGATGCGACTAAAACCGAAAGCACTAAAATTCTGACCTGTTTCCCTGAGCGAATGGAACTTTTAAGTTCCGGCTCTGTCCTGCAAATCAGGAACCGCTACGGGACGGCCCGCTATTCAGTCTCTGACCAGACATTAAGCTGGCTCAAGCGGGAAGAAAATATCCCCGCGGATGCAAAGGCACTCTTACCTCAGGCGGTAAGCCCCGACGGAAAATGGTCATGCTTCGTTAAAAAAACAGATGCGGCAAGAGGAAAGCTCTACCTTAAAAATATGTCCACTCTCGAAGAATTCTTACTTGCCGACAAATGCGACTTTAATTTTGACTCTGTTCCCGCAAAGTGGGCAGGAGACGGCTCGGTATTCGTCTACGAAAAGGCGGGAAATCTTTACTTCGGAGACCCAAAAGCTGTATCTCAAAAAATTCAGATGGGCGAAGAATTCAGGAAAATCGGTGAAGGCTCAATAAATTCAGTCACCTGGGCTTCTTCAAAATATCTAATCTACATTAACAAGGACTTGGTTTACAAAATCTCCTCAAAAGAACTCTACACCCGCGGACTTTACTCGCCTATGGTTGGAATCGGAATCGTAATCGGACGCCTTCCCCTCGGTTTTGACAGCCATCACGACAAATTCTGGGTGAACCCTCTTTTAAACAAAATTGTCGTCATAAATTCAAATTCCGTTGTTTCAAGCTACAAGGTAAACGGAACGGCTTCATCTTACCTGACGAGCGTCTATTCAAAGCCTTTTAAAGATATTCAAGGCTCACCTGTTGACTACGATGTCTTTTTCTGCCCCGACGGCTCGCAAATTCTTTGGGTAAATCTGATTGGTCTTGAAGACGGAAAGCGGAATTCTTGTGTCTACCGGCTTTCATCTGAGCTAAAAGAACTCAACCGGGTAGAAAACGCCACCCGCCCCCTTGTCTCCCCCGACGGACGAAAAATCATATTCGCCTCTCAAAAACTCGCCTATATTTATGACTTGAACAACTGGCGCGAAATGGGCAGGCTGGGAAAAGAAAAAATCTACTCTTATGTCTGGAACGGAAACAACACAATTTATGTCGGCGGAGAATCAACAGTCCGGGAATGGAAAACCGGCCCTGACGGAAGATTCGAAAAAGAAGGAAGAATGCTCTTTTTATCAAGCGCAAGCACAGCCTTCTGGAAACCGAACGCCGAGAACATCGTAACGGCACAAAGTGCCGTCAACAAGGCGACATTCTATGACTACGATCAGTTCAAAAATGTCTGGCAGACAAGCGCCGAAGACTCCAGAACTTCATTTGAATTTATGAAAAAAGCCGAAGTAAATGTCTACGCCGTACAAAACGCAAAATACCGGGTTTACACAGGTCTAACCGACAACAAGCTATACGAAAATGCCCTTTACATCAGGAATTTCAGCGGAAGCGGCACCTCCTATGCCGTCTATCCAAAGACAGTTGAGCCGAGCGACGAAAGAAAAAAAATCGCCCTTATTTTTGACGCCCTCGATTCAAGCGACGGACTCACACATATTCTTTCAGTCCTTGCAGGCTATGACATTAAGGCAACATTCTTTTTAAACGGCGAATTCATCAGAAGATACCCAAAAGAATGTAAGCAGATTATCGAGAGCGGCCACGATTGCGCATCAATGTATTTTTCTACGGCAGATTTGACCGAAAAAGGCTTTATCATCGACGAAGAATTCATAAGGCGGGGTTTGGCACGCAACGAAGATGAATTTTTCTCTGCGACAGGACGGGAACTGTCACTTTTGTGGCACGCCCCCTTTTACAAAGCGACCAAAGAAATAAAAAAAGCCGGGGAAGCAAGCGGCTACCGGTACATTGAAGCGGGCAGGCTCGCCCTCGACGGCTATACCCTCGAAAAGGCAGCTGACGGAAAAAAGTGGTACTTGTCAGCAAAGGAGCTCGTAAAGCTTTATGTTGACGCAGCCTCTCCAAATATGATTATCCCGATAAATGTCGGTGCCCCCGACGGAACCAGAAAAGACTACCTCTACGAGGAGCTGTCGCTTTTAATCGGAAACCTTCTGGACTTAGGCTACGACTTCACCCTGGTCAGGAATTTAAAGTAATGGCTATCTTTAACTCTTGAAAGCTTTTTAAAAATCTGGTATACTACTCTCCACTTACGGATTCTTCGGTAGTGAGGAGGTGAACACAGAATGGCAACAATTATGGTTGAAGACAACGAAAATCTCGAAAAGGCAATCAAACGCTTCAAGAGAATGGTCGAAAAAGAAGGCATTATCCGCGAATACAAAAAGCGCGAATATTACGAAAAGCCATCAACAATCCTTAACCGCAAGAACAAAACTCTTCAGCGCAAAATGATGAAGAAAACACGCAGAACACACGATTCTCGCGCTTCTTACTAAGGAAAGTCAGCCTTCGCCATAAGCGAGGGCTTTTTTATTGCAAAACTGTCATACAGAGCAGATGAACACAGATAAACGCAAATTTAAGATTCTTCACTTTTATCTTTTCGCTTCTAAATCTTCATTCTTCAAGCATCTAAGCTTTATTCCTATTTTTCTCCTCCTCCTTTCTGTTTTCTCTTGTTCTACAAATACGAACATTGATTTCTATGCGAATGAGACTTTTGAAAGAGAAAAAAAATACCTTCCGTCAGAAAGCGGCATCGTCTGGCAAAAAATCGATTCTGTTGACTGGGCGGAGTATTTTTATTTTGAAAACCCGGGGCATCCCCTTCGCTATCATTGTGTCAAAATAAATCTTTCCAATCCTAAAATCTCGATTAAGACCTTCCCCGGCACCGAAAATGATTTTACTCACAAAAAAGAAAGCAATACCGGTTATTTTACGGGAGTTACCGCAAAGGAATTTTCAGAAAAAACAGGCTCTAAAATAGTCGTGAATACGGCACCCTTTAGCAGAAAAAACGGGAAAAGGCGGATTTGCGGAGTTCACATTGCAAATAAAACAGAGCTTTCAAAGCCGATTGAACGATATGCGGCAATTACTTTTACAAAAAACCAGAATGAAGAAGGCTATACGGCAAAAATCATCAGAAACCAGCACGCTGACGCTTTTACTGACTGTGACTTTGCTTTTGGAGGCTTTTTCCAAATTCTTTCGGATTCAAAAAAAATCTCTGACTTCGCAGACATAAAAGACTCCAGAACAGCACTGGGGCTTTCAGAAGACAAAAAAACGCTCTATATTCTTGTCGTGGAAGGAGAAAGAAAGTCAAAAAGCACGGGGCTTTCCTATAATGACTGCGCTGATATTTTTTTATGCCTGAATGTCGCTGACGCCCTTCAGATGGACGGCGGCGGCTCAAGCTCGCTTTTTATAAACGGCAGAAATATTCTTTCTTATTCTACGCTCAGAAAAAATGCCGTCTTCCTTGGATTTTATTGACGATAACGGTTTTATGGGTTATTATAACTGTATGGGAATCGCAACTAGCCAACAGCTCACAAAATATTACGACCAATATCGTGACACAGAAATCACTTTTACAAAAGATATAATTCGTGCTCTCGGACTCGACCCGCGTCAGGTTTATGTAAAATGTAACGGCGGGCAATGGCCTTGCATTATCAACTCAACATCATTTCAGCACGCAAAAATCATCGTCGGTACAAAAGGCGGTGCTTTTCAGGCATTAGCGGCAAAAGACAATCCTACTGCGAACATCCGTTTTTGTTTTAACGAACAGGAAGGTGACGGAATCATCACTTTTCTCGTAGCTTCTCGTGTTGCGGAAATTCGCCCATATATGAATTCCAAAGATTTAGTCATCGTCACTCTGCAGTTTTCTGCCCGTCCGCCAGATGACCTAATCGAAATTTGCGGAAAATTGCTCGAAGCCAACGCAAACGCAATTCGCCGGCGGGAAGAACGAATTCCTATCAACGAGGACTCAAAACGCAAGCTAAACCTCGCAAAAGAAGAATGTACCGTAGTCGTTCAGAGCGTTCCTCGACACTGCGTTGTCCGAGACCTTTCATTTTCTGGAGCTCGTGTCGTTCTCATTGGTCTTTCGCAGTTCCTTACAGGAAAAGAAGCTATTCTTCGTCTTGAATTCAACGAGCCAAGCGAGCTTCTCTCTGTTCGTGGATCCGTAGTTTCCGCAGATTTAATCGAAGGTCGTAAAGATGTTTGTATCGCCAGCGTAAAATTTGACGAAAATTCTCTGCCACTTTCATATAAAATGCATTTAAACGACTATCTTACATCAGTGCGAAAAATTCAGCTTTCAGCCCAGGAGCAGCTTGCCCAGCAACAGGCGGCGCTTCAGGCAAAACAAGCGGCTCAGTCTCAGGCCACAGCGCCACAAGCATAGGTTTTTATGGACTCAATTTCACAGTTAGACTCAATTTATTTTATTAATCTCCCGGAGGATTTTAAATTCTCTGACGGAGCTTTTCATCTTGACCCAACGATTCCTCTTCCCGTTCAAAAGAAAGACGGAGAAGCGCCCGGAAACTTCGACATGAAGTCTCTTTCAGAAGAGCAGATTTTGGCGGGTCTTCTGACAATAATGGCGTATGACCCGAAAAACGAGCATATCCTTTATTACCGCTCAATTTTAAATAAGGCAAAGCCAAATCTCAAAAAAGAGCTGGGAGAAGCGGCAATCTTAAAGGCAAAAAACGAGGATTTCGAACTTGCAGAAGAAATTTTCCGTGCATTGAGAGGCTTTGACCCGGAAGATATGGTCATCTGCCTGAATATGGCACTTTTCTTTGACCAAAGGGCAGATTCCTACAGACGCTCAGGCCTTCACGATGACGCTGACGCTTACGATGATTCTGCAAAGAATTACTACGAAGAAGCATTAGCGGCAGAGCCAGCCCTTCCTGACGCTTTTTTTAATGCCGGATTTTTCTACCTGAAGCAAAGGGACTACGCAAAGGCCAAGGATGTTTTTGAAACTTATCTTGCGCTCACTTGTGACGTAAAAGATGAAGAATTAGGCGAAAACGGAATCTACAAAAAGAACCGTGCTCAGGAAATCTTGAACAACATCACGAACCGTAATATGGACGATGACCATTTTAAGGCCGCTTATGACTTAATCAACCGTGGCCAAGAAGAAAAAGGTCTTGAAGAAATCCGAAAATTCATTGAGCGGAATCCGAATGTCTGGAACGCATGGTTTATGCTCGGCTGGGGAATGAGAAAGCTCGCCCGCTATGAAGAAGCGCGACTGGCTTTTGAAAAGGCTCTCACCCTTGAAGGCGGCGAAACGAGCGACACTTACAACGAGCTTTCAATCTGTCTTTTGGAAAGCGGAGATTTAAAAGGTGCAAAAAAAATCCTTGAAAAAGCTCTCGTAAAAGACAGCGAGAACACAAAAATTATCTCGAATTTGGGATATTTAGCTCTTAAAGAAGGAAATCCGTCGCTGGCGGCGGGGTATTTTCAGACGGTTTTGGAAATTGACCCGAATGACAAAATCGCCGCAATGGAGCTTGTAAAACTAGAAGGTATCTAAGCCCAAAAGCTCAGCCACCGAAAACGCGAATCCCACCGGAATACGAAGACGATATTCAAAAGGCGGGGTTTTTTCTTTTAAAAGCGAGCCGTTCAGTTTTTTTAGGATTGACTCATCCATACGAAGCTCATTTGAAAGCCATTCGAGGGAATACACGGAGCTTGTCGTAACATAATCAAAATCGTCGTAGCGAATGTTTTCGTTAGCCAGAGGAAGGCTGACATTGTATTCACTGCCATTTTCGGCTATTTCAGCTATTGCAAGCAATTTCGGGACATAGTTTATAGTCTCTTCGGGAATAAGACGCTGCTCTGCCAATGCCCAGAAAGTCTTTGTTTTTGATTTTTTTAACGCACGGCTCATCGCCCCAAGCCCGCAGTTGTAGGCACCGATTGCAAGCGGCCAGTCGCCGAGAACGCGGTAGTTGTCCTGCAATTTGGAAAGAGCCGCCCCCGTCGCTTTCCAGGGGTCAAGCCGCTCGTCAATCCAGTCATTTTTTTTAAGGAAGGGAGCCATTGAGTTTTCCATAAATTGCCACAGTCCCCGCGCTCCGCTTCTTGATTTTGCAGTCGCCTTATATTCGCTTTCCACAACAGGCAAAAACTCCAGAAGGGCGGGCAGGTTGCGTTTTTTCAGCTCTTGCCGAACATAAAGGCGGTAAAGCTCTCCGTCATCTAAAATTTTGCAAAGATTTTGCTTCCCAAAATTCGTCATATATCGCGCAAGAAAATCGTGAATTTTGTCCTGAGCATAGCTCGTGTTCGGAATTTCAATGCCAGCGGCATTTTTTATGACCTTGCGTTTTTTTTGCTCGAGAAATGCCTTCTGACGGGCGTAATCCTCTTCATCAAAAAGCTTTAGGATTTGATTTAACGGAGAGTCGTCAATGTAATAGTCATCGGCTGGAGGAAGCTCTTCAAGCTCAACCTTTTCAAAAAGGGAAACGAACTCCTCTGGAAAGGCGGACTCTTGGGGAGCGAGCGGAAAAAGGGAAAAACAAAGGGACAGGAGAAGGGCAAAAATGAAGGGAAAATGCCGCCCCGCTATGGAGCAAGGGCTTTGCGTTAGCGAATTCAAACGAGCACGACAACGAGAGTGCTCGCGGAACAGCGGAACTGAGAAAATTTGGCGCATGAGAGTCTTACAGCTTTTCGCCAAAATAAATTCCTGCCCATTCCCAACGGCCATGGATTTCGGGGTCAGCCGGAAAGTCAACCTTGCGGAAGTACAAATACCAGACATTGATGTAGCTCGTCCAGCCCCAGGTGCGTAAGTAAGCTTCGCTTGGAGTTGATGTATCGTCCAGTTTTTCGTTGTAGCGGATTCGGTTTCCGCGCATATAGCCCCGCATTGAGAATTCTTCCTGTGCATTCGTGTCTGTCTCGCTTGATTTCCAGCTCATAGCGAAAAAATTAACCTTTGAGCGATAGCTGTCGAGGGCTCTCCAGTTGTATGCCGAGATTGCTTTTTTGACGGCTGTTTCGAGGGCTTCAAGGCTTTCAAAAGTCCAGTCCTTTGAGGATTTTGAAAAGTTTACCGTTTGCCGAGCCTTCGTATATGCGTTCGGATAGCCTGCGATTTGAATTGTAGCCGAATCGTTTTGCTCCAAAAAGAGCGAGTAGCTTTTCAGCGCCATGTCCCATTCACCGACATTTTCGTATTCAAGGGCAAGCCTGTAATATGCGTCTGTAATGCTCAGCTTGTCGGGAAAGTCCGAAATCAGTTTATTAAAGTAGTTGATTCGGTTCGCTGAAGTTTTGCTGATTTGAATTAAATGCTCAAGGCAGGAAAAGTGAATGGATTCGTCATTTACGAGCAAGTCTGGAAAATTCTTGATGATTCGCTCGTAGTAATATTCAGCAATAGGCTCTTCGCCGGCTTTTAAATAGCTTGAGGCGACCATATAAAGCCAGTAGGCGTTGTAGGTGTCTCCAGGGTGAGTTTCGACCCATTCCGTCAGGAAAAGCACCATTTCGTCAGTTTCACCACGAGAATAATAAAGATTTGCGATTCTATTGATGACGGCATAGCGTGATTGCGGAGAAATAGTGTTGTCTTCGAGAAGAGCCGTAAGCTCAGAAAGAGTCTCGCTGGATTTGTCCGGGACTCTCGCACAGGAAAAAAAAGAAACAAAAATATAGAATATAGAAATTAGAGAAAAGATTGGCTTAAAATTTAATCTGAATCGGCATTTTTTCATAAATTAAGATAAGATACCATAAAAAGCAACAATTGGAAACCGCTAAAAAATTCAGTTTTTACAAATCTCGCGCAATTTCACAGACAATTTCATTATCCTTAAAACCAATGCGAGCAGAATACAGGCTTGGATAAACCTCGCTCTTTGGAATCGGGATTTTTTTTGCTTCTGAAAGGTTTTTTAAGAGAATTTTTTTTTCGTAGAAAGACACGAGAGAATTTTTTAAAAGCTTTGACTCGCTTTCAGGAAGCTTTTCGCCCGCATAAAACCAGTTTCTTTTGACAGGAAGGGCTAAAGTATCGGGAAGACGGCAATAAATCAGCGAAAAATCCCTTGGAGAAGAATTTTCTTCGATATGAATAGGGATAATCTGCTTTTGAGGGCCGAAGGCTTCCTTCAGAACCGAATTTGTAAAAAGTGAAAATGAAATATAGAGAGTTAAAAAAACAGGGCCTGCGACTTTCCAGAAAAACGAAATAAGGCTTCCAAGAACAAAAATCACGGACAATACAACAAAATAATTCTGACGATTTTTTGAAAAGTCTAGTGGCCATGAAAGAGATTTGGCCGAAAAAATCAGGATTGTGTAAAGAATTACGGTAAAACTCAAAAAGAGGCACAAAAAAGCGAATCGCACATTTTTAACTTCTTTTTGCTTCGCCGGAAGAAGGATTTTTAAAAGGCAGGCAAAGGAAAGGCCGAAGGAAAAAACGCAAAGGAAAGCGAAGGCCTGAGTTAAAAATGAATCTTCAGAAATGGCAGAAATCATACTTCCTGCCCTACGCTCATTTTGTTGATAATCTCAAAGCCAGGAAGCTCTGCCTCTACGATTGTGAGAGCCGCATCCAAGGTTTTCTGAGTGTCAGCGATTCCATGCAAGGTGATTTTATTGTCTTTTAATGAAGCTCGCAAAAATTCAATATTCAGGTTGTAAACAAAAACAAGGACATCAACAAGCCGCTGGCCTAGAAGAAGCTCGTCGATTTTTTTCTGACCGGTCTCCTCTTTTTCTTTCGTGACAAAGGTTTTTGCAAGAGAAATTACTGCATCCGCGACAGAATCCGCATCGATTTTTGAAGAATTTATGAGCAAATCGAACATCTCAGGATTTTCAACATCAAAATTAAAAAAGCCCTTGTGAAATGATTTCTGGACGATTTCGCTTTCAGCAATTTTTTTTAAGGAAAGTTTCTGAGAAAGATTTTCATTTTTTTGAAGATATTCAGAGCGAACCTTCTCCTCGGCAATGATTCTGGCAGAAATATGATTTTCAATGTCCTTCAATATGATAAAAGAGCCTCGCCCAACAATCACCGAGTTATTTTCGCTCGCCGCCTCCAATATTGCGGTAATGAGGCAGTTTAAATATTCATCCCTTAAGCTGGTAAGACCTGCAAAAAAGCCGATTTTTTTTTCCTCAAATTTTGAAAGCTTATTAGCCGGAAAGCCAAGAGAGACAATTCGTTTTTCAATTTCTTGCTTCGTAACAAGCTTATAGCCCAGCTTATCTGCAATTTTCTGAGCCACCTCATCGCCGAGCGAGCCCAGCTGCCGTGAAATTGTAATTACTGCCATAATAAGATTATCGGAATAATAAGAGACATAAATTAGGCGATAGAGATACCCATTATACATTGCCAATAAGCCTTAATCTGTTATAATCTAAATTATGAAAAATCTTGAATGGAATGAAAAAGGCAAAAAAGAGCTTCTGAAAACCGTCGTTCTTACAGTAAATGAAATTGACTCCCTTTCTCCAGACGGAAGAACAGGAAAATACATCGTAATGGATGCGCCTGACTGGGTAATTGTCGTGCCACGAATCAACGACAACTTCTTGATGGTAAAGCAATGGAGACACGGAAACAAATCCTTAAGCATAGAATTTCCAGGAGGAGTCATAAACGCCGGAGAAAGCCCGGAGGAAGCGGCAAAACGGGAAATGGAAGAAGAAACCGGCTACAAGGCGGGAAAACTCACTTATTTAGGCTCTGCAAACCCGAATCCGGCGCTTATGCGGAATAAAGTGCATTTTTTTGCGGCAGAAGACCTTGTTTCCACAGGAAAGCAGCACCTTGACGATGATGAATATGTAGAATATCTGCAAGTCCCCTGCGAAGAAGTCTGCAAAAAAATCGGAAGCGAAGAATACCCTCACGCCCTTATGATGAGCGCACTTTTAAAATACAAGCTTAAGAACTAGCTTTTCTTTGCTGCGTTTGCCTTGACGCGTTCGGCAAAAAGCTTGTTTTGGTCGCTTCTTGTCGGTACGCTGAAAGCAGGCGCTCCGTCCTCTTCGTTTATGCGGTAAATCTTCGTTGAGTCTGTCGAATAGGCAGGGCTTGACGGATTGTTCACCCACCAGTCAAGAACCGAAATGACCAAAAGCGCGTATTTTAAGAGATTTGCGTTCGTAGCGTGTCCGTCGTTTTTTTTTGCTCCCAAAAGAACATCCATTCGCTTTGAAACGGCATTCGGAATGTCGAATTTGTATTTTTCCCATGGATTCTGAATTCCCATGACTTCTCCGTTTCCCTGAGCGGCATCGATTTCCTTTACGATTGAGCTGAAAATTTTTAAAAGGAAGCTTGCCCTGATGCACATCGGACGGTACTGGCTGTCATTTTTAGGTTTTTCGAGCAAAAGCTGCTCAAATTCAAAGTATGGCAGAAAGTTATATTTTGTCTGCCAGAGAATCGAAGTGAGCATTTTCTTCCCAAAAAGAGTTGATTTATAGTCGCCCTGAGAATACTCATTGTTCACAAAATCCGTAAGCTGCTCGGCATAATTTTTTTCAAAGAGAACCTCACGGTAGACAGACCATTCACTCAAAACGGCCGAAAGCTTTTCACCGTTTGAATCTCCGTCAGTTTCCTCCGTAAAGACGGCGTTTCTAAGTCCCTGGAAAATATCTTCCGTAATGCGAAGGAGAGTTACAGTAATCTGAAGCGGGTTTTCCGGAGCGAGAAGATTATAGCCGTCCCTAAATTGATAAATCGGCTGGAAATAGGGGAACATATCCGGCATTTTGTCGAGCCTGTCAAAGCCAGCTTCCGGGAAAAGGTTGTCCAAAAGCTTAAGCCCCGCATCTACAAAGTCAGATTTTTTGTTTTCGGCTTCCTTCTTTTTGTTTTTCTCTTCTTCTTCGGCTTTCTTTTCTTCCTCTGATTTTGCCTTTTCTTCTGCCCCGCCCTCATGCTTGTTACCTTTTTTGTTCGGCAAAAGAAGGTCGAATTTTGTCATTTCGAGAAAGGAAAGAATATTTGAAGTCTGAACAAGGAAGAAATCCTGAAAATAATCGAATTTTGTTGAACTCATTCGCATTAAAAGCGGATAAAGTCCTTTTATGACCTGACTGTAGATGTAAAACCACTCAGTGATTCCCTGCTTTGAAAGAGTCTGTGCTTTTTGAAGGTCAAATTTCGGATATTTAGCAAGATCGTTATAGATTTCCTTAAAATAGTTTGAAATTTTTGTTTCGCCAAGATAGTAGATTTTTATGAGATTTTTGTAGACTTCCTTGACGAAGGGAATCATCATTGCGACCGTGCAATTTGCGGCATTGTCCTGAAGGTCAAAGTAGTATTTTTTGATGTCCTTCATTGTCCAGGAACCGACCATTTTTAAAAATCTGAAACGGTCTTCGCTTGAACCGATGATTTTTGCCTTGTATGTGTCTGGAGAAATCTGGATTATGGATTTTACAGTCGTTATGAATTCCTGAAGATGGTCAACATGCTTTTGCACATTGTATTCGATAAAGCTTTTTCTGACTTGCTCGGCTCCGTTTTTTTTGAATTTTCGGACAAAATTAAAAAGACCGTAGTTCTGTTTTATTTTGTAGTCCTCGCTCATCATAATTCTGTCCATAAGAGCACGCTCTTTTGAAGTCAGTTCTGGAAGGGAGCCGATTCTTACTGGCTTTTCCTTTGGAGCATAGCCAAATTTTGAGCCCGCAGGAATGGATGCAGAGGCAGAAGCCTGGCTTGCGACACTTGAAGCGGATTTTCCGACAACTCGCTTTGAATATTCCCGTGCCTTTGGAAGAGCAGAATAATCAATCGGTGCAGATTTTTCCGCAAAAACCTCACCGCCGAGTTTTTTCATCATTTTTTTAGCTTCGTCTTCGTCAATCGGACCAATGTTGCGTCGAGTCTTGTCGAGCGTTCCTGGTTCCCATTTTGCTTCTGGTTTATCTGCCATATATGCCTCTGTGTTTTTCTTAGAAGTTCCCTATAATCTCAAAAGCTGATTCTTTGCGATTCCTTCAAAGCTGTGAAGAACGATGTCCTCGCCGTCTTTAGTTTTTAGAACGCCTTCAAAAGTGCCGAAAATCGTTCTGAGCTGGCTTTTCATCACAAAAAAGCTGACATCGCGGCGGTTGTCGCTTGACGGAGTGAAAGTCAAATCTACCATATTTTCAAAATCTTGAATCACCCATTTTTTTGAAATTCCAAAGGGATGAGTGATTGTGACAGGCGGCAGAGGCGTACATTCGCCGTCAACGCATAGAATATTGCCATTTATATTGTCGGAATCTACGGCATTTTCTTGCGTAGTAAAAAGAGAAAAACTGAATTTTTTGCCGTTTAATTCGCCGGCGGCAAGGACGAATTCTGAAATTGAATGAAAGTTGTAATAAGCGCGATTTATCCTTAAAAGCGCGGTTCCGTCCAAATCCTCCTGAAGAAGCTCGTCCGAGAGTTTTGTTTTTCCGAGGGAAATCGTTCCGTGAATTTTTGGCGTCGCAATGTAAGAGGCTGAGCACCTGCGTTTTGAAGGATAAGGAACTACTGTCGCCATTTCGCACATAGGAGCCTCAGAGTACCGCGCGACAAAGGCAGCCTGAGCCTGAGGCCGCGAAGAATCCCCGCGAAGATTAAAAAGCATTGAAAGCCTGTCCCTGCTATGGTCCCAGCTTATCCTGATGTAGCGTTTTTTGTTGAAGCTCGCACAAAAGCCGGTATTCATATTATGAGGAATAAAACGGCGGCGCGGGCCCATAAAAGAGCGGTAGGCAAATTTTCTGCCATTTTCCTTGTTCCAAAACACGACATCGGCAAAACCAAAAACCTTGTGGTCAAAAAAATCTACAGTGCCAATAAATTGCCCGATGTTAAAGAGAAAGCTTATTGAGCTTTGAATGCGAAAATTCGTTATTACCGTCGGGAACGGAAAACCCGCAAACGGAGTCCGAACGCCACGAATGTCAAGCCGCTTTAAAAGCCCCTTAAAAGTGCCGAATTCGATTTTCCCAGAGTGAATGATTTTTTCGGGCGGCGTTTTGATTTCTCGAGTATACAAAATATCCCCTAAAAACTTTTTCTGATAATTTTTTTAATGACTAATTGTAAATGCAAAATTGAGAAAAGTCTAGTTGTAAAGAAATCTCAGAAATTTTATAATTCAGGTATGACAGAACTTAACGCAAAACAGAGAAAACTTTTAGAAAAAAATGCCCAGAGCTTAAACCCGCTCGTTCTTATTGGCGGTGCCGGAGTCACAGAAAACCAAATCGCGCAGATTGACAGGGTCCTTAACGAGCATGAGCTTATCAAAGTTAAATTCAATGAATTTAAAGACGAAAAAAAGGAGCTGAGCACAGAAATTACCCAAAAAACACTCTCAACCTTCGTCCGTCTTTTGGGAAATGTTTTAATTTTGTACCGTCCTGCAAAGGAAATTGAAGAGCGAAAATTTGAAAAAGATTTAGAAAGGCTTGCAAAATAAAATGAAAGCATTCCTTAAAATCGCATTGGCACTAGTTTTTTCATCACTTTTTTTTTCGTGCGCTAGCTCAAGATTTGACTCACACTTTTCGCCGGTTTATGTAACAAACACCTCAAAATTCGCAATTCTCTCTCCCAATGTTTCTTCAGAAAAAATTGACACATTGCAGCACATGAAGGCAAAATTCGGCGAAAAAGAAATGGAAGCCGAGGTTTATGTCATTTCTAACACAGAGCAGATTTCTATGACAATCCTGAGCGAATTTGGCTCTACTGTGGCAAACCTTTTTTACGACGGCGTAACACTTGATTTAGATTCGGCAATCTTCCCGAAAAGCCTTAAGGCTGAATATCTTGTCGCAGATTTACAGTTCTGCCTGTATAATCCTGAAATTTTAAAATCGGAGCTATCAAAAATCGGGGTAGATTTTGAAATTTCAGCAGAATCAGACGAAAGCGGAAACACGACAGAAAAGCGAATTCTTTCAAAAAAAGGCAAGCCGATTTCAAAAATCACGAAGAAATACACAAGGACTGCCATTTCAAGCCCTGCCCTGAGCGAAGCCGAAGGGACGGCCGAGAAATCACTTTCTTCAATCGAATACGAAAACACGCTTCGCGGCTACGGATACACGCTCACAACAATAGAATAAAAAAAAGGGGCATAAAGCCCCGATATATAAAAACGAGCCCCAGCTTTGCTTGAAAGGCCCGGAAGGCAAAAAAATGAGCCGCCAAAAGCGACTCATACTTTGCAAGGCGTCTAGCAGAATCGAACTGCTGCATAACGGTTTTGCAGACCGCTCCCTTACCGCTTGGGTAAGACGCCGAATAGTGAACATAATATATACGAAATCGAAAACTTTGTCTAGTGTTATAGAAAAAATCAATAAAAAATGATAGACTCTAGGGAACTTCGAAAAACACGCCTTCGGCGGTTTCCCGAAGTTCCTGACGAGTTTTAATTTGTCTTATGAAAAAAATTATACTTTCTCTCTTTACTTTTCTCTTTAGTTTTCAACTTTTCTCCCAGGCCTCTAAAATTCCGGAGAATGCGGATTTTTGGAGCGATTATCCGTCAGAAGAGCTGGCAGACTTTCTGGTAGTCCGTCTTTCTGACGAAGAGCTTTTGGCACAAATTTTTATGTTTGGCTGGGCCGGCGAGGAACCAAGCGCTCTTTTAAATCAATGGGTTTCAAACAAGGGACTGGGAAGCGTAAAGGTTTTTGGCTGGAACACGAACAATCTTGAGCAAGTCGCGCGTTCAATTTCTTCTCTTCAGGAGCGTTCTCAAGAAAGAAAATACAAAATCCCGCTTTTTGTCGCAACAGACCAGGAGGGCGGACCTATTCGCCATGTAAAGGGCGAGACCACGAAAACTCCTGGAAATATGGCGATTGGCGCGTCTCAATATCCGGTTGACGCTTATTACAGTGCATTTTACATTTCACGGGAAATTAAGGCTCTCGGAATCAATATGAATTTTGCTCCGACAGTCGATTTGTACACGAACAGGGATTCTTCTGTCATAAATGTGCGCTCCTTTGGCGAAGATCCTGAGCTTGTCGGCCAGTTAGGCTCTGCCTTTGTCTCAGGTTCAATCGCGGCGGGCGTAATTCCAACAGCAAAACACTTTCCCGGTCACGGAGACACCAGCTCGGACTCTCATGTAAAACTTCCCGGAGTTTACATTGACTGGGAAGAAGCCGAAAAACGCGAGCTTGTTCCTTACAAATATCTGATTTCTCAGAATGTTCCTGCGATTATGAGCGGACATCTTCTTTATCCAAGAATCGAAGAACATCCTGCTTCTCTTTCAAGAGGCTGGCTGCACGACATTTTACGCGAAAAATTAGGATTTAAAGGCCTTGTAATTACCGATGATATGCAAATGACGGGAGCCTGGGGCTACGCCGGAAGCACTTCAGAGGCATTTTACCGTGCGATTTACGCCGGAAACGACATTATTTTATCTTCACGCACGGCAGAGCTTGACGAAAAGCTTATGAGCCGAAATCTTGACGAAATGCAGAATTCTTCTGAATTCAGGCAAATTGTGCTGACGGCTGCCAGGCGAGTCATTCTTGCAAAGCTGAATTATTTTAAGAGCGGAAACGCAGCCCCTCTTTACCCTGAAGTCGCCCGGTTAAAGGACCTCATTCCAGACAAGGACGGGCAAAAATTCTTTCTTTCACAAGCCTGCCGCTCAATAACTGCCTACAAAAACGGAAGTCTTCCGTACAAAAAAGGAAATGACAAGCTTTTAATCGTCGGTCCTTGGAATGACAAGGTAACTGATGAAGAATCTGAATATTTTGTCGAAGCAAAAAAGCGATACCAGGATTTTTCTTTTTACAAGATTGATTATCAAGGCTTAGGCCCGAACAGCATAGACTGGAATGGAAATCAGCTTGAATATATGGCCAGCAGCTATGACACAATAATTATGTATGTTCCAAATGAAGATGCCGTTAAAATTGCCCTTCGCCTAAAAAAGTGCGGAAAAAAAGTGATTATTTTAACTGACGCCAGCCCCGTAAATTTTTTGAGCGGATTTGATTTTGCAGACACGATTTTATTCGGCTACAGCTACTCAAATTTCATTTACAAGGCATTTTTTGCCGCTCTAAGCGGTGAATTTAGCCCGGAAGGAACTCTTCCCCTTAATTAGCTTAAGCAAGAACTGAACCGACAAAGCCTCTTGCGCCGTTTATAAAGGATTTGTAGTCCATAGCCTTTTTCTTTTCCTGCTGAAGCTCAGTTGCAATCAAAATTGAGCCGTCTCCGCAAGCAATTTCAATTCCGACAGATTTTTGATAAGGAAGAACTGTTCCTGCCTTTTCTGTTGTTTTTGAATCAGAAAGCTTAGCTTTTAAAATCGTCACGCGCACTCCGTTCCAATCGCAAGAGCAGAGGGGAAAAGGTGTAAATGCACGGATTTTTCGCTCGATTTGAGAGGCTGATTCCTGCCATTTTATAAAGCCATCTTCTTTATTTAAGAAGGGAGTGTAGCTAGTTTCGCCAGACTGTTTTTTGCCAACCAACTCAGACTCTTGACTAGAGGCAGATTTTAAAACTTTTTTTAGAAGAGCTGAGCCTGCTTCAGTAACAGGGCTTGTTTTTCCGTCTCCGTCCATCAAGGAAAGAGTAGTTTCACTGCCCTTAAGAGCCAGCTCTGTCTGAGCGAGAATGTCGCCCTCGTCGGTTTGAAGGGCAAGCTTTTGTACGGTGATTCCAAGAGATTTATCGCCATTCAAAATCGCGGCTGGAACTGGAGTGCAGCCCCGGTATTTTGGAAGAGCGCTGGGATGAAGATTTATGCCCCCCAAAGGGAAAAGAGCGAGAAATTTAGGCCCGAAAATGCGTCCATAATCAAAAGATACGAGTAAATCAGCACCAAGCGGAGAAATAGCCGCACGGCAATCGCTCATAAGGTGGTCAAATTCAAAGACCGGAATATTGTTTTCGCGGGCAAGTTTTGAAACCTCGGTTGGAATTAAGTCAGAATGACGACCACGCATACTTGGCGGATTCGTAAGAACCCCGACAAGCTCAAAGCCACATTCCTTTTGATAAGCAATTAGATTTCTTAAAACAAGAGCAGAAGCCAAAGGACTTCCCGCATAAAGAATTTTCAACTTTTTCATCACCCTTGTATATCACATTTTTTTAGAGAAAACAAGATAAAAAAAATTCCCCCGCAAGTGTGCCTTGTGGCTATTTACCCCAAATATAGACTTTCGTCACTCACAAGAAAATTGTGTTTAAAATCGAAAAAGACACGTTCGCTTCACACGCGCAGCCTAAAGCATTTATTTTTTATGCGATTGG
>FLNY01004826.1_pt1 | contig 50508 bp, 41 predicted proteins | sample 1140381 | NCBI WGS metagenome assembly FLNY01 (sample SAMEA3878172, study PRJEB12797) | bioreactor metagenome | biome: Moose rumen | place: Sweden | collected 2011-10
CGTGTCTTTTTCGATTTTAAACACAATTTTCTTGTGAGTGACGAAAGTCGACATTTGGGGTAAATAAATTTTTTTGAAAAGTCTTTGTTGACAAGTTACCGACTGTTCGGTATGCTATAGTTACCGTCTGTTCGGTAACACTATGGCAGAAAATAAAAATCTTAAATCTACAAAAGAGCTCATTCTCGACACCGCTTTTTCCTTTTTGGAAGAGCCGGGCTACTCGTCGTTTTCGATGAACGAGCTGGCGGCAAAGGTCGGAGTCACCAAGCCTGCGATTTACCGGCATTTTAACGGAAAGGATGCCCTTTTGGATGCAATGGAAGACCGTGTTATCGACAATCTTTCGTTTTATTTAAAAGATATAGGTAATGAAAAATTAGAGCTTGTTGAAAAATCACTCAAAAATCTAATCGAATATTTCATCGAAAATCCGACTCATATAAATTATTTAATCGCGCAGATGTCTTCAAATCCGAATTATGAGGAAAAAATATTTTCCAAGCTGTATGAGCGGAAAATTCCCTTTGTAATGGAAAAAATGCGTGTTTCCGGGAACAGTGACTATCTTTACAACTTTAAAAATGACATTGAAATCTTTGTGCGCCATGTTTTTTCCGGAATGACGATTTTCTTTTTTGTAAAGGTTCAGGAGCGTCTTCGACTTGACGGCGGACTTAATGCCACGCCTGAAAATTTTGCAGAAAAAATCGTAAGGCTTATGATTTCGGGAATTCGAGGCACTACAAAGGACAGTGACGCCCTTTACCCTGAGGAAATTTCTAAGGAAAGGCAGAAAGAGCTTATAAAGTTCTGTAAAATCGACGCCAAAACTTTCCCTGAAGAAAACAGAATCTTTACGGCTTTGGCAAAGACAATCGAAAAGTACAAGATTCCAGGCGTTACTGTCGAGCGGATTGCGAACGAGCTTGGAATGGCAAAATCTTCTCTTTATGAATATTTTGATAACAAAAATCAGATGATTCGCACTCTTATCGGAAAGGAGCTGAACCTTTTGCAGACGATTGTGAATGAAAATTCTGTCGAGGCAAAGAATTTCACTGAATATATCGTCATTGTTTTGTCCAGCGAGCTTGAATATTTTATGAAAAGGCCGTCAATCATTCCGATATGCGGCTGGCTTTTGATGACAAGAGAGAATTTTTCAAAAGAAAATCCTGAAAATTGCGAGAATGAATTTGAGTTTTCGCCCTGGGAAAGCCGCTTTCCAGATCGGGTGACTGCTCCTGATTTGGGCTTTCCATACAAGCCGGAAGTTCTTACAGGCTGGATAAAATGCCTTCCAATCTCCTTTTTGGTCGAGGCGAAGGGCAAAAATCTTACAGAGGAAAAACGCATGGAGGGTTTCATGCTTATGATAAATTACATTTTGAATGGAATTGGAGGTAAATAGATGAAAAAACTAATTGGTCTTGTTCTGATTGGCTTTGCCGGGGCGGTTACATTCGCCCAGAATGCAGAATCTGAGGTTATCAGGCTTTCAATAGACGAGGCTGTGGAATACGCCCTTAAAAACAACAGGACTTTAAAAAGCAACGACATTGACCTTGAAATGAAGACCCGTGCTTCAAAATATTCTTGGAATGTTTTCTTGCCTACGGTTCAGGCAAGCGGAACCATGAGCCGTGCGACGGAGTTTTCGCCATCGACTGCCGCTCAGAGCCAGATTTTTAATAAGCTTACACAGGGTGCTTATCCAATTATGACAGATTACGACAGCGAAGAGGACAGATGGTCAACGATTGGATCAATTTCTGCAAGCTGGAATTTTACGCCGGCTTATATCGCAAAAATTAAGGTGGCTAAGGCTCAGTATGAGGCAGGAAAGGTTTCTTGGGAAGAGAGTCAGAATGAGACTCTCATGAACATCAAAAAGATTTATTATGGTCTTCTTTTGCAGCAGGAAAGCCTTAAAATTCAGAAAACGACACTTGAAAATGCCAGACAGCGAATGAATCAGGCGGCAACGAACTTTAAAAACGGTTCTATTCCGGAGATTCAGTATCTTCAGACTCAGGTAAACTACGAGAACACAAAGCCGGATGTTGACAGTGCGGAGCAAACCTTGAATCAGCAGATGGATTTGTTCGCTTTTATGCTGGGTCTTCCTGTGGGAACAAAAATCGAGCTTACAAGCGAAATCACTCCGACTTATGTTGATGTAAACGCTGACGAATTGCTTGCAAAGTACAGCGACAATGATTTGCAGATTCAGTCGCTCAGAAAAAATATGGATGCCGCAAAACTTGGAATCAGTGCGGCAGGGCTGGCGACTTGGGTTCCGACTCTTGCATTGAGCTATTCCTGGCAGCCAGTTTACATTGGTTCTGAAGGCGCCTTCCATTTTTACAAGGATTTGGGAAGCGATGACAAATGGTATGATTCAGGAAGTTTTTCTGCGACTTTGGTCTGGAATCTTACGAATATGCTTCCCTGGTCAGCAAATCAGCAGCAAATAAAGGACTACAAGCAGCAACTGGCACAGCTTGAGCTTACGGTTGAGACTTTAAAAGAAAATCAGAAGGTTGAGGTTAAAAAGGCTGTTGACACCTTGAATCAGGCACGGGAACAGATTGAGGCAATGGGACGGAATGTAACTTTGGCTCAGCGGGCCTACGATATGACAGCTCGTTCATACAGAAACGGCACGACGGAATTGCTCGACTTGAGGGACGCCGAAACCTCGCTAAACCAGGCAAAACTCGGTCAGATAAACCAGAAATTCCAGTACATCTCTGCATTGATGGATTTGGAAAACACTCTTAATACAAAATTAACGAAATAAGGAGACATAAATGAAACGAACAGCAAAATCTGTAATCACTCTTGCTTCTATGGCTGCCGCACTCACTTTTATGAGCTGTGGCAAAAAGGCTGCGGCGACGGAAGAAAAGGAAGTTGAGACTCTCTATGCGGTTTCGACATATAAGACTGTTGAGGGAAATCTTGACGATTACCTTGAATTTGGCGGTGATGTTGCTTCTGTAAACGAGGTTATGGTATTGCCGGATCAGGGCGGAAAAATTACGAATATTCTCGTAAAGGTCGGTGATATGGTTCGTCAGGGACAGACCCTGGCCTATGTAAACCCGCTCAGAGCCGGCGTTGTCTATAACGACAGCCCTGTTAAAGCTCCCATTTCTGGCCGAGTCACTTCACTTCCTGTGACGGTCGGTTCAACTGTGGCTCAGTCTTCTTTGGTCGCAAAGGTAGCGCGAACGGACGAGCTTGAAATCAGGATTGCCATTGCAGAACGATTCATCAGCCGAATCCAGAACGGACAGAAGGCAACTGTAACATTTGACGCATATCCCAGCGTAGTTTTCGGGGCAAAAGTCTTTGAAATCAGCCCGGTTTTGGACACTTCTACCAGAACGATGTCTGTAAAGCTTCGTCTTGACCCCCCGGACAGCCGCGTAAAGGTCGGAATGTACGGACGGGTTAAGCTTGTTACTGAAAGCGTCAAAAACGCAATCGTTCTCCCTCAGTCGGCACTTATCAGCCGTGACGGAAAAGACTATGTTTTTGTAATCACAAGCCCGAAAAGTGGAAAAAATGCCGCGACAGTCGGCTTGCGTTCTGTAACAAAAGGAATTTCAATTGACAATACAGTTGAAATTACAAAAGGTCTTGAAGCCGGGGAAGAAGTCGTAATCAAAGGACAGACACTTTTGAATGACGGTTCAAAAGTCAATGTTGTTTCAGCTAAATAGGAGATTTAGATGACAATTTCTGAAAGATGTGTTAATAAACCGACAACAACCTTCCTCATCTTTTTGATGTCCGTTTTGCTCGGTATTTATTGTGTTTTTAAGCTTCCGGTTGATATGTATCCGGATATGGACTTGCCGTATATGATTGTCTACACGACTTATACGGGTGCAGGCCCTGAAGAGGTTGAGCAAAGCTTAACGCGAACTATGGAAAGCTCTCTGTCGGGACTTTCAGGCCTTAAAAAAATGCAGTCCCGCTCAATGACTGGAATGAGCCTTATCATTCTCGAATTGAACTACGGAACTAACCTTGATGCGGCCGCAAACGAAATCCGAGATAAAATCGACTTGGTGCGAAGTTATCTTCCTGATGACGCTTCTTCTCCAATCACGATTAAAATGGACCCTTCGATGATGCCGATTATGTCTCTTTCCTTGAAGGGAAGCCGAACTCCTGAGGAGCTTCGTTCTTATGCCGAAGATGTCGTTCAGCCTCGTCTTGAACAGCTTGACGGCGTTGCCTCGGCTTATGTTTCGGGTGGACGAGAACGCTCTATTAATGTTGATATTCCCCGTGACCGACTGGAAGCCTATGGCCTTTCAATCTCTACTGTGGCTCAGCTTATCGGCGCACAGAATGTTCAGTCTTCGGGCGGTACGATTAGCTCTGGAGAAACAAACTACACGATTAAAACAAGCGGTAAATACGAAAGTCTTGATGATTTAAGAAACACTGTAATTTCTTACAAGGCAACGAGTGACGGACAGCTAAAGACAATCCGTCTTCGTGATGTTGCTGATGTTTATGACGGCTATAAAAAGGAATCTACTCTTGCTTATCTTGACGGTGAGCCTTGTATCGTTCTTTCGATTCAAAAGCAGTCTGGCAAAAACTCAGTTACGGCGGCAAAAAATATCCGAAAAGCAATTCCTTCAATAAAAGAAGAGCTTCCTAGTGATGTTGATTTGGTTGAAACCTCAAACACTACAGATATTATCGAACAGACAATTAATGAGGTCGTAAATTCGGTCATAACAGGTGCTTTGCTTGCGATTTTGGTTCTTATTATCTTCTTGCGCTCTTTAAAATCAACGATTATCGTAGGTCTTTCAATTCCGATTTCAGTTTTCATCACCCTTATGCTTATGTACTTCCAGGGACTTACCTTGAATATGATTTCTTTGGCAGGTCTTTTGCTTGGTATCGGTATGCTGGTAGATAACTCAATCGTCGTTTTGGAAAATATCTACGCTTACAGGCAGAGAGACGCAAAGCCTCGCGTGGCTTCGATTCTTGGTTCTCAGGAAATGGTCATGTCAATCACAGGCTCAACCCTCACTTCAATCTGTATTTTCGCCCCGATGCTTATGTTCAAAAAGACTTTGGGCATTATGGGACAGATGTTCAACGATTTGGCTTGGACGATTATCTTCTCGCTTACTTGTTCACTTCTCGTAGCTATGTGTCTCGTTCCGGTTCTCACTTCAAAATATCTGATGATTGACAAGGTTGACACAACTAAAAAAGGCGAGGGCAAGCTTGCGAATTTCACTTACGCACTTAACGGTGCCTTCAACCGCTTCTTTGAGCGGCTTGACGAAAAATATTCAAAGGGCGTTGCTTTCGTTCTTCACCACAGAAGGGCTTCTCTTCTTGTTCTTGTGGCGGCCTTCTTCCTTTCAATCGCTTCGATTAAGCTGATTGGCTTTATCTTTATGCCTTCATCGGCTTCCAACACGGTTGCGGTTGAATTTACGCTTCCCCAGGGAACCAGAATTCAGGCTACAGACGACACGATGCACGAATTTGAAAACATCGCGACTCAGGAGCTTGTAGGCGTAAAATATGTCACAATGACAGTCGGTGGAACGAGTATGCTTTCTGCTGGCAGCGAGACAAACAAAGGTACAATCACATTTACGCTTTATCCGCCAAGTGAGCGACTTCCTGGCTACGACAACGAAAAAACCGCAAAGGCTAAGCTTCGCAAGCACTTTAATTCTTTCCCTGGCGTCGATTTGGCATTCGCCGCAAACGCAAACTCAGCTTCTTCTTCAAGCGACATCAAGGTCGTAATCAAATCTGATGACTTAACTCTTGTCCGTCAGTATGCGTCTATGGTCGAAAAATTGCTCAAGGAAAAAGGCGGAGATTATGTTCAGGAGGTTTCTTCTGAGCAGGAGGACGGTCTTCCTGAAGCTACTATTCGTGTTGACAGAGACAAAATGTACGAATTCGGACTCAACATTTACTCAGTCGGCTCTGAAATCAACGGCGCAATCAACGGAACTACAGCCAGCCGATACACTGAGCGTGGTAAAGATATTGATGTTATCGTCCGCCTTTCTGAGGCCGACAAGTCACGGCTTGACGACTTGGACTCAATTTCTGTCGTAAGCCCTTCAACTGGAATGAGAATCCCGCTTTCAAGCTTCGCTCATTATGAAGAAACTACGGCTCCTGTAACGATTTACCGTGAAAATCAGACCCGAATCATCAATGTTACGGCTAACCGGGTTGACGGAATGTCTCTGGGTGTTTGTCAGGAAGGCGTTAAAAAGCTTCTTGCCGACAATATCCCTAAAGATGATGCTGTTACTGTTGCTCTTGGCGGTTCAATGGAAGATGTAATTGAGGCAGTCACAAACTTCGGTATGATTATCATTATGGCGGCCTTCCTGGTATTCGTCGTTATGGCAAGCCAATTCGAGAGTCTCCTTGACCCCTTCATCGTCATTCTTACGATTCCGCTTTCATTCATTGGTGTAATTATGATTTACGCTTTGACTGGAACTCAGCTCAATGTCGTTACGATTATGGGTATGCTGGTCTTGGTCGGAACAATCGTAAACAACGGTATCGTTCTGGTTGACTACACGAATCTTCTTCGTAAACGGGGAATGGCTCTTGAAGAGGCCTGTATTGAGGCGGCACGAAACCGACTGCGCCCAATCTTGATGTCAACCTTGACGACTGTAATTTCCCTCGCTCCAATGGCATTCTTCCCTGGTGAAGGCTCTCAGTCAATGCAGCCGATTTCACTTACCGTATTCGGTGGTATGACATTCGGTTCTCTGATGACACTTTTCATCATGCCGACTATTTACTTCATATTTAATAACCGAAGATTAAAGAAAGCTGAAAAGCGCCGACGAAAGCAGCTCTTAAAAGAGGGAAAACTCAACCTTGAAGACGAAAAAGCCGCAAAAATGGCAGAAAAACAGCGTGTAAAAGACGAAAAGAAGAGGGCTAAGCTTGAAGCAAAGGCAGCTAAAGCCGCAAAAGATTTGGAGGAGTTCAAAAATGGGTTATCTTGAGAACATAAAAATTCATGCGGGCGTTCAGAAAAGAGTTGAGATTATTTTTTCTCAGGCAGTTGAGGAAGATTTCTTGCAGGAATTTAATGAACAGAAGGTAGGTCTTAAATACACAAAGCTTGCGAATGTAATGGGGGCGGGCTTTAGTAATCCACGGTTGGGAGACTCAATCTGGCCCCAGCTCAATATGATGTACATCATCTATTGCTCTGAGGAAGATTGTGCCAAAATCATTGCAATCGTAGAAAAGCTTCGCGAAAAATATATGGGTGAGGGAATCGCCTGCTTCGTAAGCGAGTCAACTGAGGTGTAGCGTATGGCAATAATCACACTCACCCGTCAGTCAGGTTCATTCGGAGATGAAGTCGGAATGTTAATTGCCCGCCGTCTCGGTTACACTTATTTTGACAAAAAGGAAATCGAGCAGCGGATTATCGCAAAGGGCTTGCCAAAAGAAGAATTTATGAAATTCGACGAAAGAAAGCCTAAATTCTTGGACAGATTTACGAAAAACCGCGACAGATACCTGAATTTTTTGAGCGAGACAATTCTTGAAATCGCCCGTGAAGGAAACTGCGTTATTATGGGGCGAGGAGCGTATCTTTTTTTGCGAGACGTTCCGGGGCATATCGCGCTTCGTTTTGTTTCAACTAAGGCAAAGAGAATTGAGCACATCAAGGAGCTTACTGGAGCTACGAACGATAAGGTAGCCGAGCAAATGCTTGAAAAATCAGACAAAAGACAGGCGGCATTCTATAAAAGCTGCTTTAAGTGGGATTTGTCAAACCACGACTTTATCTATGCTACGATAAACACGGCAATCGTTCCTCCTGATATGCTGGTTGATATGATTTGCGCGGGTGTAAAAAACAATATTACGAGTGAAATGGAGCTTAGAGGCAAAAAGAAGGTTGAGGAGCTTATGCTTGCGCAGGAAATGTCAAGAAAGCTTATTTTTGAGCACGCTCTTCACATCGACGAGCTTTGGGTTCAGATTGAAGGCAAAAATGTCATTCTCCGCGGTATGACAGGCTTCCACGCTACTGTCGAGCGAGCCGAAACTATTCTTGAAAGCGAGTATCAAGGCTACAAGGTCATAAGCGAGATAAAATGCGTGCAGGATTCGAGGTTCAGTAAAGCTTAGAAAGAGGCGGCCTGAAAGTGGCGAAGGGGGTGTGGTGGCTCAGTGCAAAAATGTATCGGAGCCATCGCACCGCAAGGCTGACAAATCCCAATTTGTGGGAGGAAAGAAAGGATGAAAATTCTAGTATACAACCGAATTTAGGAAAGGACTATACTGAATTTTTAAAATATATTAAAAAAGTAATTTATAAAAAAAATAAATGAACACAGTACCAAAAGACCCAACCTAGAAAGTTGCCAAAAATTTATTTTCTTTTTATTTTTTTCATATATAAATTCAAACAGCAAACATAATATGCTTATTGGGAAAATTATCAGAGCAAAATGATTATATTTAAAATAAAACAAAAAACAAATTACTTGAATAAAAAATAAAATCGTACTCATTTTTGCTCCGCATCAGAACCTTCGTTTTTCATTTTGTCTTCGACAAATTTGCTTGAAATATTTCCCAAAAAATTTGTAATAGGTGCGGGAAGTTTTCTAAGAACAATTCCAGGTGTCGCCCCTGCGATGCTTGTTGCCGTATTCTTTTTAGCAGTTTTTTTCGCCTTATCAATATCTTCTTGTTTTCCTGTGATTGCAGCTTTTCCTCCTCTTGCAACGATTTCTACACCAGCACAAATTGTTGAAGCAGTTCCTGCACCTGCACTAAACTCAGGTTGGATTAAAGTTGTTTCAAGAGCTAAGTCAGAAAGGACTTCACCCGAAAATTCCGCAATTGTTGCTGTTTTTTCAAGAGACTCAGCAGCAAGTTCTTTAGTAGCCTCGACAGTAACATTTTTTGCCACTTCTTGAGCTGTTTCGTCACCATTCGCGGCATCGGCATATAAATTTACAGTTTTTAAGCTTGCTTCATTTTCAAATAGAAATCCAAAAAATTCTTTTGGAGACATCACAGGAATATTAGGACTTCGTCCATCAGGGTCTGTATACTTGACAGGGTTATTTCCCCCGTAGTGATACAAATTGCCATTGATGTGATTAAACACACCCCCCATACCAGGAAGGTTCTGATTATGCTTCTTCGCCTCATCGCTAATCGGAGCTTGCGGAATGTATTCCCCCAAAGCCGGGTCGCAGCTCAGCCACCTAGAATACATCGGGTCGAGGTATCTTGCACCGTAGTAATAAAGCCCTGTCTCGCTGTCCAGCTCCTTGCCCGTGAACCTGTACGGCAGATAGTTCTCGCCGTTGTTGCCGGATTTCTCAAGCCAAAGCTCTCCGTAAGGCGTGTAGTTTATCCTCTCGTAAACGCTTCCCTCGTAGTCCGTGATAAGAGTCGCGCTCTGCAAATGGTCGCCGTGGTAGAAATATTTGCGGTGGTCATCGGCAGAAGAAGTCTCGTCAGCGGCACGAATCTTTGTGACAATCCTTGTCTTGTCGAGGAAAATATTCTTGCAGTAGTTGCCCGATGACGGCGTGTAACTGTCTTTTCGCCAAGTCCAAAGTTTGTTGAAATAAACCGACTCCCCTTTGTCACTCGCTATCGAATATTTGTTTGTCCGCTGCCCGTCTGCTCCATATCGGTATTTCACCGTGTGCTGAGAATCAGAACTTTGGGTCATCATGTTCCGCTCGTCCCAAAGGAAAGTACGCTGATATACACTTGAACTGACGGCTGAGTTTTTCTTGTCGGGGTTAGAGATTGCCCAGCCGTAATCCTCTTTGTAAACATCGTTTCCAAGCGATTCTGAGACAATCGGCGTGAGAACACTCGTGTCCCCAAGAGAACCAATCGGGGCATCCTGTTCAATCGTCAGATTCCCGTTCAAATCATAGTCGTAATAGCGACCGTTGACATTGCTCAATCTGTGTGCAAAATCGGGGCTGTAAGTGTAGGTGAGGTTGTAGTTTAAGCTGTTCTTGTTCTTGGTCGTGAACGCGTTGCTGTTGCTCACAGAACTTATTTTCGTGAGCATGTTTCCCGTCTTGTCGAAAGAGAAGTTCTGCTTGTATGTGCTGTTCGCGTAGTCAGTGATTCCGTTCGCGGTGTAGTAGGTCGTGCCAGTTGCCGAAATCAGCTGATAGAGAGAATCATATTCATAGCTCTGCGTAGTACGCCACAGGTCGCAGTTGTCGCTTGTTCCGAGGACATTTCCCACGAAGTCGAATTTATATTTCGTGTTCTGAATCGTGCGGTATCGGCTCTCTGTCTTGATTTCTGAGAGCCATCTTCTCGCTTTGTCGTAGGTGTAATGAGTCTCCGCTCCGTTCGCGTACTTGATGTAAGCCCTCTGCCCGTACTCGTCGTAGGTTATACTGTCTACATAATCAAATTGATAGTTTCCGCGAATTCCTGAGACCTTGTTTACCTGTCCGCCCTCATCGTAGCCGTAAGTCACAACCTCGCCGTCTGGGTAGGTAATTTCTTGCATGCGACCGAGATAGTCCGAGACATATTTCATTGTCGCCGTGATTGAAGTTCCGTCGCCGTCGTTCGCGCTCATCTGGTAAATTGAGCGGGTTTCCTCAACCACCTCGCCAAGAGTGCCATACTTGTATTCTATCGTTCCCGTCGAGTCGGTCGTCTTTATAATTTTTCCCGCGCCGTTGTCGCCCGCGTTCGCCCCGCCGTACTCATAGACTGTATCAATGCTTTCGGGATAGTCAACCCGCACGAGTCGGTTCATGCCGTCGTACTCGTATTTTATCTGCTCGCCCTTGCTTCGCAGCAAAGAATCGTCCTCGCGGACTTTGTTCCCCGCCTCATCGTAGAAGAAATGTTTTTCGCCAGAATCTGTGCTTGCGAGTGTCGTCATCCGCCCCGCGAGGTCATAAGTCACTCTTATCGGCTTTGTCGGCTCTTCGTTGTAAGCCTCAAATAATTGCCCGATTACATCATAACTGTATGTAACTGATGTCAGTTCATTTGCGGTTAAATCCTGTTTTTCAAGGTAGGTTATGTTTCCTCTCGCGTCTGAGACCTGCACTGTAATGTTTTTGAGCGGGTCTGTCGCAACGGTTTTCAACTCGCCGTCTGCTATGAGGTATTCCGTAGTGCTTTCGGGGGCGTTTCCGTCAGAATCCACGGGGAGAACGCTCTTTACTGTCCGACCTTTCGCATCGTAGTAGGTATATGACGGATTCACGAGAATTTTTTCGTAATTTAAAAGAGAATCTATTGTGCTTGCTTCTGAGAACTGAACCATTCCCGCCGCTTTTGTCCGTGCAAGGCTGTCATAGGTCACGAGTCCGCTCACATTCCAACCGCCCTTAGTTCCCGTTCCGCCGTCCGTGATGAGACCTGTTTTTGCAGTCCATTTTACGCGACCTAGACCGTCACTTACGGCTACTGTCTCGATGACAGGATTTTCGTAACTTGCACTTCGGTCATAAAGAGTCTTGTTGCGCGTGACTGAGTACCAAACGCCATCATCGCTCTTGTGGTATTCGTAACTTACGGCAGGGCTGTCCGTGTCCTCTGGAGTCCATACTTCTTTCAGCCGCCCCAGAGTGTCGTACTCATATCTCATTGAGTTTCCGTTCGGGTCAGTTTCCTTGAGTTTTAGTTCTCGCTCGAATTCCCATACAAATTTGCTCGTGTAAGTGTCACAGCCGTTTCCCGAGACCGAGACCGTTTGAACAAAGCGAGGGTCATCGTAATATGTGAATGCGCTTGTCATTCCGTTCGGGTCGCACACATAATTTATATTTCCGTTCGGCTCGTAATCAAAGCAGTATGTGCTGCAAGAATTTTCGTCATAATATGTGCTTAATGACATCATATCGCCCGCTTTGTTGTATGTGGCGCTCCGCCTTCGCATCAGCGTTCCCGAAGATGAATTTCCCTCGTATGCACGAAGTTCTGTTATAAGACCGTGATTAAGGACATCTGAGCCTTCCGCATATTCAAGTTCTGCGTAAATGTCTTTTGTGTCGTCGCTAGTTGTCTCAAGAAGAGATGTGACATTCCCCCATTCGTCGCCGTATGTATATTCCGTAATCACGGAAATTCCGTTTGTCTGCTCATTTTGCTCATAAGATATTTCTGTTTTCTTTGTTATGCGGGCATAAGGGGCTTCGTCAACCTCAAATTCCTGTAAGGAATAAATCGTATCGTCTGAATCCGAGATGCTTACGCTCTTTGTCATTCCCTTGCTGTAATAGTCAGTGTTGTAATATTCGGTTGTCGTAGTTACCGCTTCTTTTCCGACTCCCTGCGTGGCAATTACCTTGCCGTAGCCGAAGAATTCTTTTATTGCGCGGTCATAATATCCACCTTGATAAGTAAATGTCGTTGTGTAACGGTTAGTATTTTCCTCGTTTCCTTCAGTTCCGTTTGCCGCTTTGTACGGAACGGAATAAGAATCGTCTGTTATTTTCGGGTTCTCGATTTTTGTCACTTGGCTCATCGCATAGCGACCGCTTCCAGCCAATGTGCTTCCCGCTACGAATTCATAGGCGATTTCATACCGTCCGCCCTGCGGAAGGTTCACGGCTTTGAGAAGCCCGACTTTTCCGAGTTCGTTGAGCTGAACGAAAGTGTACTCGTTGTATTCGGAAGTTCCAACTGTTCCTCCAGGAATTCGCAGAAGCCTGTCGGGCACCCCGTCGCCGTTTATGTCAGAAAGTTGGCTCGTGACCCCCGTAAGACTATATGTTGTATTGATTCCCAAATTGGATTTTCCGTTTATGTGAATAAAAAGAAAAAACACAGGAATCTTTATATCCACATTTGCGCCAATAGCCCCGTTTAGTGAAAGCGATATTGTGTTGGAAAAATCTAGCATATTCGTATATCGTTTCATTATACTTTCGCTTGCCCCGAACGGATTTAGGTATACGAAGTCGCTCAGTGTCTCGCTTTTTAGCAAAGAAATGTTTTCAATCCATGAATCCTTGAATAAATTTCCATCGCTACATTTTACATACTGAGCAATATAATCAGAAACATCCCATTCGTTGAATTCAATTAAGGAATAGTTGTCTTCAAAAGACGAACCGTTGTTGTAATATACTTTCGCTTCTTTTTCATCTATCTCTTTGACTATTTTATCGACGAGACCGTCTCCGTTTATGTCTGAGTATGCGACATTTGAAATGCTTGCGCTTGATGTGTCGGTTATAGAAAGCGTGGATTGAACGGAGTTTTCAATCTGTCCTTTTGCTATATCAAATGTGGCGCAAGGTATTGATAAGGTTGCGCCTATGCTCAGGTTTTCTCCCTTTCCGAGGTCTCCCAGAAAATGACTCGTTGCCCCGCTCACAAAACTGCTTTTTCCTACATTTAAGGCAATTGAAGATTCATTGAAATAATCAGGCAGTCCGTCACCGTTTATATCAAGCAAACCGTACTTTTGCTCGTTTTTGCTCGTTGATGCAGAAATTGCTGGTGAGGAGATAACTCCATTCAAAACTTCCCCTGCAAACCTTCCCTTTGATGTAAAACACCTTGTGACTGCACCGAGCGGACTGAAAGAGCCATTGTAAATTTCCTCGTCGTTTAGTTTACTTCCTCCCATATACCCAAGGTTATCTATATGTGAAGTTTTTGAAGAAGTGTAGGTTACTGAGCCGTCCTTTTCTACGCTTCCATAATAAACATCCGCTGAGCTTCCGTTTGTCTGGACTATATCGGGTACTGAATCGCCGTTCAAATCAATGAGATTTTGAGTCATTTTGGCGGAAGCATCGCCACTTAGGTTCTTCGTATACTTAGAAAAATTGCTCAGATTCAGTCCAAATCCCTCGCCCGTCAAGATGCCGACAACAGCATCTGCTGTGTCTGCAAGGCTTATCACGCCGCTTAGAGGTGTATTGACGGAGGCTTCTAATTTTTTGACAGTTCCTTCTGTTTCCATTTTTCTGAGTGCGTCAAAACCTTCTTGTTCCTCAAAAAGAATGTCGTAGAAACTTTTTCCGCCGTATCTGTTTGCGTGAATAATACCCTTTTGGTTTATGAACGGAACATAATATTTATTCTCAACGGTTTGCTCCAGTTCACCGTCATCCGTCCACTGCTCGACATTTACTGCGTTTACTGATATATTTCCCAGTATGTGGGTCGATAATTCGGAATACAACAGGTTTTCTTCGGTTTCCTCTTCTTTCTGCTCGTAGTCTGAGGAAAGAAAACCGTTGTAGTCGTCCTCTGTGTACTCGACTGGCAAAGTAAAAATATTGGCGGGTAACAAACTCTCCGATGATCCATTATTTTTTGTAACAGACTCACTAACCGACTTTTCGTTCTTTTTCCCTTCAGTTGCACACCAATTTTCTAAATCTTCTTGCTCTGGGGACTCGAAATCTGATTCGCTATATGCTGAGAGCAGTTGTGTCTCAGAAAAACGGTTCTCATTCCATGCTCCCGACCATATACCATAATACCAGTTCTTTATTCCACCGTATAAAACGGAATCCGTAGTGAAAGCATTGTCACAAAAGGTCTGCTCGCCCTGATTATTCTTTACGGAGAAATCATCAGCGGTATTCCATGACAAATCTGAAGTCTCGGTCGTATATGAAAAATGCAAGCCGTTGTCACTTATTATTGATAGCCGTTCAAATGAGTCTCCGGCCTCAGAGACCTTAAAAGATGCGCTCGGTTCAAAAACAATGCTCGTCTTCAAGGTCGTGTATTTTCCTAGTTTTTTTTCTTTGCAGAGATTCTGTATTTTTGCCGCCTGTTTTTGAATGACTGTCATAGAGTCCGAGTCCACGACTTCATTTTCGAGAAAATCAGAGCATTCGTCTTTCAATAAATAGTATCCGTCTTCTTCGGTATACAGTGATGAAAAATTCGATTCCCAATAGCAATGAAGGGAATACGCAGAAAGGATTTTGTTCACGGAGGCAATGAGGTCGGAAGAGAGAGTACTTTTTCTTTTATATGCAGGTATCTTTGTTGTGCCATCGCTCGCAGTCATATAAGTTTCATCAAAACAGGAGATAAACAATTCTTTCTCTTCTTCGCTCATATAATTCCGATACAGGCTATCGCATGAAACATCTTCGACTGAAATCAAATCCCAGTATGCTTCCGTTATTTTGTCTTTGCCACTTCCGATGGAATAATTTTCATAATCGCGGAGTTCTTGAAGTTCGCTTTTTTCGATGCGGGAGGCAATTTTTGTAAAATTGCTGTACAGATATATCATGTCGGCGGTTTTGTTTCCATCGCCGTCTTTTTCTTCGATTGTCACGGTGACAGAATCGGAATCATAATTTATTTTTGTATTTTTGTCGGAAAGTTTCCCGTCAATATACAAGAGCGTTTCGGAATCCGTCTGTTTTGTGTACGCTTCCTTGCCCTCATATTTTCCGAGAAAAATATTACCGCTATTCTCATAGACACTTCCATATTTTCCCGACAACCGCTGAGTGTCGAATGTACATTCCTCATTTGTGGAATACTCTATGCTAGTGTCAGAAAGCCATTTTCCATCGCAGTTCATGATTTGAATTTCCGTCACCGCTTCTTGAAAGATTCGTTTGACATCGACATCACCGTCTTTCAAATTTTTCCAAATTGCTTGCATCTTCTCATTGTATTCTGACTCTTTTTTTGTATTTTCGGCGATATGGAAAGTGTCACTCTCCGTGTCGTAGGCATAATACGAGAGCATAACCGAGATACTTGTATCGCAATTTGATAATATTTGAATCAAATCTTCAAATTTTGTCCTTGTGAACATTTCTGGAATGAATAAGAAGCGGTCAATGAAAAAACTGGCATATTTGTTCCCTTTCCGCACGATTTCACGCCACTCGGATTTTAAGTTCCAGGTTCGCTGAAAAGAATGTGAAGATTCTTCGTCACAAGTGCCTATTTCAGACGGGGTGTACAAATCGTCTATTTCGGGGTAGTCTTTGTAAAGATGCAGAAGTTCATCCTCGCTATCTGCTTCTAAACATACAGATATGTCGGGCGAAGCTAAAAAAAGGTTTCTCCACTTCGTAAGGAATGGACGGACAGACTCATACTTTATGGACACATTCCATTCTATGTCGCTTTCACGCAGGTCGAGGTCATAGGCATGTCCTAAATTTTCATCATTGTTGTGGCTAGATATGAAATAAATATATTCACCTTTCTCAACATAAATTTCTGTCGAATCCGTATATTCTGCATCTGCCGAAGAAAGCCTGTGTCTGTTTATACAGGTATCGCCGTAAAAAATTCTGGTGTCGGTAAAGGCAGAGGATTTATTTTTGGAACCCCATGCCGCAGTTTGAGACAACGATACCGTTCCCGAATATGGTGCTCGCCAAGCCCGAAACGGAGTCTGAACATAGAAACTGGCGTTGTAAGCCTCTTTTTCCGTATCGGTGTATTCGTGGTAAATACCTTTTATATTGTTCTGAAGTTTTCTTTCCTCAAATGATATGCTAGATTCTTTCGATGTGTTCTTTAGATATGTGTCCTTTCCTATTTCGATAATATCCACAAGTCCGTCACCGTCTATGTCGGAAAACATGCTGTAAACTTTTGATTCGCCGTCCTGATTTATGGAAGAATAAGTGACCCCTGCATTTATAGTATTTCTAGCTGCTGCTATACCTCCGTAAAGAGTGTAACCGCTCGTTGAATTTTTCGTGCTTTCTTTCCCGATTTTATATGAGAGGGGCAAATTGGAAATAACAATGGGGTCTCCGAATGAGCCTTTGTATTTTTCTTCAGAGCATTCTGTGGGATTTCCTTTATAAATAGTAAGTTGATTTGAACCTGTTTGTGTTACGCAGTCATTGACACCGTCGCCGTCTATGTCAATGAGCATATAATCTGCGTATGAATTTCCTTTTGACGAACTTCCCTGATAGCCTCCTGTTATTATTGCTGCGAGGGATTTCCCGCCGACACCGACTCCTGCAGAGGCTGAGACATTCGAGCCACTGGAAGAAGAGTTTTGTACATTTATCGGCTTTCCGTTCTTGATTTCTTTTATTTCCCCGAAAACAATGCCCCTGCCGTTGCTGTCTTTTTTTATATCCTCATACTCAAATGTATATTTCCAGTCATCCTCTTCTGCGCCCGTACTTTTGCAAAAAAAATCCGTAAGGAGACTTTGACTTGCAAGCCCATATTCATAGTTGAAATAATATGTTTTTAAAGGTTTGTCACCGTAAAATGTTGAGATGCTTTTAATTCTCCACGCACTCTTTTGAACGAACCGTCCTCGCGCGTCCACTCGGACATCTTGCCTGTCCTCGTAATAGAATTCTATTTTGTTTCCCGAATAGGAAATCTCAGAGATATAAATGTTTTTTTCATTTTCTTCATAAGTATAATTTATTGTGTTTCCGTGCGCGTCTGTCTCGCTTGTCACATACCATGCATAACGCTTGTTCTCTTCACCGTCGGGGTAAGAATAACTTTTATCAATATTTCCGTAAGTGCTGACTGTTCCGTCTTTTGCAGTCACAGCCCAAGACAAAATTTCAAAATGCCCGTTGCTTGGGTCAAGCCTGTTAGCCTTTATTGTTTCATAAGTAATTTCCCGCAGAGGCTTGTATGTGTCGAGAACGGCATCAGTGCCATCAGTCTCCCGTGCAAGCAGTATTCCGTCTTTCATATAGGTGTCGCTCTTACCGTCATAGGCGGGTAATCCGTGTCTTGTGTCCGTCGTTATCGCAGAGCCAGCGTTTACGGAAAAACCACGCCCAGCGTTTCCGCTTCCGTTACCGCTTGAATAGGATAATGTAACATGCGGCTGCATTCCGTGAACGCCCGAAGGAATCTCCAGCTCAAAACTGAATGAGGCTTCGCCAGTGGAAGAGGGCTCAAGTCCTTTTAGTGGTAGCACTATCCCCGACGGGTTCGCCGCCTCAAGGTTCTTTATGCTGTTGAGGCTTACATCCGCTGGGGATGGGCTTTCGGGCATTGACGGCGCACCGTTTATCATGTCCGTGAAGTGTGAGGTTCGGCTTATTATCGTATTGTTTGCTCGGTCGATTTCAATTCGTTCGAGGGCGACCCATTCTTTGATGTCCGTGTCGTAAAAATAAGTGCATGTATCTTCAAGCGCGCCGTCTTGAACGGAAATGTCATAAGGAAGCGAGATAACAGCATCTATTTTGAATTTCGTTCCCGCAGGGAGAAAACGATACCCGCCTCCCCCGACGGTCACATTCTCAAGCCCCTCCCCAGTCTCGGCTACGGAAGAAAGCCGCGTGATGCTTATCTCTGTGTCCTTTTCAAGCGCGCCCGCAGGGATTTCCACGGAAGCACCCCCAAGCGTGACTTTTCCGCCACTTTTTGCATTTATGAGTACGGATGCTTTTTCTTCGTTGGAAACACTGTCCTTTGATTCAGCTTCAGTTATTGGCACAGAATCTGAAACTGGAAGGCTTTCTTTGTTTTCATTGAATGTGTTTTCCGTTTGCGAAATAATTGAAGTCACCGATTTAGGCTGCGCATACCCAATCATTGGGTTAAGCGAAAGAAGGTATATTCCCGCAATGAAAGATGTCAATAACTGTTTCATTTTTCTACTCTCCGTTTATGTCAAGAAAAGTCACTTTCGTGCTTACAGCAGGGTAATTTTCATCGCTTGCAAGAACGACGACATAGCCGTCTCCGCCACAGCAAAGACGGGGGCTTGTGTCAGCGTCTGAGAACACCAGTATCTGTGAGTCGTTTGCATAAAGCGTGAATTCCGTTGTTTCCTCATCGTATTCTACACGGATATAATTGACAGCACCGTAACCACGGTTTATAAACTGGCTGTCAGTCCACCATTGAATGTTAGTGTAGTTTCCTTTGATAATTTTCCCTACGGCATATTGCCCGTTGGTATTGAGAAGCACGGTAAGCATATTGTACGCGCCTTTCGTATCTGATTCTTGTACGCAGAACACAAAGCCAAATCCGGCGTTCGCAGAGCCGCTTTCTTTTACGAGCCTCACGGTGCGTGTCTTGAAAACTTCGCTCGATTCGTTTTTTAAAGTCCAGAGAGTGCAGCCCTTGCTTGTTAAATATGATGTGTCGTTTGTCTCGAACACGAAAAGATTTTTATTTTCGGCGTCCTCTGAAAAAAGTTCGCTCGCTGTTTCCATTCCCGAATTTTCATCAGTGTTATTTCCCTGCTCTTCGGGGGTATATACAGACATTCCACATGAAAAAGACAGGAGAACAAGGCTTACGATGAAAACGCTTTCAATTTTCCGTTGTATCATACAGCCATCCCCCCCTTTTTCAGTCATTCACTATTTGGGCAAGTTTTACCGTATATGAGCGACAGACAACGCCCGTCGTTCCCGAATCAACGAAAAGAGTCTCGTAAGATGTAGTGTTCGGATAAAGAGAAAAATAAATGAATTCTGTCTCATAGGAAGAATTTTTCAATGCGAATGCATTCGACTGCGGAACGACCGCACTTTCATAGAGCGGCACAATGTACATAAAATGCGTGTTTGTCGCCGTGTCCGAAAGGTTAGATTCCGTTACCGTCACATAAACCGTATGTTTCGGAGGAACTGAGACCTTGTACCAGTCATAATCACAGATTTCCGTGCCGTCATAAAAACGGGCAAAATACAAATTAGCGGAATACTCATTTTCAAGAATCGTTGCTTTTTCTTTGTCATTGTTGTCATCGGTAGGCTCGGCGGTCATCTCGGAGCAAATGCCGTAACCAAGTGCGGACGAAGTGAAGTATTTTTTCCCTCTGATTTTGTCTAATCTGTATAAATACCGCTCTCCCGAAACCAAGTCCGTATCGGTATAAGCAAGTTCTTCGCCTCTGTATATCTCGGAAAAAGAGGGGCTTAGGCTGTCGCTCGCCCGCAAAAGAATGAATGTGTCACAGGCATCGTCCTTTTCCCAAGAAATAAATATCGTGTCTTTTTCTGCATAGGAAACAACTTTAGGAGCGTTTGAAACATCGGGGTCATCAGAAGTCCTTGATATATATTCGTACATATCATTATTACAGGAAAAAAACAGAATAATGCACGAAATCAAGAGAGCAAATTTTCCTTTCATCTTGAAGCCCCCTTGTTTATCGGAGTTATGACGAAGCCGAGTTCGGCAGAAAATTCGGGAACATTATGCTCCACAGGATACCAAGACCCGCCGACACCAATTAAAAGCCCTATATATTTTGAAAGAAACACCCGCCCCTGCAAGAAACTCGTTACGCCCCATTGATATATGTTTTTAACTTCTTCGTCTTCATAAAGGGGTGTCCATTCTACGAAAGCATACTGAAATATCGGACCTGCTCCGAATTTAAGGGAGTGATTTTCTGTCGGATTCCAGTTGACCATAATCGGCATGGCATATTCCATCGCATGAAAATTTATGCCGTAGCTTTCATCCCTACCACGGCAATAGCGATAGCCACCGTTAAGTGCAATAGAAAAGTCTATTGATTGTGTTTTTCTGAACTGAAAATCAAGCGCAGGGTGAAATTCAAATCCGAGATGGGCACAAGCGATTCCAAGAAGCAAGTCAGTCCATTCTTTGTTCGTGTAAGTCCAATATCCGCCTGAAAGCGTTATGTCAAATTTATATCGGTGAATGAATTCGCTCTGCCTTATAGAAAACTTGTCGCACAGATAGTCGTGAATGTGTTTTGCTAGTGTTTGGGAAAGACGATTTGTTGAATCTAAGGAATCTGCGGCATAGAAAAATTTTTCTGTCTTACGGGTCTGCGTGTCAATCAGCCTGAGTTCTACGGAGTATTTCATTTCGTCTTGCTCCGAAAAACCGTAAACTATAAAATCTGCGTTGATTTTTTGCGCCTGAACAAGCATCTCGGACACAGACATATCTTTGTCGGCGTTTTCAAGTCGCTCAAATGAAATTAAGCTGTCGTACCACAACGATGACAAATCGTCGCTAAGAATACCTTCAAGCACAGGCGGCTCGACAACAATGACTGACAGGGCATGAATACTATTCGTTAGAAAAAGAAGCAATAATAAACTTAATAAATATGACAACCTTTTCATAATGGCTAGTTAATTTAGATTACCCCTAATATTATGAAAAGACAAGAAAACCAATATAATTTTATATCACATTCTTATTATTCTTAGTAATTTCTTATTTTTTGATACCGTAAATTTGGTGGCACTCAGATAATTTCTGTTTTATAATGGCTTTAGGTATGGGAAAATTAACCATACCACTATATTTATAAAGTTGATAATGAAAGAAAATAAAAAAAGTTTTTTCCTATGCTTCTTGTTTTTGCTCATTTCATTTCTTACGGTTGCACAAGAAAACACTAATCCACATTCATCATTCGTCTCTGATTTCAAGAATCAAAAAATATCAGACATAATTTTTGTTCTCGCCGATGTGTTCAACGAGCAGGTCATAACCGATGAAACGGTAACGGGTAACGCAAGTTTTCATTTTTCGGACACCAGTTTTGACGAGGCGATAACTAAATTTGCCTCTCACTGCAATCTTTTCATAGAAAAAGAAGGCGGAATATATTCCGTCAGCAGAATCTCGGTGCAATGGAACGAAACGGCACAAAGTGCTACTGTTGATGCGGAAGATGTAAGCGCACAATCTTTTTTCAAGATTCTCTCTAGGAAATCAAAAAAAACAATCGTAACTGACTTTCCGAGTTCTGCGCTGATTACCGTCCGAACGCAAAACGCAGACCTTGCAAAAATAATAAAACTCGTTCTCGTAAAAGAATCAAATTACGAACTCATTGAACAAGAGGGCGGATATTATATAGCAAGAAAATCAAACGGAAGAAATGACACTGCAAGCGGAATGAACAACTTCCGTCTTGATGAAAAAGATGACATATACAGTCTTTCACTTAAAAAAGCCTCTTATTCTAATGTAATACAGGAACTTTTCAGAAAGGCGGGTAAAGAATACAGCCTGATGAACAAAAGCACACAAATCCTTGAAAACCTGTATTATTCGGGAAAAGATTTTGACACTATGCTTCATCTCATAAACGAACAGGCTTCAAGCGATTTTACAGTCACGGACGGAATCTATTACATATATGACATACAGAAAAAGGACATACTCAAAAACTTCAAGGCAACGATGACGGTGACTTTGCAGAATATTTCCGCCACAGAAATGGTTGCTTTGTTTCCTTCTGATTATAATGTAAACAATTTTATAAAAATTAACAAAAACTCAAACAGCCTTATAATTACTGGAAGCACGGACGAAGTAAAGCGAATCATCGCTTTCATAAATCAGATAGATGTTCCGCTTGAGGGCAGAAGATACGAGGAATTTTCTGTGAGCGGAATTGACACACAGACCGCCGTGTCACTGTTTCCCGCAGGATTTTTCTTCACAAGCCCGATTATCGTTCCGAACAGTCATGTTTTTATAACACAAGTAACAGATGAAAAAGCAGGGGAAATAAGTGATTTCCTTAAAATGCTTGAAAAGAAAGATATAGTCCATCCTGTGCAACTGAAATTTATAAAAAGTGAAACGCTTATCAAAAATATCCCGCCGTCAATAAAGAAAGAAAACATAAACACGACAAATGATGAATCCCTAGTTTTCTTCATCGGCGATGACAAACTCTTTGAAGATTTCAAAAAAGAACTTGCCCTTATCGACAAGCCCCAGAAACAGATAAAATATCAGCTTCTTGTCATACAAAGGCAGCTTTCCGACAGTTTCAACTGGGAAAGCACTATGACAGGGGCGGAGGTCAACACAGACCCCGATGCCGAAGGCTCGGTTGCGACTGGGCGGACACTGAGCTGGAAAACGGCGAGCCTTCTTAACATAAGTTTTGATATTGTCAAAGAATTCGGATTACAGTTTGCAGAAACGATTTCAACACAAATCGGAAACAGCACATCAAAAATTATGGCTGACACCACGCTAAACGGCATAAGCGGCGAAAGCATAACTTTCAAGAACACGAACACCTACCGCTATAGAGATGTCGCCGTAGACGCGAACAGCGGACTTTATACGAGCAGCACGAAAGAAATAACTAGCGGGCTTGTCATTAAGATAAAAGGCTGGGTGTCGGGCGACGATATGGTTACTGTCGATGTCACGGCTGAGGTCTCAAAGCAAGGAAGCGTTGACACATCAAGTGACGGTACGACGACAAACCCACCGTCAACCACAGAAAAATCCGTAACGACGAATGTTCGCACACAAAGCGGAAGTGCGGTCGTAATAAGCGGGCTTCTGCAAGAAGAAGTTGACGAAAACATAAAAAAAACACCGATTCTCGGAAGCATTCCCATAATCGGTAAACTTTTTCAGACGATAAGCAAAACTACGGCTCAGACAGAAATGGTCATATACCTCGTTCCGTTCGTGCAAAAATCTGACGACAAAAACACCACCGAAGAAGAGAACATAGCCCGATACACCGAGAAATACGGAGATTGCCTATGAGCGCAGAACTTTCCGTTTTTTCTACATATAAAGAAGTCTCGGAACAATACAGCGATGAATTTATACGCGCGAATTCTGCGGTAAAGTTGTCAGAAGATGAAAACTGCGTGACAATCGCCGTATCGGAAAGGGCGAATGAGATTGCCCGGCAAACGCTAAGGGATTTCCATTATCCAAAGAGCATCGTGTTTGAGGAACACTCGGAATCTGAATTCGTTGAGTTCATCGGAAACTGCATAGAGCAGAACAATTCAAAATTCCAGAACACCGCAAAAGAAATCAAGGACGGCTTTGAATTAAACAACATCGAATCGGATGCCCCCGCCGTGAACATTATAAACGCGCTTTTCCTTGAAGCGTTGAGAAAGAATGTATCGGACATACACCTTGAAAGCGAGGCGACCAAACTCCGCATTAGGTTCAGAATAGACGGTGTTCTCCACAACGTGAAGTTACTGAGCAAAGAGGCGGAATCAAGCATAATCAGCCGAATCAAAATCATGGGTGGGATGAACATTATGGAAAGCCGTCAGCCACAGGATGCCCGAATGAGCGTCACCCTAGAAAACAAGCAGATGGACTTCCGTGTCTCAACCGTTCCGAGCGTGTACGGCGAATCGGTCGTACTCCGAATATTCAACACGGAAAACGAGAATATTCCCCTCGACAAACTCGGATTTCCGCAAGAATCACTCGAAAAACTGCGCTCTCTCACGCATATTCCGAACGGTCTTGTCCTTGTAACGGGACCGACTGGAAGCGGAAAATCGACTACGCTTCATGCAATCTTAATGGAGATGGATAAGGAATCAAACAAGATAATCACCATAGAAGACCCCGTTGAATCCGTCATCGACGGCATAACCCAAATTCAGACGAACGATACTATAGGTCTCTCATTCAGCAATCTTTTAAAGCGGGTTCTCCGACAAGACCCCGATGTCATAATGGTGGGCGAAATCCGCGACTCTGAGACGGCAAAACTCGCTGTCAGGGCGGCTCTCACTGGTCATTTGATTTTTGCGACCTTGCACACAAACGATTCAATAAGTGCAGTCTCACGGCTAGCCGATATGGGCATAGAGCCGTACCTTATCGCGGGCGTTCTGCACGCTGTCACGGCGCAACGGCTAGTAAGAAAAGGCTCGACAGAAAGAGGCTACAAAGGAAGAACTGTCGCGAGCGAGATTTGCATAATAGACTCAGAAATGCAGAAACTTATCGCAAAAAGCGGTGATACTGACACGCTAAGAAAACACGCCTTGTCAAAAGGAATGAAAACAATCCGCGACGATGCTGAGCGGCTTATCAGCGAGGGCATAACGGACGAATCGGAAGCGAAACGGGCGGGGGCTTTATGAGCATAAAAAAGATTTCACAGAAACATCTTCTTTCGTTTACCGCCTCAATGTCCGCACTGCTGAATTCATCTATGCAAGTGCAGGATGCCGTTTTTCTCTGCAAGGAAAGCACAAGCACGCGAGAAGTCCGCTCGCTCTGTAAGGAACTCCTCTCAACGCTGAACAAGGGCGGAAAACTTCACGAGGCATTGCAAAGCATACGAAAAGGAATTCCGCCGATATATACGGCTATAATACGAATAGGCGAAGAATCAGCGAAGCTTCCGCTCGTGTTTGAAAAGCTCGCCGATTACCTCAGAAAGCAGGGCGAACGGCGGGCAAAAGTCCGAACATCTCTCATTTACCCGATTACCGTTCTTTCCGCCGCGATTGCGCTCTGCGCCGTTATTCTTTTCTATGTGTTCCCTCGAATGTCAGATATATTCGAGGTTCTGAATGCGGAAGAAAAAATTCACCTTCCAGATTTGAATATCCTTGCATTCAGATTCTCCGCAATTATCATTCTTGTCATCGCACTAATAGCAATTCCTTTGATTTTGCATAAGAGAAGCGATTCTGCACAATACTTTATAGATTCTCTTCTACTAAAAATTCCAGTCATAAAAGGCAGCATACAAAACAGGGAGTGTGAGAATTATACATTCGCGATGGAACTTCTCTCGGAAAGCGGGCTTCCGCTCTACAAGGCAATGCAGCTTGCCGACATCGTGACAACGAATTCGGCTTTCAAAAAGAGCGCAGAGACAGCCACAAAATCAGTTTGCGACGGTATGCCGATTTCCGAAAGTTTCAGACAGGCGGGGAACTTCCCGCCGTATATGATTCAGTGGCTTTACATCGGCGAGAAAACGGGGAATGTCACGGAAGTTTTCAAGAACATTCATTCTTTCTACGAGAAGAAATCCGAAACTGAACGGAACACGGGAATGACCATAATCGAGCCGCTCTGCATCCTTCTGACGGGCGGAATAGTCGCGGCTTTGATATGCAATTTCGTTCTGCCGATTTTCAACATAATGGGGGATTTATAAAATGAAACGGAAGCAAAAAATCTTTAAACGGTACAGCGAGGCTTTCACAATGCTCGAAACGCTCATAGTCCTGGCTATTGTCCTTATCCTCACAAGCACGGTCGGCTTTATGGCAATGAGAAGCCTTGAAAAAGCAAAGTCTACGGGCGCAAAAACGCAGATTGACTCGTTCTGCATAGCGTTGGAGGCTTATTACATCGACTGCGGAAATTACCCGACCACCGAGCAGGGGCTTTCAGCGTTGTTCAAGAAGCCCGACACCGAGCCGACAAGCGATTACTGGAACGGGCCTTATATAACGAAAAATGTTCCAAAAGACCCGTGGGGGCATGAATATGTTTATGAAAATCCTGGCAAGGACGGTCAGCCGTACGCAATCATAAGTTATGGGGCGGACGGACAGGAAGGCGGAGAGGGAAAAAATGCAGACATCACATCTTGGGAAAACTGATGCTAAGAGTTCTTATCGACACAATCTTGATTCTCATTCTGTTGGGCGGCTCAGCCTCAATGCTCGCGGGTGCGATGCGGCTGGAGTCAAAAACGATTACGACTGTGCAGAGGGCGGTTCAGACACAGGCAGAGACCACGGAGCTAATCTTAAAATCAAGATGACAAACGCTTTTACCACGCTGGAAACATTAGTGACAATCTCTCTTTCCCTTATCGTGTTCGGAAGTTTTCTCACATTTGCAACTGTTTTTCTGCACAGGACGGGCGAAGCAAAAATGACTTTGATTGAGAATCTGCAAGTCCTGCAAGCAGAAATAGCCGTAAGGAATTATGTCGGAAATCTCGAAACATCTTATCTGTGCAACTCCCTGCCGATTCTTCAAGAAGCTTGCGAAGAAATATCTTCGGGGGAGATATTCAAAAACCGAGTGATTCATCGCTCTGACATAAAAATAAGCGATGTAAGAATCTTGTACGACTCGCACGGCTACAGGCGGGGAATACAAGCGACATACACGCTTGACGGAAAAACTCACACTACAAAAGCTCTCCTTTCAGAAACAGAAGTGCTGAACGCAAAAGGAGAGTTCGCCAGATGAACAGGGCTTTGTGCATAATTCTGATATTGTCATCATTCTTTCTCTGCTCCCTCTCATACACGGCGCACCGATATGCACGGACGGCATCGGACGACATTCAGACAGAAAACACGCTTGAAAAAGTCTCAGTTTCTTTCACAAAAGATTTCCAAACGCTCAAAGACGAGGAAGCGGATTATCCGACATCGGAAACGCTCTCAAAATTATTGTCCGAGTACGAACAATACAATCCGACGATAGAGGACATATCGAGCGGCATAAACCCGACAACCTTTCCCGAACGAATTTTGAAGCACCCGAAAATCAAGGCTCTTTTGGAAAACTCGCAATTCCCTGTAAAATCATACGGTTGGATAAACGCAACAGCCCCAAACGCCAAGACCTTAAAGGACATCTCGGAATCATACAAAAACGAAGCGAACCTTTTCCCCCTCGTAAATTCTTTTTCACTCTTGAATATTCATTATGTTGAAGAAGAAACATTAAAGGCTCTTTTTGAAGCAGAAAATTTTCCCAACAACACAAAGAAAAGCGAGGAACTGTATTGCAAGGCACAGGAAACACCGCTTTTAAAATCGGACATCGCGAAGATTCTTGAAGTTCCGCAAAATCACAAAATTTTCTCATTGCTCGGCACAAAAACGACATTCTGGAAAGCGAAACTTCATCTGAATAAAAAATGCGAGGAGCTGATTCTCGCGGCAGTTCCAAAAAAAGACGAACAGGAGAAAATCGAAAAATACATCGTGATAAAGGAGCGTGTCTATAATGAAAAGTGAACGAATCGCAGACAGAACGAAATGCTCCGTTTATATTCTCACGCTCAACGCAAGCACAAGGGCAAAAAGGCAGAGCCTAGCCCTTGAAAAACTCCGCTCCCTGCACCCCGCAGGGCTTGGCGAAAAGAAAATCGCAATGCTTAAAAACCCGCGCACGAAATCGGAATATATATGCGTTCTTTACCCCGAACATTTCAATAAACAGATATTCACTGCTTTTCTTGCAACGGGCATAGTCAAAAGAAACTATTCGGGAATGCTCGTATTCAAAACGGACAATTTTATAGAACGACTGGATTTCACGGACGGTGCGTTAAAAGCCTCATCGCTGATTTCCGAGCAAGACATTGAGAAACTGGGGAATCCTCTTGTCCTCACTCCACAAAGCGGAATATTTCTCAAAAAGAAAATCCTGCGCGTTTGCCTTGTTTTCGCTATTATTCTTTGCGCCTTGTCTCTTGCCCTGTATTCCCGCCGCATTTCCGTCGTTCATGCCGAGAATATGCGAATACAAAACGAACTTTCAGAGCAGAAGAAAAAACAGGCGGAAATAAAAGCAGAAAAAGAAAAACTTCTTAAAAATCTTTCACAAACTTACGAAGATTTTTATAAGGATAAAAAGGCTAGTCCGTATGAGATTGCGGGCATAATCTACAAGAACATCAAGAAAAACGCGCGTATAAAAAGCCTGTCGATTACGGGAAACGATTTCGTTCTCGAAGCGGAGTCAAATGACGGCACAAAAATACTCGCATCCTTTGAGAATGACGGAAACATAACGAACGCAGGTCTTCAGCACATTTTCCGCGAGAGCGGGAAAGACATTTTCACCCTTATGGGAACGGCACTTCTCCCACACGAAGAGCCTTCATCGTCACTGAATACGGAAGAAAAAATAAAGTTCTACCTTGAAAAGAACGAAGCAGAAACGCTCAGGCAAAACACTTCAATTTCATATTCTCAATATACGGACAACTTGCGAAAACTGTTGAGAGCCTGCGACCTCGAAGCCTCGGCAATACAGAACATGAACTCTGCCACTGACACACAGAGCGAATATACCGTTCGCGGAAACATTCAAGCATTTATGAATTTCTTGTATCAGGCGAATGAAAAAGGAATCGAGTTTACTTCTTTTCGACTGCAACAACAAGAACGAGAAACGACAGCCTCATTCCGCGTAAAACTTCCGCCGTCGGAAAAAAGCAAAAACGAGCCGTCCCAGCCCCCCGAATTCTCGCCAAACGAGATTGCGGGAACTTTCGCAAAAACTGAAAGAAGCGTAAAACCAAAAACTTCTGTTCCCAAAAAAGAAGCGGTGGCAAAACCTGAGCCACCCGAAAAGAAAACAAAGACTGCGAATTTTCTTTCATATATCGGACAGGTGAAAAACGGCGAGACCCTTACCGCCTATGTAAAGAACAACAAAAGCGGCGAGATTCTTAAAGTTCCTTATTCCGCTGACGGCAAGTTATATGTTAGCATAGATTCAGAGACTTACGAGGTCAACCGATGAAAAGATTTTTATTACAAATAATACTGACAATCCCAGTCATTCTCTTTGTTTCCTGTGCCTCCGCAAAACAAGATGATATGAGCGAAAAAGCAATGTTCGTTCTGATTTATGACGGAAGCAACACTGGCTTGAGCGGTGTTAAAGTTTTTGTGACTAAGGAAGACGATGGCGAAAGGCAATTTCTAGGAACTTCCGATATAAACGGTCATTTCTTTATGATACTTAAAGAAAGAACAAACTACACGCTGTCACTTGAAAAAGACGGATACGAGAGTGCGAGCAAATTTTTTGAATTTCGGGGAATGACGGGGCTTTACTTTAGGCTGCTCACGGTTGACGACCTTCTTTCAGAAGCGGAAAAAGCACTTGATGTGAGGAACTATTCAAAGGCACTCGCTTACTGCAACAGGGCTTTCGCCCTTGATGACACGAGGAAAGACACTGCATTCTTGCAGAAAATCATATTAAACAAAATCGATAAAAAGGGGGCAAAAAATGAATAAGAAAATCATAGTCTTGGTATCGATTATCGCGATTCTAACTTTGGCAAACACCGCCGGAATTTTTGTCTTGTTGTACAGGCAAGACAAAAACAGGGTCGAACAGGAAAACAAACAAACGGCTTTCCAAGAAGAACTGAATCAAAATCTGTCGGAATCTTTCATTTCATTGCAAGCGTATCTTATGGATAGTTTCGCCGAGCAACATACACTTTTGAAAAGAACGAATTCCATAGCACAGGAAAAGAAAAATGCGCAGGCGGAGCAGAGTGCCGTAATCTCAAAGGATATGAGCGAGGGGCTTTTGCTTATGGCAAAAAAGGAATATGCACAGGCTAAAGTGATTTTTGACAAAGTGTGTGCGTTGCAGCCTTATAACAACGAGGCGAAATTCTATTCCATTTATGCTTTGTTTCTCCAAAACAAAATCAAGCAGTCAAACTACAAACTGATTACCGATACTTTTTCATCTCTCCGTGGTGCGGGTTACAACCGCAAAGAGATGGAAGAGGTCGAGAATTTCATCAAAGTTGAGCTGGATAGCATAGCGAGGTAAGAATATGAAAATGTTGAGAACGGCAATTTTTATTTTGTTTTCGGTGGTACTAAGTATTTTTGACATAAAAATGCAGAAAGTGCCTATTGTGATTTTGCTTACGCAGTTAATTTCGCTCGTTGCTATTGATTTTTTGTTTTTCAGAAATAAAATGCTCTCAAACGCAGTCGGTGCGGTAAGTTGCTTTTCAGTTCTGCTCATAACATATTTTCTTACAAAGAGAAATCTCGGATTCGGCGATGTTGAATTCGGGCTTTCTGTAGGTTGGCTCTTGGGGGCTTGGCTTTGGATCCCCGCATTGTTTTTGGCTTCGGTGCTGGGGATAGGTTTTATATTATTAAAAAATCACTCTATACAAAGTGAACGAATTCCTTTTATTCCTTTTGTGTCTTTTTCAAGTTTTTGGCTCGGATTTTTTTCTAATAGTAGCTGAAAGTTTTTAGTAACTTAATCACATCAATGGCAATTTGTATCACTACGGGGGAAATAACCCTGTCAAGTATACAGACCCTGATGGACGAAATGTAAAATCTGCATTGATATTGATAAAAAAACATAGCGAACAGATAAAATTCGCAGCGGAAATTTTCGATATAGACCCTGTAGGAATTGCGTCTGTTATTTTTCAAGAAAAATATCATGGAGTTTTTGCGGATTTAAAAGATACTTTAGCGTTTGTTTATGATCATGGAGTAAATGAAAAAACACCTTCAACCCGAAGTTATGGATTAGCAGAAATGCAACTTTCTTTGGTTTGTGAAATTTGGGGAATTGACAAGGATTCCCCAAATGCAAATAAAGAAGCATATGAACTTTTAAAAAATGACAATCTTTCAATTGCTTTTATTGCCGCATATATTAGCAAAAATGAAAAAATAATCGGGAAAAAATTAGAGGGAAGTGATGCTGCTGGAGCTCACAACATGGGAGGTGCTGGATACAAAGAAGTCCTTGAAGGAAAAAGGTCAAAATCATCTGTTGCAAAAAGGAGCGAACATTATCAAAAAGCAATAGAAGGTGCATTGAACGGAATAATTGATACACGAAAGGATGAAGAGCGATGATAAATACAAGAAGAATTGTTATTTGCTGTACGGCATTTTCTCTTATTATTTTCAGTCTTGGTTTTTCCGCAACAGATGGTCTAATAGATTCTTGTGGTGAATTTTTTGTAAAAGAACTTTTAAGCAGTGGTGGAAACGATAATATTTGTATTGAAATTTCAAAATTTTTATTTATACCGTTTTTCATTTTTGTTTTTAATCTTAGAAAAAGAATTTTCCTTTGGGAATTTACGTCAGGAAATATTATTTTATTCTCTCAATTGTTATTTTTATCCTTAATTGATTCTGGTTCAATTTTTAAAACTATTGAAAAAGGAAATATTTATCTTTTACTGTGGGGACTTTGCTACATAGCATTAATTTTAGAATTGTATATATTTTTTATTTTTGAACGAATATATAAAAAATAATTCTGTATAGTCTTTCCCAAATCCCGCTGTATAGTGGAATTTTCTTTTTGTTTTAATCCCACAAATTGGGATTTGTCAGCCCAAAACAGGCAAAAAGTTAGAATTCCGCAAAGTCTCCGTGTGTGCCGATATAATTTTAAATTTATTATCCACAGGAGATTTTATGAACACAGAAATTGCGAACAAAATCAAATCGGAAATGAAAAACTTTCTGCACCCGAAGCAAATGGAAAAACTCAATGAAATTCTTGATTCAATTCTTGCGGAGCAAAATGCCGCGGCAGTTTCGCAAAAAGACAGGAAAAACCTTGTGAAACAGTTCATAAGTGCGAAGAAAATAGAGGGTTGCTCGAAGAGGACTGAGGAATACTATTTCAACACGCTGAAATTCTTCGAGAAGACTATCGCCCGCGACATTTGCACCGTTACCGCCAGCGACCTCCGAGAATACCTCATAAACTACCAGAAAATCAACAACTGCTCGAATGTCACGCTCGACACGGTGCGAAGAATTCTCTCCAGTTTCTACAAATGGCTTGAAGAGGAGGACTTCATCTTAAAAAGCCCGATGAAAAGAATCCACAGGATAAAGACACCGATAACCATAAAGCCGGCGTTTTCCGACGAGCAAATTGAAGTCATACGAAAGAATTCTTTTGAGAACAAACGAAATCTTGCCATTGTGGATTTTTTGCTTTCGTCAGGTATAAGAGTGAGCGAATTGGTAAGGCTGAACCGTTCTTCAATCGACCTAAATTCTCGTACTTGTATTGTTTTTGGAAAAGGGGCAAAGCAACGAGAAACTTATTTTGATGTTCGCACGAAAATAGAACTGGAAAACTACCTAAAAACACGAAAAGACAAGAACAAGGCGTTGTTTGTTTCAAGCCGAAAAAAGACAAAGCACGGTGCGTATTCAAGGCTTACAGTAAATTCCATTGAGAAATTGATACGGGAAATAGGTTCAAAGACAGAAATTGAGAATGTGCATCCCCACCGTTTCCGCAGAACGATGGCGACAAGGGCAATAGACAAGGGGATGCCCATTGAACAGGTACAAGTTTTGCTCGGTCATACGAAGATAGACACCACGCTTCGCTATGCCAATGTCCAGCAATCGAATGTAAGATACTCGCACCAGAAGTTCATTTGTTGAGAAAATAACCTTTTCCGAAATATGACAGTACCTAAGCCCCCGTTTGACAGTATCATATCGCCGTTTGGTACTGTCATATTGGGAATTCTGTATAGTTAAATTCTGCACGAAAATGGCAAAAAAAATCGGTCGCAAGGTATATTTCCCTGCGACCGAAAAGGCGTTTATCGCTTTTTTATGCCGTCGTCGTCGCAACTTTCTCAAAACTCAGGTCTGAAAACTCATTCTTGAACTCGCTGCTTCCGCGAAGCACGACACGGACATGGTTGATGTCGTTGCCAGAAACATCTTCTTCATTCTCCTTGCCTTCCGATTTGAAAGTTAGACGAAGAATCCCGAAGCTTCCGAGTCGGATTGTGTGACCTTCCTTGAGCCACATCGGGAGCATGTCGATGAACGACTCCAAGACAGCCATAATGTCGGTTGGCGTGAGGGTGCTGTACTTGCTGATTTGGTTTGAGATTGTGCGGATGCTGATTTCAGAACTCCACACGGGCTGAGCATAATAAAGCGGCTCCGCTTCCTTGTTGATTGGGTTTGCCCTTTTTACGACCGAATAATACATAGTGATTTTCTCCATTCAGCGGGAAAAAGAGGCGCGCACTTTCCCTTTTCCACGCCGTTCATTCTTAACGCCCGAAGCGGTTTCGGCTGACAGCCTGTTGCAACGGTGCGTTAAGAAGAGTATAACGGAAAAAATCCCCGCATTTTGTAGAAGTTTGTCTACAAAAACGAGAGAATTTTAAATCGCGAATTTCCTGTACAAATCGTTCCGCGAGAACACGCCACATTTTTTGTAAATTCGGGAAAAATAAGTGCCGACAGTAGAGGGCGACAAGCCCATCTCTCGGGCGATGCTCTCCTGTTTCATTCCTCTCAGCATGCAGACAGTGACATACTTTTCATTCGGGGAAAGCCTCTCGAAATCCTCGTGGTAGTCGCTCTCGACGACCTCTTCGCTCGGCGCGGTGATTCTGTGGCTTCCCATTTTAGCTATTCTCTCCCTGCAAAAAACGATGTCGCTCTCGTTTTTCAAGCCCGCGATGACAACCGGAACATCATAACGGCACAAGGTTTCGTAGCCCGCACTCGTGAGAGCATTGAAAGCGATACAAGCGATTTGAATGCCCGCCCGCCTCTTTGCGAAAGATAAGATGTATTCCAACTCAAAGAAATCAAGACAGCCGTTTACGACGAGTAAATCAGAGCCTTCAATTTCATCATTCAACTTTGAATCGCATGGAATTTGGCGTATTTTTCCGATATTCCAAATTTTTCGTATAAATGGCGAGAGAAGCACCGACTGATGAGCCGTGAAACCGTACACGGCGACCGTAACAACTTTTTCCATAAGATTACCTCCTGTTTTTAGTCGTTACTTCTTTTTCGGTATGGTTTTGTAGATAAACTTCTACAATTTGGGCAAGTTTTTTCGGCTATCTTTTTTATACGCGCACAAAATAAAAAAAACAGGAGGCGTTGAAACATGGAAAACGAGATGCTTACGAAACTGTACGGCGAGTTCTGCTCGCTTCGCGGCGAGATGTCTGAGTTCAAGAGACGAACGCTTGAACGGCTTGAAGAACTGGAGGGGAACTTCAAGCAGAGTTCCGTGGAGCGGGCGGCGAGATTGTGCCGTCTTGTGTCACTTGCAACAGGGCTTGTTGCGCTCGTGTCTGCTGCCTACACGGTGCTTTCAAAATTCCTTGAAAACGGGGGCGTAGTATGAAAAAGAATATGAAGCAACTTGGTGAGTATGCGGACGAACTTTTTGATTGCGGGCTTTGTAAGGCGGAAGTCTACAAATGCATCCTTATGGAATTTTACGGAACGCCATATCTTTGGGGCGGTCAGTCACCTGAAGGAAGCGACTGTTCGGGAAGTGTCTGCACGGCGTTGAGCCTTGCGACGGGGCGGGCTATTCGAGTTAATGCAGACACGCTTTACAAGGGATTTTTCACCGAAAAAGTTGCGGACTTTTCGGACAAAAAACTTCTTTACGCCGCATTTTTTCTTGACGAGAGCGGAAAAGCACTTCATGTCGCGGGCTGGTGCGAGGGAAAATATATGAATGTGTCGAGGTGCGAGCCGAACGAGGCAGGGAACTTTCGGACGGGTGCAGAACTTCTTCGCCTCTACCCACATCTTAAAATGGTAAAGAGGGGGATGAGAGTATGACAACGATTGATTTTTCTTACCGCGAACTTATAACGAACATCGTGAAGCGCTTTTTGCTTCTCGTGGGGAAACTTGCGGGCTACAAGGGATTTGCCGTGCTTGTCGCGACCGTGCTTCTCCGTGCGGGCTATGTGGGCGAAGCGGCATGGGCTTCGGTGGTAATCTCCGCCCTGTGCGGTGCGGTTTTGCCGAAAGCTGTCGGAAATTTCGGAAACACAATTTCAGAATTCGTATCAGAAAACAAAGGGGGAAATCAAAATGAGAAAATTACAAATTACAATCAGCGTGCTTCTCGCGCTGTCGCTAAGCCTTCCGATTCGGGCAAGCGAGCCATTGAAAACGGAAAGCGTAAAATCAGAGAAGCCGTCGAGCGGGCAAAGTCTGAATCAGAAGAAGACTGATTCCCTTGATTATGACGCGCTAATTGCCGAACTCGGCAAAATTCTTGAAGAGACAGTGAACGAAGCACTTGAAGAACAATACGCAGATTTGAACGCGCAATTTGCGAAGGAAAGCGAAAAGTTGTTTGAGAGCCGTTCGTTCTGGCGGAGAGCCGCCTTAACGGAAGGACTTGTGATTTTAGGTACGATGTTTGCGGGGATTATGGTTTATAAGATTCAAAAATGATTTTTGAAAAGTCTATGTTTTCTCTTTTGAGAAGGCATAGACTACCTAACTTTAATTTCCAAGCACAGGTTATGAAAAAAAATAAAATGCCTAGCTGCGCGTGTGGAGCGGTCGTGCTTTTCTGGAATCGTACGCTTTTTTCCACTATGCCAACGGCTAGGGAATCGCCTGCTTCATAAGCGAGATAAAATGCGTGCAGGATTCGAGGTTCAGTAAAGCTTAGAAAGAGGCAGCCTGAAAGTGGCGAAGGGGGTGTGGTGGCTCAGTGCAAAAATGTATCGCCCTCTCCCCAGCCTCCGCAAGGCTGACAAATCCGAATTTGTCGAGATGTTTGGAGAGAATCCAGTTGAGAGTGGAAAATGGAAAGTTGAAAAGATTGCTTCTGTAGTAGATAAAAATATTCTTTCTGTGAAAAAGAAATTTCAGAAAACAGATACTATAAAATATGTTGATATTTCTGCAATTGATAACATATCAAATGTAGTGACAGGTTTTACAGAATATGTATTACTAGAAGCTCCTTCAAGAGCTCAGCAAGTAATTAATCAAAATGACATTCTTATTTCAACTGTAAGACCAAATTTGAGAAACATTGCAATAAATCCATTTAATGATAATTTTATGGTAGGCTCAAGTGGTTTTTGTGTATTGCGTGTTAATGATTTATGTAATGCAAAATATCTGTTTTATTGTGTTTTAAATGATGATTTTACAAATGCAATGGTTGATTTAACCACTGGGGCTGCATATCCAGCAATTAAAGATTCAGATATTTTAGCTTATCCAATTGCACTTCCTCCTCTCGACCTCCAAAACCAATTCGCCGCCTTCGTCCAGCAAATCGACAAATCGAAATTTGTATTGCAACAACAACTACAATTTATCAAAAAATATGTTATAATGACATCTTGGAGGTAAACATGTATTTATACCATGGTAGAAACATAGAAGTTTCAAATCCTCAAATATTAGAATCAGACAGACGTCTTGATTTTGGTAAGGGATTTTATCTTACCTCCAGCTATGAACAGGCTAAACGATGGGCTGAATTAACCGTAAAAAGGCGTGAAACCGGAAAAGAGACTGTTTCAGTTTTTGAGTTTGATGAAACCTCTATCTCAGACTTAAAGATTCTCCGTTTTACTCAGGCCCAAAGAGAATGGCTTGACTATGTCACAATGAACAGAAAAAATCAGGTAATTCCTAATGATGACTATGATATTGTAATTGGACCAGTTGCAAACGACAGAACAATGCCTGTTATAAGTCTATATTTTGCAGGAATCTACGATATTGAAGAAACAATAAAAAGACTTATGCCGCAAAAATTGTGTGACCAGTATACTTTTAGAACTGAAAACGCAATAAAAAAACTAAAGTTTCTGGAGGTAAAATAAATGGGAAAAGAACTGCCATATATTCTTCAGTTTTATGATAACGAAGTATCTCTGCTTATAAGCAATAAATATGGATATCCAATTATGGATTCCTACAGAAAGTTTTTGTTTTCTAAGACCTATCAGATGCTTTGCAATCCTGAACTTGAAATGTGGGAATTCAGTCCTGCAGGAATTTTTGATATGTGGGAAGCAGAACTTGTTACAGGAGAACCTCGTAATTCCTTGTATTTAAGGAGGGACTAAATGTCAAAAGAAATGGAATTCTTTACTTTCCTTATGGAACAGTACGCACGCTATAAAAATACAACAGCAGATAAAGTTCTTCATAAACTTGATGAATTAAATCTAACAGATTATATCTTTAACATGTATGAAATGTATCATAGCGAAGCTCTGGAAAATGCTTACGCAGATATAGATAAACTTATTGAAAGTAAGTCAAAATGTTAGCAGAAATAGACATTCTTAACCGACAAGAATTTATTGATAAAATTATTTCTACAGTTGAATATCATTCCAAAAACAATTTAAAAGCCTCCTTTTCTATTCAGGGAGAATGGGGATAGAGAAGATAATCATCCTCTTATTAGACGATATAGGGGTAAATAAATGAAACGGGTTATTTTCTTTATATTGATAAGCTTAGTTTTTCAATTAGCTGTTTTATACGGTGAGAATTGTATGAATGAAATGAAAGAATTACTAAAAACGGCGGAATATGATTTGGAATCTTACCCTGCTCCTTGGGAATTATTGTATCCAGATTCTTGTAAGCAAATAAAAAGAATGCAAAATACATCCTTTGATATATGTGTTGATGTTTTAGTCAATAACGAAATATCTGATTTAGAGAAAAAGATTTTTATAAATATTCTTGCATATGATGCAGATTTTGATTCATATATGGATTTATTATCATATTCGACAGAATTATATTTAAGCGGAGAACTTAGCTTTAAAATATTTGAGTATATGTTTGTAAATCCGTATATAAAACCTGTAATGAAAAAACAATATAAGAATAAAGAATTGAAGAATATTATAAAAATATGCTTAAAAAAAGAATTATCTGTAGAAGAAATTCAATTTTTTAAGGATTTGAGAAAGGGAAAAATCTAAATTAGATTTTATAAACTCCGTAGTTTTCGAAGAAAACTGCTCAAGTCGCTGTCGTAAGTACACGGTTAGCGATTGTAGTGGCTCGCCTTTAGGCGAGTTCCGAAGCGTAGCGTAGGAATGGAGTGCGTAAGACGCGGAACCAAAACCGCCGAAAAAAATCCTGTTATTTTTAAGCAACTCCATTTATAATATTGGTATGGAAAAAAGCTTGTCCCTGTTGTCATACGAATACGGCCTGCTGGGTGAAGTCAAAAAAAGACTCGTTTCATAAAGCACATCAAAAATGTATCGGAGCCATCGCACAACCTGCCTTTCTCCGAAAAATAAATTCTGTTTCTCTTTACAGAAACAGAATAAAATGATACTATCCATAGAAACAAAATCTGTGGAGAAGTTATGAGCGACATTCTTTCAAAAATCATCGAAAAACGAAAATCTGATATTGACCGTCTCGGCCTTTCCTTTGGCTGTGAAGTTCCAAAAATACGCTCTCGTGCCCTTCATCACTTTATGGCTGAAAAAGGCCTGATTCTTGAAGTAAAGCGCGCTTCTCCGAGTAAGGGCGATATTGCTCCTGCGCTTGACTCGTATAAAACGGCATTTTCTTATGCTGAATGTGGAGCTGTCGCAATCAGCTGTCTTACCGAGCAGAATTATTTTAAAGGCACTCTGGTTGATTTACAGAATGTTTGTCGTGCCGTCGATGATTATGCAAAAAAAACTGGAAAAAATCCCCCTGCCGTTCTCCGTAAGGATTTTTTGCTGAGCGCAGATGAGATTGAGCTTTCTTACAGGGCGGGTGCGGACGCCGTTCTTCTTATTTCTCGAATTTTAGAAAAAGAAACATTTTTGGAGATGGCAAAAAAAGTCGTGGAGCTGGGTCTTTATGCCCTTATCGAAGTTCGTTCAGACGAAGACTTAGAAAAGCTTGACTTTGTGATGAGTCACATTGACAAAAGTCATTTTGTTTGTGGCGTTAATAGCCGTGACCTTGCGACTTTTAAAATTGACCTTCTTCGCCCGGTAATGATGAAAGAAAAAATCCGCTCGATTATGGAAAATGCTGGCGGAAAAAGTGCTGATGGGGCGAAGATTATTTTTGAAAGCGGAGTTACGAGCGCCGAATGTGCGGAGACTGTGGGAAATATGGGCTTCTCTGGAATTTTACTTGGTGAGGCCGCCGCAAAAAATCCTGAAATGGCAAAAACTTTTGTCGACTCTTTTAACCTTTCAAAAACGACTAAAAATGCTGCCTTTTGGGAAAAATACGCTTCTTCTCTGGCAAAACCTGCGTCATTGCCCGATTTGAGCCGACAATCCTTTCCCCGCGTAAAAATCTGCGGCCTTACTCGCGCAGAGGACGCGACTCTTGCAGACGAGCTGGGAGCGGAATTTTTGGGCTTTATTTTTTCAGATAAATTTCCTCGCAGCGTGTCCCGCGAAAACAGGCTTGAAAAATTGCTAGAAATTCTTCCGAATCTAAAAGCGAAAAAAGTCTGCGTGATTACAGAAACAGAGTCAGAAACGGCGAAAAAGGCGATTCAGCTCGTAAAAGAGGGTGTTTTTGACATCTTGCAGTTCCATAAAATCCCATACGAGAAAATCGAAAAAGAACTTTTGGCTCTCCCGCATTATTTTGCAGTCTCCTCTCAAAAAGAAAAGGAAAATCTGATTTTAAAAGGCGAGTTTAGGGTTCTGCTTGACTCAAAAGAGAGGCTTCAAGATAAAAATTCTGATTTTTGTTCAGAGTCTTGGCTTGCAGGCGGAATCAATACTGAAAATTTTAATGAAATCCTCTCGGTTTACAAGCCTGAGTTAATAGACATTTCAAGCGGTGTCGAAAAAGAAGGCGAAATCGGCATAAAAGATAAGGAAAAACTGAAAAAGATATTGCTTTGCTAAATGACTTTCCAGTCAGCTCCCTTCTTACCAACAAATACTTTGACACGGCATTTTTGCTTTCCGCAGTTTTCGGTGAAAAATTCAATGTCAGTTCCGTATTCGCTCATTACATCGTCCGGATGATAGTTCGTGGTGAATGTGGACTCCGTGCCGTCGAATGTGCAGCGGCTAAGGGCTGCGTGAATTCTTATTAAATCTTCTGCCGCAGGGAAAAACTTGTCCTTGTGCTTTTCGTGGAATCTTTTTTTGACAAATTCGATTTGAAGACCTTCGATTTGGGCGGAATTCTTTTCTGCTGACCAGTCACGGATTGAGCCTGTAGAAATCAGCCCTTCAGATGCGGATGACAATAAATTTGTGTCAGAATAAGAAAATAAGAAAGCCGAGAATTCCTTCAAAAAAACACTGGGCTTTTCCCTTAAAACATACAAAACTGAGTTGAACCATGCGACTGCCCGTCCCTTTGTGTAAAAAAGATTCGTGGCACAGGAAAGCTTTTCGCTCTTTTCCAAATCTTTTTCGCTAAACTGGGGAGTCTTTAAGACATGATAGGGCGGAGTCTGCTCCCATTCAAGGCCAAAACCCTTTGCCGAGTCGTGCAAGTCAGTTCCGGGAAGGACTGAAAGACAGAAAAGCTCCAGATTGTTCGGATAAAGACTCAAGGCAAAATCTATGCTTTGACAAAAGCCTTCAAAATTGTCACCTGGAAGACCGTAAATCAAGTCGAAGCCGAAAGTCACGCCCTCATCATTTAAAAAACCGATGTTTTTCGTGAACTTTTTTTTGTCGAGCGTTCGGTGAACATTTTTTAAAACTTCTGGATTTGCGCTTTGAAGACCAATCTGAAGGCAGCAGGGAATGCGGGAAAAAGCCTGCGCAAGTTCTCTGTCGATGAATTCAGCCCGTGCCTCAAAATAGAAGAACATTCCGGGGGCTTTTTTTTCGATTATTTTGAGCATTTTAATTGCCCGCTCTTTGCTTGCGTTGTATGTCGGGTCAAGTACAAAAACCTGGGCGATTTTTTTTGAAGCAAAGAGCTCAATTTCTTTTTCAAGCCGCTCCATCGGAAAATAAGCGATTTTTTTTTCGCCTTTAGACTCATAACAATAAGAGCAGTTAAAAGGACAACCCCGCGCAAGCTCCCAAAGGGCTCCTCCGTATTTAGCAGGATCAAGAGTTCCGTCAAGATAGGGGGAAGCCGTCATATCTGGAGGAAGCGGACAGGCACGGATAATGGGAGATTCCTGGTGGCAGGGCGGAGCCGAAGGCATATTTTTAGGTGATGTGGGATTTTTTTCCCTTGCATAAACACCCTGAATTTCGAGAGAAGACGGCTTGGATTGAAGATTCTCTCTTTCGTTAAGCTTATCCAAGAGCTCAACCATAGCCCGCTCGCCTTGACCTGCAATCATAAAATCAAAGCTGTTAAACGAGCGGGGGGAGGCCGTAACTTCAGGTCCCCCTGCAATCGTCACGCAAGAAGGCAAAAGCTTTTTTAGTTCAAGGCAAGTCTTTTCGAGAATCACACGATTCCAGACATAGACTGAAAAACAGACGAAATCAGCCCTTTTTTGAGAAAGTTTTTTTGCAAGAAGCCGGGCAACTCCTTCATCCCCGGAACTTTTTCTTTCGAGAAGAATATCCTTATCTTCAAGTGAAAAATCTATGAGAGAGACGGAAAAATCATTTTTCGTGCGAGAATCAGCCTTAATCGAACTTGCAATGCAGGCCGCCCCAAGCGGTAAGCCTTGTGGAGAAGTTTCAACTAAAAGCGTGGTGCAGATAAGATTTTTCATTTTTTGTATCAGATAGCGAATTTAACTGAACAATATCAGATTTGTCAATTACATTCAAAAAAATCTTAAGTACAACTTTTAAATGCCGATATTTTTAGAGTAGCGTTTACGGACATAAAACGCTAAATGTGGGGTAAAAATGGAAATTACAGCGAACAACATCAACACGCAGATGTCTGCTCAGGAAAAGTTTCAGGTCGACAATGTTGTAAACGGCTACAACAAAAAACTCGATTATGAGCTCCGTCAGGGCAGAATCGCAAGCCGGGAGCTGGGAAAAGATGACTTTTTGAAGCTTCTTATGGCTCAGATGACGAACCAGGACCCAACAAGCCCGATGGAAAACACAGAATTCATCGCGCAGATGGCACAGTTCACATCTTTGGAACAGATGACAAATATGAGCCAGAACTTCGAGAAAATGGCTTCAATGATTAATTCCAGCGAAGCACAGAGTATGCTCGGTCACACAGTCCAGATTGACTTGGGTGCAGAGCAAAGCACGACTGGTGTTGTTGAGGCTGCAACGAGAGGTTCTTCCCCACAGGTTCAAGTGAACGGTATGTTCTACGATATGAATAAAATCAAGGCCGTCTACGGCTTTTAGATTCCCGCGTCAGGCGCGAGAATGACAAATCTTGTGTGCGAGAACGACAAATCTTGCGTGCGAGAATGACACTGAATAAAAAAAAGAGGGTAGCGATATGATGAGATCACTTTATTCTGGCGTTTCTGGCTTGCAGAATCACCAGACACGAATGGATGTAATCGGCAACAACATTGCCAACGTAAACACAACAGGTTTCAAACGGGGCCGTGTTAATTTTCAGGACATGATTAGCCAGCAGCTTGCAAGCGCTTCAAAACCGACTGAGGAAAAAGGCGGCGTTAACCCGAAAGAAGTCGGCCTGGGTATGACAGTCGCCGCAATCGACACTGTTTTCACACAGGGAAACTTGCAGTCAACAGGCATCTCAACTGATGTTGCGATTCAGGGTAACGGTTTCTTCATCGAGAAAAACGGCGAGAAATCATACTACACTCGTGCGGGTGCTTTCTCTCTTGACCAGAACGGAACTCTCGTAAATCCGGCAAACGGAATGCGAGTTCAGGGTTGGATGGCCCGCGAATTGAACGGAGAAATGGTCGTTCAGACTGCCGCTACCCCTACAGACTTGGTAATTCCTGTTGGTTCAAAAGATCCTGCAAAAGCAACACAGAATATCAACTTTGCTTGTAACTTGAACAAAAATACACCGGAAATCCCTGAGAATCCTACGGAAGCTGACATCGCAAAGGGAACCTGGAACACAGAATTCAAAATCTATGATTCATTCGGTAATGAGCATCTTTTGAATGTAAACTTCACTCGCGTTCCTGGAAATCCTAATCAGTGGAATGCCAGCGTTCAGATTGACCCGGACAATGCTGACTTCACACAGACACGAGTCGGCTTGGGAACAACAGACGGCGTTGAGAATACCTTCACTGTCTCATTCGACAATAACGGAACTCTCGCCGCAGTCACTGACTCAGCAGGAAACAACTCAAATCCTGACGGAGAAATCATCCTTCAGGCTTCATATACTGTTCCGGATTCAAACCCAGACGCTGACGGAAACCCATACCGCCAGACAATGAACATCAACTTGGGTACAATCGGAAGCATGATTAACACTGTAACTCAGAGTGCTTCAGCAAGCTCAACAAAGGCTTTCTATCAGGACGGCTATACATTGGGCTACCTTGAGAACTTCAAGATTGACTCAACAGGTTCAATCACTGGTGTTTATTCAAACGGCACAAACCGCACAATCGGTCAGCTGGCAATGGCAACATTCGCCAACCAGAACGGTCTTGAAAAAGCCGGTGACAACACTTATGTAAAGAGCAACAACTCTGGCGAGGCAAAAATCAATGCGGCCGGAATCGCTGGTGGCGGTACCTTCCTTGCAGGCGCATTGGAAATGTCAAATGTTGACCTTACCGAGCAGTTCACGGATATGATCGTGACCCAGCGCGGCTTCCAGTCAAACGCAAAGACAATCCAGACGGCAGACACTCTGCTTGAAACTGTATTGAGCTTGAAACGATAACATTGATATAAAAGCAAGAATCTAACCACAGGTTTGTAAAATCTGTGGTTTATTTTTTTTATGGGCGGTCCCCGACAAGCTTGTCGGGGGCGGGCTTTGCGGGGCTACGCCTTTCGGCTCCGACCACGCTGTCGCGTGTTTTCGCTAGCGCTCACCCCTTCAATCCCTACCGCTTTACTTTCTTCTTCCAAAAAGGCGCAAAAGAGACAGGAAAAGATTGATGAAATCTAGATAAAGTGATAGGGCTGCCATAACAGAGACTTTCTGATAGTCTTCGTTTCCGTTTGAGTGCTCGCTGATTTTTACGATTTTTTGAGCATCATAAGCGGTGAGTCCTGTGAAGACTATAACGCTTACAATACCAATGAGGAAATCAAGAATGTTTGTGTTAAGATGGAAAACGACGGACATAAGCACTTCGAGAAGGGAAACTGCGATAATTCCGATTAATGCCATCATCAGATATTTTCCCACTGTGGCAAGATTTGTTTTAGTTGTTGCCCCATAAAAAGCCATTACAAAAAACATAATGCTGGTTCCTGCGAATGCGACAACGATAGATTCAATCTGATAGATGATAAAAATAGAAGAAAGGGTGATTCCGTTTATGACGGAGTAGGCAAGAAAGCCGATAATCGCCGTGCCAAGAGATATTTTTCGGATTGCAGATGAAAGCCAGAAAACCAGGACGAGTTCTGCAATGGCAAAAATCCAGAAGCCCATCATTTTGTTTCCATAAAGAAACATTCCGAATGAAGAAAGCTCGTTTCCGTTAAAGATTGAGGCCGCCGTAAAAAAAGCCGAAAGCGCGCTGATTAAAAGGGCGAGTCCCATCCAGCCATAAGTTTTTGTAATGAATTTTGATTTTTCAGATTCTGCGATAGAAATAGCACTTGCCATTAAAATCCTCCTTAAAGTAAGGTTATAATATCTTAAATTAAGGAATTAAGAAAGTGGTTGCCGGATTTTGAGGGCCTGCACTTTTTTGTCTTTTACTTGTCGCCGGAAGATTCTTTTTTTCTGTCACAGAAATATCCGCCGTCTTCAAGGTAGCGCCGGCGGGTCATAATCAGGTTTATAAGCTCGTGGTACATATTAAAGTCGATTTCAAGTGCCATCGGAAGCAGGAAATATTCGGTCTCATCGCAATATCTCTCGATGAATTTCGGGTCAGTCACAAAACCAAGGGAAATCATATTGCTGATTCGGTCTGCACATTTTAAGATTTTTGCTTTCTGGCTCCCTGTGTCGATTATTCGCTGCAAAAACTGCTTTTTATCTTCATCTTCACGGCGCGTGACCTCAAGGACAAGCTCTAAAACATCTTTTCCGTCTTCATCGGCATTGATGATTTCATTTCGGTCAAAATCTGGAATATCCTCAACTGTGTCATGGACGAGGGCTGCCTTTAAAAGCACGGAGTCGATATAGCCGTAGTCAATCAAGATGCCAAGCGTGTCAATCTGGTGACGGAACATATTTCCGCCTGCATGACGGCTTTTTCCAATCAAGCCTGTTGAAAGCTGCATATACGGAGCGAGAATAATATGCTTGAGCTGCTGCATATGCTCCTTGTCCATTTTGACAGGTTTTTCAGTCTTCATCTCATATTTACTGGCCATATTCTCCTCCGTTGAATTTTAATAATTCATATTTTATTTTAATGTCTCGATGTATGTTCCGAGCTTTTCGATTCGCCTTTTCATTTCGGTAAGCTTGTCGCGCTCTGCCTGAACTACTTCTGCAGGAGCGTGCTCTGCGAATTTACCGCCGAGCTTTGCTTCGGTTCTCTCAACATCTTTTGAGAGCTTTTCCACATCCTTGTTAAAGTGCAGCAAAAGCTGCTCCTTGTTGATGTTCTCGTCAATCAAGATGAACGCCTCAAAGCCTTTTCCGACAGCACCGATTGCTTTTGAAGGCTTGCTTTCTACGAATTCAATTCCTGCCAGCCCTGCCAAAAGCTTAATCATATCGACCTTTTCTCGGCAAACTTCAGCATCACTTCCTTTTTCGATAAGAAGAGCGACATTGATTTTGCTTGCAGGGTCAATTCCACATTCGTTGCGAAGACCTCGAATCTGTCGGATTAAATCCTGCAAAACTGCGAATCGCGCGCTGATTTTTTCGTCTGCCCGGCTTTCGCTGAATTCTGGATAAGGAGCCGTAACAAGAAGGTCTGAATATGTCTCGTTCGACATAATTTTCTGATTTCCGGCTTTCTTTCGATTCTCGATGATTTCTGCCAGCGGCAATTTTGAGTAAATCTCTTCGGTTACAAAAGGAATAAAGGGATGCAAGAGCCGCAATGACTCTTCAAGAACATTCAAAAGAACTGAGACAGCCCGGTCTTTTTCTGCTTCATCTCCATTCCAGAATGAGAGTTTCGTTGCCTCTACATACCAGTCACAGAAATTATTCCAGAAATATTCATAGACTGTAGAAGCGGCATCGTTGTAGCGGTATGAGTCCAGAGCTTCCCGTGCATTTTTTGAGGCCTTGTTAAGCTCAGTGAAAATCCACTTGTCAAGCTCGTTCAAATCTGAGTCTTTTACAGGAACTAAATTTCGTCCTTCAAGATTTCCCAGAATATATCGGCTTGCGTTCCAGACCTTGTTGCAGAAACGGCTTCCCATTTTGAATGAGTCGTTGTCAACGAGAACATCCTGACCTTGTGCCGCCAAATATGAGAGAGTGAATTTAAGGGCATCGCTTCCGTATTGCTCGATGATGTCGAGAGGGTCAAGGCCGTTTCCCAGAGACTTACTCATTTTTCGTCCCTGCTTGTCGCGGACGAGACCGTGAATGTAAATGTCGTGGAAGGGAGCCTTGCCTGTGAATTCAAGGCCTGCCATAATCATGCGGCTTACCCAGAAGAAGATGATGTCGTAAGCGGTTACGAGAGCCGTCGTCGGGTAGAATTTCTGCAGGTCAGCGGTGTTTTCCGGCCAGCCAAGGGTCGAGAAAGGCCATAGCCAGCTTGAAAACCAGGTGTCAAGGACATCTTCGTCCTGCTTTACGTTCGAGCTGCCGCATTTCGGGCATTTTGTAATGTCTTCTCGGCTTACGATTGTCTCGCCGCACTCACAGTACCAGGCAGGGATTCTGTGTCCCCACCAAATCTGACGGCTCACGCACCAGTCACGGATATTTTCCATCCAGTGGGTGTATGTGTTTTCCCATTTTCGAGGGAAGAATACTATTTCTTCGTCCCGCCATGCTTTAAGAGCCTTTTCGGCAAGGGGCTTCATTTTTACGAACCACTGATAGCTTAAATATGGCTCAACGACTGTCTTACAGCGGTAGCAGTGACCGACTGAGTGGGTCATTTTTTCTTCGCATTTGAAAAGACCCGCTTCGGTTAAATCTTCGATTACGAGTTTTCTGGCCTGCTCGCATTTTAAGCCACGGTATTTTTCTGGAACATTTTCGTTCAAAGTTCCGTCTGGATTCAAAAGATTTACGACAGGAAGATTGTGCCGTTTTCCGACCTCCCAGTCATTGGGATCGTGTGCCGGCGTGATTTTTACCATACCGGTTCCGAATTCTTTGTCTACATAGCTGTCGGCGATAATAGGAATTTCTTTTCCTGTAATGGGGAGTTTCAAGGTTTTGCCAACCAGACCCTTGTAACGCTCGTCGTCTGGGTTTACTGCAACGGCAGTGTCTCCGAAGAAGGTTTCTGGGCGAGTCGTAGCGACTTCGATTTTGCCGCTTCCGTCAGCATATTCGTAGTAGAGGTGGTACATTGCGCCCTGTGTGTCAACATGGTCAACTTCGTCATCTGCAAGAGCCGTACCGCAGCGAGGGCACCAGTTTACCAATCGCTGGCCCTTGTACATAAGACCGCGCTCATAAAGAGTTACGAAAACATCACGAACGGCTTTTGAAAGACCTTCGTCGTAAGTGAATCGTTCGCGGCTCCAGTCAACGCTATTTCCGAGTTTTTTCTGCTGTTTTACGATAATGTCGTGATGGGCGTGAGTTACTTCCCAAGTTCGCTCGATGAACTTTTCACGGCCCAAGTCGTTTCGGCTTTTTCCTTCTTTTTTGAGTGCGCGTTCAACGACATTCTGAGTCGCAATGCCTGCATGGTCAGTGCCTGGAATCCAGAGAGTGTCATCGCCTTTCATTCTGTGATAGCGGACAACGATGTCCTGCAGGGTGTTGTTGAGTCCGTGTCCCATGTGAAGAACGCCCGTGACATTTGGAGGCGGAATTACGACAGTATATTTGATGTTTGAAGTTTTTCGCTTGTCGTGAACAGGAGACGATTCATCTGAAAATGGCTTAAAGTAGCCCTTTTCGCTCCATTGTGAGTAAATTCTGTCCTCAAAATCTTTAGGATTGTAAGCTTTTTCCAATTCAATAGCGTGCATTGCTTGTGACCTCTAAAAAAATAATGCGAACATTATATTGAATTGGAGCCTTTTCTTCAATGTGTCGAAAGTCGTTACAAGCCCAGTTCCAGCTGCACGCCGTCAACCTTGATGCTCTCAACCTCGTGGGTGGAAAGCCGCACGCCAAGGGTCTTCAGCCCCTTTTCCTCAAAATCCTGTGCCTTGAACTTCTCTTCGGTAATCTTAACCCGTGGTTTTTTGACATAATTCAGGGTGAAAGTGAATTTTTCCCGCGTGTCGATGTGAAGGACTTCCATTCCGTCGGGGGCAAGAAAGTAATCGCGGTTCATAATCCAGCTTGGAATTCGGCAGCGTTTGATTGAGGCATAGCCAGTCTCCGGGTCCTTAAAAATCACCGTGAAAAGCTGCTTTGGAAGTTTTTCCTTGTCGGCCAGAGCACAAAACCACATTCCTTTGTCGATGAAGAGCTTGTCGGGAACATCGGTGATTGTGTACATGCCGTTTTTTCGCACATAAATGATTCGGTCGTAGGGCGAGACCTTCATCAGCTCGCTTCCGCCTGAGACATTGATTCCAAGATAGCCCTTTTCGTCGTAGCGGAGAGAAAGATCCTGGCGGGCGACTTCTTTTACATCCGTCGCGCTGAATTTTGCCACAGTTGTGTTCCGCTTTAAAAGTTCCGGGGCGATTTTCTTGAATTTATCCAGCATTCCGTCAAGATATTCGACGGCACAGCCAGTCAAATCCTTTAAGCGGCGGTTGATTTCCTTGAGCCGGTCTTTGATTGCCTTAACCTGGTCGCGGTTTTTCTGAATGTCAAAAAGGGAGATTCGGCGGATTGGAATTTGAAGCAAATGCTCCACATCCTCGTCGCTCACGTCCCGGATAAGCTCGGCCTTAAAGGGCTTGAATCCGTCTTTTACGGCCTTTGCCACGGTCTCGGCTGTGCGCTTGTTTTCGATTTCCTTGTAAATCCTCTCCTCAACGAAGATTCGCTCCAAAGTGCGCAGGTGCAGCTCGTCGGTGAGCTTTCGTTTTTCAAATTCCAGCTCGTCCTTGATGATTGCGGTGAGCTTGGCCGCGTAGTATTTGATGATTTCGGTCGCCGTCATCACTACAGGCATATTGTCCTTGATGACCAGCATTGAGCAGGCAATCGTTTTCTCGCAGTCAGTGTAGGCGTAGAGGGCATCGATTACATCTTTTGAGTAAACGCCTCTCGGCAGCTTGATTTCGATGTTACAGTGGTCGGTGGTGAAGTTGTCAACCGAGCTGATTTTGATTTTTCCCGCCTTGTAAGCCGAATCGATTGATTCCAAAAGACCTTTGGCGTTTGTGTCGAGAGGCAGCTCCGTGATGATGATTTTCTTTTCGTCGCTGGTGTCGAATTTTGCGCGGGTGATGATTTTTCCGTTTCCGTCCTTGTAATTTGAGACATCAATCAGGCCGCCGGTCGAGACATCAGGGAGAATCGAGAATTTCTCGCCCTTTAAGCATTTTATCTCGGCTTCAAGAACTTCTTTTAAATTGTAGGGAAGAATCTTGGTACTCATGCCGACAGCGATGCCTTCCGCCCCGATTAAAAGCGTGACAGGCAGTTTTGAGCGGTAGACTTCAGGCTCCAAATCCCTGCCATCGTAATTGGGGACATAGTGAGTGATTTCTTTATTCGTGACCAAAAATTCCTTGGCCAGCGGGTGAACGCGACACTCAATGTAACGGCCTGCAGAAGCACCGTCACCGGTATATTTGTTACCGAAGTTTCCCTGTTTTTCGATGAAAATTTCTTTGTTTGCAAGATTTACCAAAGCCCCATAGATTGAAGCGTCTCCGTGGGGATGATATTTCATCGTCCGGCCGACGACAAACTGAACTTTCTGGAAAAGCCCGTCATTCACCTCAAAAAGCGTGTGCATGATTCGCCGCTGAACAGGCTTTAATCCGTCCTCCAAATCAGGAATCGCCCTGTCACGGATAACATAAGAAGCGTATTCAATAAAGTTTTTGTCAAATAAGTTTTTTACAAATGCCATTTTTTTTCCCTCTTTTAATTAGAAGGGGAAAGTCTCCCCCTACGCCTCATCTAAAGAATCGGCTACCCTCTC
>FLNY01004999.1_pt1 | contig 50359 bp, 37 predicted proteins | sample 1140381 | NCBI WGS metagenome assembly FLNY01 (sample SAMEA3878172, study PRJEB12797) | bioreactor metagenome | biome: Moose rumen | place: Sweden | collected 2011-10
AGCGTCACCTTCCTCTTCCTGTCTATCGCCACATAGACGGCATCAGGCACCTGCGTCGTAAGTCCGTGGTATTCCCACGCGGAATAGAGGCACACGACACCTCGCGGCACAATCTTCTCCACGTCCACCACCGTGTTGGCCAACGCCTCTTCAGTGGCATACAGGCCGTTCCTGAGTTTAACTACATCTCCGGTTTCCGTCTGTTTGCGCAGTTTCCTATAGCCGCTCCTGCTGAACTCGTGCGTTGCTATATAGTTAGAATCATGATTGTTGTCAACGTTCATAAGTTTCTTTATTTTGGCGCAAATTTACGGCATTTATTTCTATTTGCCGCAACTTTTTGACTTTTTAAACATCGCCTTGTTCGTCAATCCGATGATAGGGAACGGGGGCTGTCATCTTCTGATTTCCGTTTTATTGCTTGTCATCCGCTAGACGCTCAAAAGCCTGGTCGGCATGGGCGAGGAACTCATCCTTTCACTTCGTGATTTTTGAGGGTGATACACTGTAGCGCTTGGCTAACTGCTCGACGGGTTCCGTCTCTTTTCTGTTAAACCACTATGCGGTTGTCTGAAAAATCGGGGAGTATGATAATTTTCAGCTCATCCTTCTCTCTGTCAAATGGAAATGTCTGAATTCCAGAGAATTATCCTATAACCCATTCTTCGGGCACCCGTGTTTCTACATCGAACTTCACGCCTACCTTCACTACCTTGAGGTCATCTGTTTGACGGCATCAGTGCGTCAATGGCAAACAAAGAGTATAGCGGTATATTATAAAAACCGTCATCTTCCTTCTTGAATGGAAGCAGGCAAGTTCGTAAGGACACTACAGGATGATACATATCCCGATATAGGCGCATACTCTTGGCTTTGGTATTAACACTGGCTTTTGCCTCTAATGGATATACGTTCAACCCGTCAGACAAAAGAAAATCGACTTCAGCAGTTCCGGATGTTGTCCAATAATACTCACTCTGCAACGCGGAGGAAGTTGTTAATTCCTGAAGAACATATTGCTCGGTCAGGGCTCCCTTGAATTCCTCAAAGATACGGGTTCCCTCCAAAATAGCTCTCGGAGACAGACCGCTCATTTGCCTAAGTAAACCCACGTCATGGAGGAATAACTTAAACGTCTTCAAATCCGCATAAGCACGCAAGGGGACATCAGGCTTGGTGACGGCAAACATCTTTTTGGTCAGACCCATATCGCCCAGCCACATCAGACAATCTTCATATTCACGCGCCCGAGCCCCTTCTCGGACTATCCCATAGACAAATCTTTTGTTTTCTTTGGCCAGTTGCGTAGGTATGCTTTCCCAAACATATCTTAACTTGGAAACGAGATTTGCAGGAGCATGCTTGGAAAAGTCCTCCACATAAGATGTCAATTGCCTGTCCAACGCTTCATCCACCGCATTGAAGTCGTGAGTGTCAATCCAAGTTTGAAGCACACGAGGCATTCCTCCTGTCACAAAATAGGTTTTCAGGAGTTCTATCAGCATGGATTCCATGCCACTGACGTCAAAGTTTCCTTCGCGTATGTGACTGACTATAAGTTCCCGTCCATTGGCAATCAGAAATTCTTCGAAAGAAAGGGGGTAAAGCGTCAGAAACTCAACCTTGCCCACCGGGAACGATGTCTGACTGTGGAGTGCTACACCTAACAATGACCCTGCACAACAGATATGATATTCGGGAGCCTGTTCGCAAAAATATTTCAATGAGGTCAATGCCCGGGGAACTTCTTGTACCTCGTCAAAAACGACGAGAGTCCTTCCTGACTCTATTTTACGTCCATGATATAGAGATAAACCGTCAATTATTCTTTTGGGATTAAGATCTCCTTCAAAATAAGCTGCAAGGTCATTGCTCTGCTCGAAATTCACATAACAAACGTCGTCGAATGCCACACGTCCGAATTCCTGAAGCAGCCATGTCTTTCCAACTTGGCGCGCTCCTTGCAGTATCAGCGGCATCCTCCCGGGCTTGTTTTTCCACCCCAAAAGCTTATCAATCAAAAGTCTTCTCATGACAAATGTTTCGTTTTTTGATGGCAAAGATATAGAATTCCCTCGAAACGAGCAAGTTTTACAGCAAAAATCACGTTTTACCGACGAATATTTTATAATTTCATCACATTTTCCTAAGGAAAAAGTCCGTCATTCATCACATTTTCCTAAGGAATAATACTCTTGCGACTCATATCCATATATTACAAACGGATTGTTCTGTATCATTTTATACAACTGTTATTATACAAGTATTATAATTCCAGTTTCGCTGGGTAATCTAAACGGCGTGTAAAGCCGATGATAACACAGCCCAGGGTAACGCCCCGTGTGTAGATGTGACACCAACAACGCAGCCCTGCTTGTTTTTCAGCATGTTCATTACCCAGCGGAAGTTGAATAATTGAGATTTTCGTATAAAATTCTACTGTCTTTCTTAAACAATGCCGAAATAGAAATAATGTTTTTTCGTCCCCTCACGCTCACCTTCTTCATTGGTGAGGTTCGTCAAGAAAAATATAGGGGCGCAGCGGGAAAAGTTCCTCGTATGCCTGAAGCACCTGATGCAGCTCGTCGGCCCTCATGGTGTTGATTCGCTCGTCCTCAAAGTTCAGGAATAATATCTGCTCTTTCTGTACCCCGCTCTGCAACAGGCGACGGATATGCTGATAGAGAAGATAAGTTTTGCCGGCTCGCCTCAGTCCCACCAACACATAATTAGCCTCCATCTCCAATGCATAATTGCGCTCGACAAATGGAACAGAGGTTACCAATGCTTGCTGACGCAGTATGATGTCTTTCAGTATATTTTTGTCCACTTCTATAAGAATTTTAATTGCAGTGCAAAGATAGCAATTTTCCTACACTTTACAAGACTGCCATCTATAAATTACAACAATTTAACTAATCTTGTAATTTATGTAAAGCAAAAAACAGCAACCTTCGTGTCACTCCAAGCAGGCCACGATGTCTTTTTCTACATTTTTTATATATCAACAACTCCTCCAAATGTTATTGTTATCGCTAAACGCTAACCTGAAACTTGGAACCTGAAACTTGAAACCTGAAACTTGGAACCTGAAACTTGGAACCTGAAACTTGAAACTCTCAATAACCCTTAACCCTTAACCATTCCCTTCAAATGCTCCGACATCTCCTCTTCTCCGAGGCTTTCCAAATGAGCGACGGCTTTCTGGACGGCCTCCTTCACATCTTGACTCCAGAACACGTCCCCCATTCTTGACCTCAGCTCTCCGATAACCGTAACATGACGGTCGGTCTGCGCCAACAATTCTTCGTCGTCAACACCGGCAATGACCTCACACGCCTGCTTCACCAACGCTCCTATCTTGTCGTTGTCAACAGTGCCGTGTACTGCCGCCTCGGCAATCATCAGCCCGAGCTCCACGACTTTCACATAGTCCTTCTTCGTTGCTTTCCTGCGATCCTGGCAGCAGTCCAGCATCGCCTCGGGATTGTATATATAGTCGCGGCCTTTTTCCGTCAGGCGAAGGCTCTGAGGGGTTCCTTCCTCGTAGGTGAAGTAGCCGTTATCTATCAGTTCATTGGCTACCGGCACAAATAGTTCCCGCTCCTTGGGGTTCAGCTCATATAACTTGTGCTGGATGCTGCGGAACATGATGATTTGTCCGGCATCCACATTAGCTTTTCTGAAAAAATCCAGAATCCATTCTGCCATCTCACTTTTCCTTGTCATCGCTTAATTACTTTTTCTTGCGTTCCTGCAAAAGTTGTTCTACGACACTCGTGAAGCCCAAGCTCTTCAAGGCGTCCTTTATCCAGTTTCCTCATTGTTCTTTCTTCTTTTGAGCCAGCACAAGCCTCATCTTTGCCGCTTCGTCAAAGTTCACGCCCTCACGGCTCAGTTTGTCCAAGGCCTGCTCCACCTGTTCCACATTGGGCTTCTGTTTGCCCAGTTCTGCGGCAAGGGCATCTATCTCCCGCTGCACCTTGGGATTTCTCACATCGCTCAGCCCGAAGAAACGTTTCAGTATATAGTCACCATTATCTCCGTAGGGGATGTCTGACACTTCAAACCTGCGACCATTCTTCAGCACTACCAGTTGTCCTTGCTGTTCGAGACTCGACAGCACCAGCGGAGAGTGCGATGTGACAAAGAACTGACATCCCGGGAACATCCGCCTCAGATTGCTGATGACAAACAGTTGCCACGAGGGATGCAGGTGCAGGTCCACCTCGTCTATCAGGATGACGTGTTCACAACTGAACATCGCCGTGGGATCTTCGCTGCGCTCTGCCAGGCGACGGGCTATGTCAAGAACCAGCGTTATATACGACTTCTCTCCGTCCGACAGCATACTGAAGTCTATCGCCATGCCTTGCTTGTCCACCACGAAGTGAGTCCTGGGCCTGTCCTCTATTCGCAGATTGGTGTACCCCGGAAACACCTCCTCCATACAATGACGGACAGCATCCAATGTCTCGTCGTGGTATTTCGGGTTAAAGCGGGCTTTCATACGGTTCTCCTCGTTCTCGCGCTCGTAATACCAGTTGAAGAAACTGCGCCAGTTGAAGATGGCCGTAGCACTCCTGTCCTTCTTCTCCTTGGTGTCATAAAGGTTCTTGTCCACACTGATGGCGGTGATGTTGCGGTTGATGCCATAGAGGGTCAGCAGTGGTTTGTTATCCTCAACCGAGTAGCGCAGATGCTCTGCAAAACTTCGCAGCTCATTCAGACGGGTACGCTTTTCCGTCCTCTCCTCACCCCTCATCAGCGACCATTCCACCTGGTTGCCCTTATATTCCACCCCTATCTGTAGATAGCAGTAGAACGCACCTTGCTTGATATCCTTTTCAGCCACGGTACGGCCTTTACCGTTAGGACTCTTCACCAAGGCCGGCAACCACGAATACAGGACGGCCACCGCCTCCAGTACTGTCGATTTTCCTGTGCCATTGTCACCAATAAACACATTCATCCCGTCAGCACAGTGAAGTTCCAGATGCTCTATCGCCCTGAAATTCTCTATTACAAGATGCTTTATTTTCATTTTACGTTCTTTGTTTTAAAAGTTCGTGAGTTCTCTCAGGCTCCTCAACACAGAAAATAAAAATTCTCTGCCTCAGCTGTCGCCCATTTTGAAAAGGTGCTTCCATTGCTCTCAGTGTTCAGAATCCTGCGCAAAGCAAAAATACACACACGTATAATGGAATTGCTTATAATTTTGTGCATTAAGGGAAGATTATTAATTCTTGTTTTTTATCAAGAATTTGAGAATATTTCAGAAAAGGTCTGGATGCCTATCGGGTATTTCTTGTCATCATAAGGATTAACTTGATTCTAAGAATTCTATGTCTGGAGAAAAATAAAGTTTCACATGTGCAGTGTCTTTAGCGGTTCTGCCACGTTTTGCCAATCCACTTGGCAAAGAAGGGATCCTCCACTTCGAATGAGTCTGTCTTGACAACGTAGCCTTTCTTGACCAAACGCTGCAAGGCGCTGTATGTTGTGCTTGTGCGCAGGTTGGCTCCGGTTATTTTGGAATCTCCGCGCGACAAGGCCATCAGAATCTTCCGATCGGTCATGTTCATCGACAACCACAGGCGTTCATAGTCCAAATCATGCTCCGTCAACTGCACTTCGATGGCCTTATTCACCACCTCGCAATCAATATCTCCATACTGCATCAAGTTGAATACGGCTGCATCCAGTTGCTGTGTGTAATAGGGATGACACCGGGTGAAAGAAAGGATGTCCCTTGCTATTCGATTCTTCAAGGCATCTTGCTCAGACTTTGATGCCCGAGGTATGTCTGGGAGCCTCTGGCAGATATATTGACAGAAATCGTCAAAAGGTATCTTATGAAGATACATCAACTGCCCGAAATGATAAAACGGAGATTTCTTCTGTTCAAAAATCTCGGTCATCATCGATTCCTGACTGCCAAGGAAAACGTAATTCAGACCTTTCTGTCTCTGCATGACAGCCCTTAACTGCCGATCAAGCCCTTTCTGGATATTGACAATCTCCTGAAACTCATCCAACACCACTATCAGACGCTGCTCGGGAGAGGAAATCTTTTCCACCAAATCCAATACATCCTCCAAAGCGACTTGTGCATTGACCGAAGGGTTGAAGGTGACATCAATGGCATCTGTCACCGGGTTCACCGAGACTGTAGGCAAAATGCGGAAATGAGACAGAAACTGCTTCAACTTCTCCACAGGCCGGATTCGGAACACGCCCTTCAAGAGTTGCGCAGCCAAATCCTCTACACTAAGAACCTTCATCAGGTCGATTTCAATCGAAGGACGGTTCAACTGCGACAACGCCTTATACACCAGACTGCTCTTGACGAAACGCCGTGGCGAAATCAAAATCAAATGGTTCTCGCTGTCAAGCGCCTGCTTGACACGCTCCAACTCCTGAACGCGGTCGGTGAAGAATTCATCTTCAACAACACTGCCGAATTTAAATGGATTCATATCTTACCGCATTGGTATTGCGAAATTTTTCGTAACGAAATTTTTCGTAACGAAATTTTTCGTAGTCTTTTATGACCATCTACAATTTCCGATTAATATTACTGATTATAATCAATGGGGAACGGCCTAAAGTTTCTTGCCGGACTGATTACGCCACTTGACATACTGTTCGGGCGTAGGCGGATCCCATTTTTCCCAGGTGATGGGATAGTCGGCCACCTTGTCGCACTGGTCGGCTGCACCGAAGAGCAGCCACACAAAGATACACTGAACGGCTCCTGCAGTCATCGCATATCCCTCGAAAGCCATATTGATGGCCACAGGCACCAACATTGAAAATATCAACTGGGCATACGGAGTTCGTTCCTTGGTGGCATACCTCCATGATTTTATCAACAACGGAACCGCACAAAGGAGGAAACAAATAAACCCTAGATATCCGATTTGTGACATCATGCCGAGATAGGAACTGCCCAGCTCAATGGCTCCGGTCTTCTTATCATAAAATATATCTGCGCCGGGGAGATTGACATCACATGCATAGGCTCCAATTCCGATAACCGGGCTTTCGTCAATCTCCATATTTCTCAGCATCCATATATAGCCTCGCGTAGCTGCCACTGCAGAAGCAGCATTGTCATTGGTTTTCTTCGACATCGCCTCTGTGTATGGAGCCAATACCGGCCAAGCCGCAATCGCTGCTGCCACAACGGCCATCACTGTGGTCATCATTCCCCCTGCATTCTTTTGGAGGCGGAAATAAACCACCAACATTGTCCCAATCAAACCACAGGCCGTAGCCGAACGTGAGGCAGAAAGCAGGATGGTGATGACACAAGCCACCCAAAATCCGCCACAGATAACACGTTCCTTCATATTCTCAGCCCTGAAAAACAATTGAGCCGCCCATACCATACTTATCATGATAAAGAAAGAAAGGAAGTTCGGATGAGCTGCTACACCCATGTACCCGTTAACCAGACCGGAAATGTATCGTCCCTGCCCTGTGAAATAGCCGACAAAACTCCAAGCGACAATAATAACCAACGCCCATAGGGAACCCATAAAAATCTGCCGTCTGGCACGGGTCACACCAGGACCTGAAATTAACGGAGAACAGGCGATAACGACCAGGAAGAACAATGCAAATCGTTCCCAGGGCTTAAAAACCGCAGGAATTGTATTTCCTGCTATACTTATCGTTGTGGCTAATAGAAAGAGAATATATTGGAACCTAATCTCCATGCCCTCACCTGCTTTAGAGAGGATAAAAAACACGCAGGCAAAATCATAGATATAGAGCATGGGACCCGGCATGGGGTAAATAATCTGAATGAACGAGGCCATCAGAATACATGCCACCAGGAAATATGTGCGATGAGCTTTGGTTCCGGTCATGATTTACTTCAAATTCTTGATTAACTTCGCAGGACATCCTCCCACGAGGGTATAGGGCGCTACATCTTTGGTAATCACGGCTCCGGCGGCAGCTATGGACATTTCGCCTACCGACACTCCGGGAAGCACCGTACAATTCGTCAATACAGAACAGCCGCGTCCAATGCGGACGGTACTCGTCGTTCCTTCGCGACCGAGGATACGTTCGCCCCTGGGTTCTATGGGATGAAATCCGGTGATGACTACAGCACGTGTTCCTACAATGGCGTGAGGTTCCACGATGATTTTGCTTCCTTCGTTCAGCAGAAACAGTGCTTCGTGACCGATAAAGGCCCGATCGCCAATTTCCAATTCGCCGATGCCCTGCACTTTCACGCCTTGGAAAAACTCAACACCCTGACCGACTTTTGCTCCGGCCCAACGGTAGAGTCTGGTTTTCAGTCCCTGAGCTCCACTGTTCGGCAGGATGGCCATCAGCAGGTTTACCAAGTATATCTTTTTACTGTTAATCATCGTTCATTGAACTCAGAAAATCCTTATACCTAACACAAATGATACTTATGGAACTTTTTGTACGCCAAGAGACCCAAGAATTCCGGGATATAGTAGTGAAAGTCCGGCTTGGAGCATTTAGGCTTGGGGGCAAGGGTACGAATCAGTGAATAGAGTTCATGCAGTTGTTCGGGAGTCCCTTTCTTCATAGTCATCGAGAAGAAAAGAGCCTTCTGCTGCTCGAGATAATGAGTGTATTTGTAAGCATCTTGAGCGCCCAAGCTGTAGATAATCCGGCTGTATTCACTCAGAATCTGACAATAGGCAGAGAAATGCTTCTGATAATCTTTGCCCGTCTGCAAAGAATTTTCGCGAATCAGATATCGATAGGTAACTTCATTAACAACAGCGGTAACCGGATGGTGCACCGACACCTCGAAGTTCCAAGGATTATCCTCATGTATCAGACCTTCAACAAAGGAGATATGATGTCTCGTGAGGAAATCCTTGCGAATGAGTTTGTTCCACGCCATGATGTATGAACCGTGGAAACTCTGAATGCCGTCCGGATGCTCTTCGGAGAATGTCTCGTATGCTCCGTATGTCAGGTCAGCCCGGGTCTCCTCTGCCTTTTGGAACAGTTTCTCCAAACAGACGGGCATCAGTTGGTCGTCACTGTCCACATAAAGCGTGTATTTTCCTTGTGACACTTTATCTCCCGTATTTCTGGCAGCACTGAGGCCACGGTTGTACGCATGATGAAGAATCTGAAAAACAGCATTCCGGGGGAGTTCCTGCTTGAGTATGCTTTCTGCCAATGCGATGCTGTTGTCCGTCCCACAATCATCCACGACAATCACCTCATAGTTTCCCCGAAAGGTCTGCCTGCATATACTGTGCATGCAGACCTCAATATATGAAGCGACGTTATAAACTGGAATGATTATGCTAATATCCATTATTCCGTTTGATTAATTACCCAATACCCTACCTTTCGACCTCCTTGACGAGTTATTATACCTCGCTCGCGAAGCTTAGCCAGGATTCGGTCACATTTACTGCCACTAAATTTTAATAAAGAAGCCAGTTGCGGAATTGTTACCGATGGATTTTTCCTAATTTCTTTAATAATGAGATTCACGTCATCTTTCACGTCATCTTTCACGTCATCTTTCACGTCATCTTTCACGTCATCTTTCACGTCATCTTTCACGTCATCTTTCACGTCATCTTTCACGTCATCTTTCACGTCATCTTTCACGTCATCTTTCACGTCATCTTTCACGTCACCTTTCACGTCATCTTTCACGTCATCTTTCACGTCATCTTTCACGTCATCTTTCACGTCATCTTTCACGTCACCTTTCACGTCATCTTTCACGTCATCTTTCACGTCATCTTTCACGTCATCTTTCACGTCATCTTTCACGTCACCTTTCACGTCATCTTTCACGTCACCTTTTCCTTCATCATCTTTCACGTCAGCTTTTCCTTCATCTTTCACGTTACCTTTTCCTTCACCATCTTTCACGTCATCTTTCACGTCACCTTTCACGTCACCTTTTCCTTCATCTTTCCCTTCATCTTTCCCTTCATCTTTCCCTTCATCTTTCACGTAACCTCTCATGTCATCTATTCCCTCATCTTTCACATAATCTTTTACATAATCTTTCACGTCAGCTTTCACGTCAGCTCCCTTGAAAACAAACTGAACTTGAAAGGACATACCGACATTTTTCCAAACCAAATCAACATTCGGATATTGACGTAATTCGGCAGCAATAAGTTTGAGGCCATTCCCCCATTGGTCAATCATCCCAAGATGTTTGAAAACGGGAGCCAAAACCTTATTGGGGGCATCAGACTGCCGGCTCTCCATCATAGAATAATCAATGGAAGGAGGCAGTAATCCCGGACTTGTCACCTCAACCATATCATCATAGATTGCCACCTTAATATCCCTGCCGGAAAGGGCATAATTTCGATGTACCACGGCATTTCTTATCACCTCTCTAATAGCATTAATCGGATACTCCCAACGACGCTTAGTATAGATACTTCCTTCTTCGTACCAAGCAGACTGATTGATGTGGCGCAACACAAAATCGTATGCTGCTTCCGATTGTTCTGCCACTTCCATATCTATCGTTTTCTGGTCTATAAAGACCTCCGCGGAGGTTCCTTTGAAACGGGCACACTCAATCTTAGCATTCGGGAAAAACTCCGAACGTATAGAATCATCAGACAGCAACACCAATGCATTTGTCGGATATAAACTGCCCTGCGATTCCTTTACTAAATTCAGTTTACGCAAAGTCGGCACATCGAGATTCTCTTGTGTTTTATCTTTGAAAAGACGTTTGAAACTATCGATATTCAATTCGGATACTGTCTTTTCTAATACGATTTCGCTATCAAAGGAAATATTTCTACGACGACGTTCTAAATCAAGAATGATTTCTTCATCGGCCAACCGATTAGAAGAGCCGACACGAATATATGTGCCATTGCGCTTCCCTTCGGCCTTCAAATGGTAGGGAGGCTGATTGCCCCTATAAATCAAAACCCTAAGTAAATGCTTATCTTCTACCGTAACAAAAGAAACCTCCGGCAAAATGGCCGGATAGCAACGATCGTAAATGGCATTGCCAATCTGCTCTTCCATGCGGAACAGGTCATCCTCCTCTATGCCGACAATTTTCCTTGGGTTATCAGAAACACCGATATATATTTCACCTCCGGCATCATTGGCAAATGCAACAGCAGTCTTGGCGATATCGGAGTTCGAAGGCAATGTTGCCTTGAATTCTATACGCCTACCTTCTGTCTGATTCAACAATTCAGTGAAATATTTCATATATCTTATAAAAATATCTTGCCGAAAAACATGGATTTCTCCGGGGTCAATCCTTCAGTTTAATTTTGTTTCCTTCCAGCGACTCGACAATAGCCAGTGATTCGATGTGTCGGATGCCGACATCAATCAACAACCTCCGTCCCTGTTGAAATTCCTTCTCGATGATAAATCCCATGCCAACAATTTCAGCGCCTGCCTGCCGACATAAATCGACAATGCCCAATCCGGCGTTACCATACGCCAGAAAATCGTCGATGAAGAGAACCTTGTCCTCAGAGGTCAGATAGTCCCGACTGACCACGAGGGTGTATTCACGTTGCTTGGTAAAGGAACGAACCTGTGTAAACAGAAATTCTCCCATCGTAGAGGGCTTCTTTTTCTTGGCAAATACAACGGGCAACTCCAACAAATAACCCAGCATAATGGCCGGAGCTATCCCTGATGCCTCAATCGTAACAATCTTGTTGGCCCCGCTGTCGGCAAATCGACGGATGAACTCAACAGCCACCTGTTTCATCAGATAAGGGTCCATCTGGTGGTTGATAAACCTGTCCACCTTGAGGATACCGCCGTCCAAACAACGGCCATCCTGCATAATGCGGTCATATAACGCTTTCATACATTTCGAAAAGAATGATTGAGACGGGAATCGCCCCCCCCCAATCGGGGAAAAGACGTATCAGTATTCGGTTTTGTCGGCCTTTTCGGACCACAACCGGAAACTTTCAAGTGCTTCATCCCGCAACATCGGGATGATGGGAACAGTACGTTTCTCCAGCGGCTTCTCCAGTTCTTCGTAGATGAAGTCGTCGGCGAAGTCTATGTCTCGGGCATCTTTTCGGGTATTTCCGAAATATATTCTCCGCAACCGCGACCAATAAATGGCTCCGAGACACATCGGACAAGGTTCGCAAGAGGTATAAATCGTACAGCCGGACAAGTCGAACGTGCCGATCTTATGACATGCCTGACGGATGGTGTTGACCTCTGCATGGGCTGTCGGGTCGTTGTCTATTGTTACCCGGTTGCTGCTTCCGGCAACAATCTGTCCATCCTTCACGATAACGGCTCCGAACGGTCCGCCTCCGTTTTTCACACTCTCATTTGCCAGACGTATGGCCTCGCGCATGAAGGATTTGTCTTGTTCTGTAATTCTCATATTTGTCAGTATTGGGATGGTTTCTGAAAAATCAGATGGTGTCCATAAATGTCCGCTCCTGCTTAGAGAACAACAAAATACCCAAAAACATAATAACAACGGTGAATACCACACTGTATAGCAACGACCACCAATCCATTTCTCCGATACCGGTAATCATGTAGCGGAAATCCGTAAACAGTCCTTGGAGTGGGTTCAGGTAAAGGAACCGAGTTAGGGTGCGATCGGCTGTAACATCAACAGGATAGATAACCGGAGTCGAATACATCCATAATTGGAGGAAGAAACTCACCAGATTATTCAAGTCACGATATTTGACTGTCAGCGTGGAGACAATCAGACCACAGCCCAATCCTGTGAGAGCCAAAATGACAAAGAAGAACGGAACCAGACAAAATTCCCAAGTCAGACTGATTCCAACGGTCTCATCGAAACAGTAATAAAGCCAAATGGCCACCAGCGGAATACTCTGCACGATGGTTTTAAGGAAACCTGAGGTGACTCCTGCCAATGGTGTTACCAATCGGGGAAAATAAACCTTAGAGAAAATATAGGCATTCCCTGAAAATGCAAATTGACCTGTAGTAAAACATGCCGTAAAATAGTTCCATAGCAACGTACCGCTCATGTAAAACAATGCCGGAGGTATACTGCCCGTCGAAATGCCAGCCAAGTTGGCAAAGACGAACATGTACATGACCGTGGTGAAAATGGGCTGGAAGAAGAACCACAGCGGGCCGAATATCGTCTGCTTATAGATCGTGACAATATCACGCTTGACAAACTGTTTGAAGAGGTCGCGATATTTCCAAACCCCTTTCAAGTCCAAATCCAGCCACTTTTTGTGAGGCCGGATGACAATATCCCACCCGTTGTTGTTATTATTCATATTGTTGAGTTGATAAACGATTTTTCCCAATCTGTAACCGAACATCCCTGCGCCCGAATCGGTTGTCTGTTCGTCAACAAAGGCGAATGACGTCATCGGGGAAAAGCATGCGACAAGAAGCATCTTCAGAGGGCTGTTGCTTCAAGAACAGCACATAGCGCACATTTTCATATCGCAAAGATTATGTACCAGAAATATTATGTTTCTACCACATATTTTCTGTACTCTGCCCGATTTTTGCTTTCTTTTATCCGTTCCGGGAACTTCAGCTGTGACTTGAAGGGTTGTGAAATCTGCTGTATTTCAAGCATTGACCAGACACCTCTTCAAGCACTCAAAACACAGCTTCGCTGAAGCCTGTCCCATGGGATGACCGACTTCTCCAACCGCTGCTGCGGTCGACTGCTATGGATGTACGTGCCGCCTTGTCCATACGTCATAATATACCGGGAAACGCATTCGGTTTACAATCCTTTGTGATTCGGTTAAAATGCACTTTCCAGGGGCAAAGATACAAATTAAAATTCAAATAAAGAAACATTTTGACAAAAAAAATGCCAAAAATCAGCAAAAATGTTGATTTTTGGCACCATTTTTCCAAAAATTCGGGTTAAAAAGAACTCATTCCGCTTTTTTCCGCACAAACGGCAGAGCTTACTCCTCCACTTCGCAATGGGAGAATCCCATCTCGCGGGCTTTTTCGGGGGTCATCATGAAATAGGTGACTTCGGCCTCAACGCAGACTTCTCCGTCCGCATTGGTTATCTCGGCATGCATGAAAAGGAGATTCCGCATTTGACGGACGATTTTGGCACGAACGGTCAGAGCCGGATCGTCGGTGGAAACAGATTTGCGGAATTTGACATTCAAAGCCGTCGTGTAGCCGGCGGTCTGCAACTTTCGCGTCACTACCCACCCGCACGTCTCGTCGATGAGAGTGCTGAGCACACCGCCGTGCATGGTGTCCACCCAGCCCTGATAGTTGCGTTGAGGATGCCAGGTGCTGAGGATATAGTCGCCGTCCTCATAAAACTCCATGTGGAGTCCGAACGGATTGTTTGGTGAACAGCCGAAACAATTATATTTGCGGTTGTTGGTCCAAAGGTTGATGATTTTTTTCATTTTCGTGCGCTGATTCTGTTTAAAGACCTGCTGCTTCAGCGGAGTTCTTGTACTCTTCTGCCATCCAGGCTGTATTGCCTTTGGCCCTCGGTGAGGACTGCAAAATCAAAATGTTCATAATTCAGTTTTTAGAAGTTTGGAAGAATATAGTTGATTAAAACAATAGGGGTTATACCTTATTATATATATGTGTCGCTTGGGGGGCATTTCCTCATCAGTGCAGCCCGTCTTCCACTCAATCTGTTCGACCGACATGCGGCAGATGCCTTCCAGCCATTGGTCGCGTTGAAGGTTTCTCTCATTTGGGTTGTTTTTTGAGATTGCAATTATATCGTGCTGCAAAGATACGCGTTTTTCGCAACATTTCCAAAAAAATTCGCAAAAACTTTCACAACTGCGCTCCCGGAACGGATTGTATGGGCAATTTTGGTCTCAAAGTCGGTGTTTTTTGAAGCAATTTTGCATAAAAACGTCCATTTCGGGCAAAATATCGGGACGAAATTTGGCAGTTTCGAAAATTATAATTACCTTTGCCACGGATTCTATGGCAACAGGCGTGGCATATTGCAATAACACAAGCAACGGACATCGGGGTCGGATGCTGGCCTTTCTGACGGCAACGGTATTGCTGTCGGCTCCGTTGTCTGCACGGACGGTGGCTCCCCTGATGGAGGGCTACTGTTGGACACAACTCTCGCCCTACAACGACGAGTGCCCTCTGTTCGGACAAGAACGGAGTGCCACGGGCTGTGTGGCCACCGCGTTGGCCCAGATTATCCACTATCATCGTTATGCCGAGGGCAGGGACGAAGTGAGCTACACTCTTACTGCCGCCGACCGTCAACAGCTGACCCTGCAGTTCGAAGGACAGCACTACAATCTGGATGCCATGTCGGCCGACGGCATTCAGTCGGCCGACAAGGCCGAGCTGGCCCGCTTCAACTACCATGTAGGGGTCTCCGTCCGTATGCAGTTCGGCCCCCGGGAAGCCTCCTCATTCGGATATGCCGTTCCCGCCGGCCTCTATCATTTCGGCTACGCATCCGAAGCCGTCTTCCTCAGCCGCAGCTGGTTCGAGGACGGGGAATGGGATGCCATCCTGCAGAACGAACTCCAGCACGCACGCCCGGTGCTCTACACGGCAGACAACGGCAGCACCTCTCACGCCTTCATCCTCGACGGAGTGAACGATGACGGACAATACCATGTGATTTGGGGATGGGGCACGGAGACCGATGGATGGTATGCGTTGGACAACCTGAAGCCTGCCGGACACGATGCCTTCAACGTCAATCACGGAGCCGTAATCAACATCGCGCCCCGACTGGACCGCGAAACGGACGGCGTAACGTGTTACAATGCCATTCAGGCCACCCGACTGGGACTCCCGTCAGGAGTGTCCGACACCACAATGACCACAGGAAGCACAATGACATTCACGGCTTCCTATCTCTACAACTTCAACCATCTGCGCTCTACGGGCGGCATGTTCGGGCTCATGGTGGAGGACAGCGAGGGACATCTGTTTCGCAGACTGGAGCCCGCACTTTCCATCAGGTCCTATACCCATCTGACCCTCTCGGACTATTACGGGGTCTTTGCCACCAATGCCTGGTCGCAACGTCCCGGCTATACCCTCCGCATCCCATTCACGGTACCGTCCGACATGCCGGACGGCACCTACAGGATAAGCCTCTATTTCATACCCTCCTTTGACCAGACGCAGTGCAGCATCGTTCGGTGCCAGAAACCCAAACCTTACGGGGTGGAGGTACACATACGCGATGCCAAGCTCGGAATCGGTTCCGTCGAGGACGATTCTGCCTCGGAGCACACCGTCCTCTACGACCTCCGGGGATGTCCCGTCAGTGAAGAAAGTGCCCCGCCCGGTATCTATGTCCGGGGAGGCAAAATCATACGCATCAGATAAAAACGACATTATGCTGAAACAATTCTTCGAAGTGCTCGGACGCTACATCCGCCCCTACAAGAGCTACCTTGTGGGGTCGGTAGGTCTCAACTTCCTGTCGCAGGTGCTTAACGTCTTCTCGTTTGCAGCACTCATACCCATTCTCAACATCCTCTTCCAGATTGACAGCAAAGTTTATACCTACCAGCCCGTGGACTGGAGCCAGGACTTCGACACCATAAAGAACGCCCTCATCAACGACGCCTACTGGAAGGTGGCTCAGATGACGCAGGAGGACGGCGCTTTCTATACCCTCGTCGTCTTCGGCATCGCCCTCATCGTCATGACCGGCATCAAGACGGCTGCCTACTTTGCCTCGTCGGCTGTCATGATACCCTTCCGTACAGGCGTGGTCAAAGACATCCGTCTGGAGGTCTATAACAAAGTGCTGCGCCTCCCCCTCTCCTTCTTTTCGGAAGAGAGGAAGGGCGACATCGTGGCCCGCATGAGCTCCGATGCACAAGTCGTGGAGACATCGCTCACAGCCTCCGTCGATATGCTTATCAAGAGCCCCATCTCCATTGTGGTGTGTTTCGTGACCATGTTTCTGCTCTCGTGGCAACTCACCCTTTTCGTGCTGCTTGCCGTGCCCGTGTTGGGTTATCTGATGGGCCTTGTGAGCCGCAAACTCAAACGCCGCTCGGCCGATGTGCAAACCCTCTGGGGACAAATCATGACGGAGCTTGACGAGACGCTGGGTGGACTGCGCATCATCAAAGCCTTCATTGCCGAGAAGAAGATGTCCGCCCGGTTCCGCCGCACCAACGAGGCATACGTGGCCGCTATGAACGGCATGGCCATCCGACAGAGTTCCGCCCACCCCATGTCGGAATTCATGGGCACCATCATCATCGTCATCGTGCTCCTCTTCGGTGGCTGGCTCATTCTAGGAAACCACTCCCCCATCGATGCCGCCATGTTTATCTATTATCTCGTCATTCTCTACTCGGTCATCAACCCGCTCAAGGAGTTTTCCAAGGCCCTCTACAATGTGCCGCAGGGTCTCGCTTCCATGGACCGCATCGACATGATACTCAAAGCCGAGAATCCCATCCGCGAACCCGCCGACCCCAAGCCCCTCTCCTCCTTCGAGAAAGGAATAGAACTCCGGGATGTCTCCTTCAAGTACAGCAGCGACGGACGCGACATCCTCAAGCACATCAACCTCACCGTACCCAAGGGCAAGACCATCGCTCTGGTCGGACAGTCCGGCAGCGGCAAATCGACGCTCGTCGATCTCATCCCGCGTTACCATGAGGTGACTTCCGGCAGCATCACCATCGACGGCAAGGATGTGCGTGAAGTCTCCATTCCGGCTCTGCGTTCGCTCATCGGAAACGTCAACCAGGAGGCCATCCTCTTCAACGACACGTTCTACAACAACATCACCTTCGGCGTGGAGAATGCCACGATGGAGGAGGTCATCGAAGCCGCGCACATCGCCAATGCCCACGACTTCATCATCCAGAGCGAGAAGGGCTACGACACCATGATAGGCGACCGCGGGGGACGCCTCTCCGGCGGACAGCGCCAACGCATCTCCATCGCACGCGCCATCCTCAAGAACCCACCCATCCTCATCCTCGACGAGGCAACATCCGCCCTCGACACCGAGTCGGAACGGCTCGTACAGGAAGCCCTCGAGAGGCTGATGCGCTCACGCACAACCGTAGCCATCGCCCACCGGCTTTCCACCATCAGGAACGCCGACGAGATTTATGTGCTCCACGAGGGAGAAATCGTGGAACGAGGTACCCACGAGGAACTCCTCGCCCGAGGCGGATACTATAAGAAACTCCACGACATGCAGTCTCTCTAGCTTCCTTCAGGATGTCGTTCTCGTCCCCGTTAATAATAACTTGAAACTAAATTATATAAACTCCAAAAATCAATGAAAAAGTCATTCCTTTTCACTTTGGCCATCTGCTTGGCCACCCCGACATGGGCCGAAACACCCGAAGAATCGTCTGAACTCGAGAGTGAAGGCTCGGGCTTCGTCACCTCAGCTCTCAACAACGCCATCGAATCAGCATGGGCTGCAGCTCCGCAGAACAGCACGTCCGCCTCCTCATCCCTGCAGTACGGTCGCAAGGTCACGGGCTTTGCGTCGGCCCCGAAGTTCGGAGGCTACTACATCGGCAAGTATGAATACAGCGACCGCGACGCAGCAAAGGGCGGCAGCGGGTTCTCCCAGCGCCTCATTCGCGCCTATGTGGACGGCACCATCCTCAACGACTTCAAGTATCGCATCCAAGTCCAAATCAACAACGACAAGTTCCACATGAAGGATGTCTTCATCGAGTGGCAGCGATACGACTTCGCCCGCATCAAGGTCGGACAGTTCAAACGCGCCTTCGGCTTCGAGAACCCCATGAACCCCTGGGACATCCTCTCCGGCGACTACTCCTATTTCACCAAAAAGATGACAGCCGACTACAAGGGAGACACCTGGGGCGGCGGCGGTCGTGACCAGGGCATCCAGGTGCAGGGCGACTTCCTCAAAATCGGACAGGACAACCACTACCTCATCCACTATCAGGCCGGTGTGTGGAACGGCGAGGGCATCAACAAGAGCGATGCCGACGGAAAAAAGGACTACATCGGAACCATCCAGTTCCAGCCCGTCAAGGGCCTCTTCATAGGCGCTTTCGGCTGGACAGGCGAAGCGGGCGGCGAAAAACGCGACAAATATGCCTTTGGCTTCAAGTATGACGACAAGGCCGGATGGAGCGTGCGCGGCGAGTGGGGACACAACCACTACAGCAGCGGCAACGACGATGTCTGGTACATCGTAGGCGGCGTACCTGTCAACGACTGGTTCAAGGTCAATGCCCAGTATCAGACCTACCGTCCCGGAAAATCGTGGACCACCGCCCAATGCACCTACTCCATCATCCCCGAGTTCCAGATTCACAAGAACCTGAAGCTTCAGTTGCAGTATAACTGGAACGATTTCCGCGCCACCTACGACAAACACTTCAACCAACTTTGCGCAGAGCTCTATTTCCGCTTCTGATTGCCGTCTGCGTCCTGCCCTCCACCGCTTGGGCGCAGTATGGACCGGTGGGATTCGTCAACTGCAACGATGGCGTGAACGGCATTACGGGCGGAAGCCCCGGTGAGGTCGTGAGAGTCCGCACCCGCGAAGAATTGGCACGCTACGCTTCCTCCGACCGACCCTGCACCGTCATCGTGGAGGGCCGGCTGGAAGGCGACGGCCTCAACCGCCGCAAAGATGTGATTGAGGTGAACTCCGACAAAACCATCGTCGGTGTCAAAGGCGCTGAGCTGGCCGGCATCGGTCTCAACATCAGCGGCAAGAGCAACATCATCATCCGAAACCTCATCATCCACCACGCCGACCCTGACGGCATTGCCGCCCGCAACAGCCACCACATCTGGGTGGACCATTGCGACATTTACAGCCGCGACGAACCCGACCGCGAAGACTGGGACGGACTGATAGACCTCACGGTGGGCAGCAGCTATCTCACCGTGAGCTATTGCCATATCCACGACCATCACAAAGCCTGCCTCCTCAACTCGGGTACCATGCACCGCGAGGACAACGGTCGCAACCGTGCCACCTACCATCACAATGCCTTCGTCCGTACCGACCAACGCAATCCGCGCATCGGCTACGGCTTGGGGCACGTGTTCTGCAACTTGTATGAGGACATCGGCAACTACGCCATCGGCATGCACACCCAAGCCCGCGTGCTGTCGGAGCACAATTACTTTGGTCCGGGTGTCAAACGTCCGTTCTCCCAAATGTACGCCACGAGTACAGACGATGCCTCATGTGCCTTCTTCGACGACAGGGGCAGTCACTTCTCCCGTCCCCTGCCCCAAGGATTCAAGTACCGCCCCACAGGCACCGATTTCGAGCCCGCCCTGTGGTATGACTACCGGTTTGCGCTCGACGACACCTCTGCCGTCCGAGAGCTCTTTCCGAATCAGACGGGGCCTCAGGAAGGATTGGAACACGAACCTCTGTTGTGGCCCGGCAACGGAGCTGTCGGTCTGACTACAGATATCCGCCCGTTCTTCAGCCGCATCGAAAATCAGGTGAGCGCCACCGTCTTCTGGGGCTCTTCGCCCGATCGTCTGCGTCCCGTCAGCCTTGACACCATCCGTCTCCTGCCTGCCACGACCTATTGGTGGAAGGTGCGGGCCGTCAATCCCGACGGAGTCCACATTTCTCCCCTCTACCGTTTTACCACTGCTTCTGCCAAAGCGTCGCAACCCGCTCCTGCCGACGGCGAACAGAATGCACAACTGCGGGCAGCCGCTCCCGGGGACGGCCCCACCGTCCCGATGATTCTCCGTTGGCAGCCTGCCGCCAAGGCCCGTAGCTACAAAGTGTGGTTGTGGCCGGCCGACAACGAGACAGACCTCCGTTTGGTGGCCATCACCACCGAAACCTCTTGTACCCCAGGATCGCTACGCTACGGTCAGACCTACTGCTGGCGCGCCGACGTAGTGACCTCCGACGGCGAGACCCTCGAGGGTGACGTGTGGACCTTCTCGGCACCGGCCCGACCCGTTGGTCCCGGACGCACCGAGGCAGAACATTTGGCTCGCAGCGCCTATGCCTACCTCGAACGGCAGGACGGCTCCTGGTTCCGCGCCGGCAACGACAGCGTCACTGTGGGCGAAGCCGGTCCCGGATCGCTCACAGGCGTATGGAACGGACCCGGCGGAAGCTACCGCATCAGCATCGACTATTACGACGAGAAATCCGGACAGGCTTCCTTTTGGTTCTATATCAACGACCGCGAGGTGGACTTCTGGACCGGAGAACGCCAAAACGGAATGAAAACACGCATCGCGGGCGAAAACATCCCCCTCAATACCGGCGACCAACTGCGCCTCGACTTCTGCACGCAAGGCAAGATGCGTTGTCGCATCGACGGCATTTTCGTGGGTAGAGGTGACAAAAAACCGCAATTGTGATTCCCGAAGGGAGTTTTAACTCAATTTTTTTGCTTTTTATTTGGCTATGTGGAAAAAAAACGCTATCTTCGCGCCGCAAAAATTTGCAAATTCAATAAAAACAATATCATAAATTAAGTAAGCAAGATGAATATCACAAAGCAAGTGATTGATGATGTCAACATCGTGTTGGCTGTCGAAATCGAGAAGGCCGACTATGCCGAGGATGTCGAGAAGCAACTCAAGAGCCTCCGCAAGCGCCTCAACATGCCCGGGTTCCGCAAGGGTATGGTTCCCATGGGATTGGTGAAGAAAATGTACGGCCAAAGTGTCGTTGCCGACGAGGTGAACCGCCTCATCAACGACAGCATGTATAAGTATATCCAGGAAAACCAGCTCAACGTCTTGGGCGAGCCTATGATTAACGGCGAGCAGCAGCCCGTGGACTTCGACAAGGAAGAGAAGTTCACCGTCAAGTTCGACATCGCCCTCGCGCCCGAATTCAAACTCAAGACCGACAAGAGCGTCAAGGTGACCAACTACACCATCAAAGTCGATGACGCAATGGTCAATACAGAGGTAGCCCGTCTCCAGAACCAGTTCGGCAAGGAAGTTGTTGCCGATGACGTGGAAGAGAACGACATTGTGAAGGGCGACATCTGCGAGCTCAATGCCGATGGAACCCTCAAGGAGGATGGTCTCCGTGCCGACAATACGACCGTTTATCCCCGCTTCATGAAGGACGAGGACGAGAAAAAGAAGTTCGTGGGAGCCAAGAAACTCACGTCTGTCGATTTCAACCCCGCCAAGGCTTGGGAGAATGCCTCCGAATTCGCATCTGTGCTCCAGCGCAAGAAGGACGAAGTGGAGGGCGTGACTGCCGATTTCCGCTTCACCATCACCGAAATCAAACGTCATCAGGATGCCGCCCTCGACGAGGAACTCTACAAGGCCGCTTTCGGCGAGGACTGCACCACCGAGACCCTCTTCAAGGATCGCATCCGTGAAAGCATCGCCGCATCGCTCCGCAACGAAACCGAATACAAACTCAATCGCGACATTCAGAGCGCCCTCAAGAAGCAGGTGGGCAAGCTCACCTTCCCCGAGGAACGTCTCAAGGCATGGCTCCTCAAGCGCGACGAAAAGCGCGATGCAGCCAAGCTTGACGAGGAGTTCCCCCGCATGCTCGAGGACCTCACTTGGCAACTCATCGAGGAGAAGATTGTCCGTGACCAGAAGATAGAAGTTACCGAGGACGACATCAAGCAGGAGGCCAAGTATGTCATCATGGGACAAATCATGCAGTACGGCTTGAGCCAGCTCCCCGACGAGATGATTGACAACTGGGTCGCTCAGGCTCTCAAGGACGACAAGCAGCGTCCCCAGCTCCGCGACCAGGCCGTGAGCCGCAAGATTTTTGCCTACCTCCGCGAAGCACTCACCCTCACCAAGAAGGAGGTTACCATGGAGGAATTCGGCAAAATCATGCAGGAAGACAACAAATAACCCCGGTTCCCGTCGCCGTTTTGACCGGCGGGTTCAGACAGGATAGTTTCCGCCGGACAACCCGCCGGGAACATTCAAAACCAAAGCGAGGCGCACCCGTTCAAGGGATGCGCCTCGTTCTTTTCTTTGGGGGCTGCGAACAGCCTCTGACCTTCAGATTTTGAACTGCCGCAGGTTCTCGACAAAGCGGTCGATACGCTGCAGCTCGCGTGGGATGCGTATGTTCTGTGGGCAGTGGGGCGTGCAGGCTCCGCAGCCCACGCAGTGGTCTGCCTGACGCACCTTGGGCAGGGCGCGGTCGTAGCCTATCAGGTAGTTGCGGCGCAGACGGAAGTAGTCGGGATCCTCGTTGCTTCGGGGCACTCTGCCTTCGTTCACACATTTATTATAATAGTGGAATATGGTCGGAATGTCGATGCCGTAGGGACAGGGCATGCAGTACTGGCACTCGTTGCAGGCCACCGTGGGGTAGTGGAGGATGAGCTGGGCCGTTTCCTCGAGGAACTCCAGTTCGTCATCGGACAACGGTTCGCAGGGCGAGAAGGTGCGTATGTTGTCCTGTAGGTGCTCCATGTAGGTCATGCCGCTTAGAGCCGTGAGTACACCGGGCCAGTGGCCGCAGAAGCGGAAGGCCCATGAGGCAGCGCTGTCCTGGGGACGTTTCTCTTTGAGACGCTCTATCACATGGGTGGGCAGGTTGGAGAGGCGTCCACCGAGGAGGGGTTCCATGATGACGGCGGGTATGCCCAGTTTCTCCAGCTCGGTGTAGAGATAGACGGCATCCTGGTTGCGTTTGTTCTGCTCGTTACCGTGACGCCAATCGACGTAGTTCATCTGTATCTGGACGAAATCCCAATGGTACTTGTCGTGCTGGGCGAGACACCAGTTGAAGACCTCCACATCGCCATGATAAGAGAAGCCGAGGTTGCGGATATGTCCCTTGACCCGTTCTTCCACCAGAAAGTCAAGCATTCCGTTGTCGAGATAGCGGGCCGAGAAATTCTCCATCCCGCCGCCGCCCACGGAGTGGAGCAGATAGTAGTCGATGGTATCGACGCGCAGGTCTTCGAACGACTTGCGGTACATCTTTATCGACTCCTCGCGTTTGTATTGTTTCGGATTGAAGTTCGAGAGTTTGGTGGCCACGAAATATTTGTCACGGGGATGGCGCGATAGAGCCGCACCGGTGGCCGGCTCGCAGAATCCCTTGAGATAGGCCGGCGAGCAGTCGAAATAGTTCACACCGTGTTCGATGGCGTAATCCACGAGGCGGTTGACCTGTTCCTGGTCAATCTGACCGTCCTTGCCCCAGGGCAGACGCATCATGCCGTAGCCCAGTAGCGACACCTTGTCGCCCGTATTGGGATTCGTGCGGTAGGTCATCTTGTCGGTGGGCACTTCGCGACTGACATCGACGGTACCCAGGGCACGCTGTACCTTCTCTTCTCCTCCGCAGTTTGCCAGCATGGCGGTTCCGGCCACAGCAGCTCCGCCCAAACCCAATTTCTTGAGAAAATCTCTACGATTGATTGTTTCCATAGTGGTTTACAGTATTTTATGAACGGAATGCCCCTCCACATAGATGGCCGAGAACGGACGTGAAGGACAGAGATGTTCACAGGCGCCACAGCCAATGCAACGCGTCTCGTCAACGGCGGGAATCTTGGGCGACTCCTTGTCGTCTGGATCGGAGGGCACCATCTTGATGGCACCGGCGGGACAATGGCGGGCGCAGTTGCCGCAGGAGATGCCGTCGGTGTAGGGCAGACAGTTGTCAGCCACCCAGACGGCATGACCTATCTGGACGGATGCTTTCTCCTCGTGGCCGACGGGCAGAATGGCACCGGCGGGGCACACCTGCGAACAGCGGTTACATTCCGGACGGCAATGTCCGCGTTCGTAACTCATCTCGGGCTGCATGAGATGCATCAGGTCGGTCGATGGACGCAGCACGTCATTGGGACACTCCGACACACAAAGCTGGCATCCGGTGCAGCGTTTGGTAAAATTGGACCACGACTGCGAGCCGGGAGGTGTGAGGGGGGTGGCTCTGTGGGGTGCTTTCTTGTCGAGCACGACAGCCAAACCTCCATCTACTGTCTTCTCCTCAGCTTTGAGCGCTGCTGTGGCCAACAGCGATGCGCCGCCCATGAGGAACGCACGTCTTCCGCGGTCGGGTTGCGAATCTGCGGCAGGAGCCTGCTTGACAAAGGGTTTGTGCTTATGAAGTCCGTAGGTAAGAGCGCCGTGACGGCACTGTTCCAGACAGTTGAAACAATCCACACAACGGGTGTGATCCACCTTCATCCCGTCAATGTCGATACAGGCGGCTTTACAATTCCGCTCGCAGAGTTTGCAATGCTTGCACTTGTTCTCGTCGATGTGAATCTTGAAGAGCGAGAAGTTGGCAAGTGTGCCCAGCAGCGTTCCCACGGGACAGATGGTATTGCAATAGGTGCGGCCGTTGCGGATGGCCAGAATCACTATTACAACAAAGGTCACAGCAGCTATCAGGAAGGTGGGCAGAGAACGCATCCACACCTCGCGGCTGTAGAATGCATAGCTGTCGTAATGTTCGGCAACGGTGGCCAGGGCATTGTTGCCCCACGTCCACAGCGGCTGCATGAGGTTTTGGACCATACGACCGTAGGACGAATAGGGAGCCAACAGAGCCACCAGAGAACCCGCGCCGACGAACATAGCCACCGCAAAGAGCACAAACACCGTCCAGCGGAGCCACGTCTTGGCCGGGCTGTAGTTGTAGGGGACTTTGCGTGTAGGCTTGCTGCGCAGCCTGCGGCCCACCCGGGCGACAATATCCTGAAAGACACCCAGAGGACATATCACCGAACAATAACAGCGGCCCAACAGCAGTGTCACAACGACCCACAGAGCTACAATGCCGAAATTCATGGCCATCACTGCCGGTAGGAACTGTATCTTGGCCAGCCAGGCCAAATGATGATGCAACACCCCGGAAATGTCAAGGAACAAAAGTGTGATACTCAGCCAGCAAAGCAAAGCCAATACTACACGTATCTTCTTATACATAGGAAAAGGTGTGATGATAGAATGGTTGGTACTTTAAAAACTGCGACAAAAATAACATAAATATTTCACAATTCCAAATATTTTAAGAAATTTTGGCAAACGGGGCTGACATTTTGTCCGCGGGCACGGGTTTTGCGGATGGAAAATTGCCGTCAGCTGCTCTCTGAGCTACAATAGGTAAATCCAAAATAATAAAATCTAAAATAAAACATTATGAATTTCGAAAACCTGACAATCAAATCGCAAGAGGCTCTGCAACATGCCGTAGAGTACTTGCAAGGACATGGCCAACAAGCCATCGAACCCGCCCATATTCTTTTGGGTATTCTCCACAGCGGCGAGAGCGTAGCGAACTTCATTCTCCAAAAGTTCGGACTCCAGCCGTCTGTGTTCCGCCAGGCCGTAGAGCGCCAGGCCGAAAGCTATGCACGCGTGCAGGGCGGCAGCGATCCCTACCTTTCGCGTTCAGCCAATGAGGCTCTGACCCGGGCCAATGACTACTCGCGCAAGCTGGGCGACCAGTACGTTTCGCTCGAAGCCCTCTTCATGGGTATCTTCCAGACCTCCGACCCCGCGTCGAAGATAATGAAGGACATGGGCATTACCGAACGACTTCTCGACGAGGCCATTGCCGAACTCCGAAAGGGATCCAAGGTAACTTCCCAAAGTGCCGAAGATACCTACAACGCACTCTCCAAATATGCCCAGAACCTCTGTCAACAGGCCCGTGAAGGCAAACTCGACCCGGTGATTGGCCGAGACGACGAGATACGCCGTGTGCTGCAGATTCTGTCACGACGCACAAAGAACAACCCCGTCCTCATCGGCGAACCCGGTACGGGCAAAACAGCCATCGTCGAAGGCCTTGCCCAGCGTATCGTGCGCGGCGATGTGCCCGAGAATCTCAAGAGCAAACAGCTCTATTCGCTCGACATGGGGGCACTGGTGGCCGGCGCAAAATACAAAGGCGAGTTTGAGGAACGTCTCAAGAGTGTGGTCCAGGAGGTGCAGAAAGGCGACGGCGAAATCATCCTTTTCATCGACGAAATCCACACACTCGTGGGTGCCGGAAAAGGCGAAGGTGCCATGGATGCCGCCAACATCCTGAAACCGGCTTTGGCTCGAGGCGAACTGCGTGCCGTGGGTGCCACTACGCTCGACGAGTACCAGAAGTACTTCGAGAAGGACAAAGCCCTCGAACGGCGCTTTCAGAAGGTAATGGTCGATGAACCCACCGAGGAAGATGCCATCGCCATACTGCGCGGTCTGAAGGAACGCTATGAGAACCACCACAAAATCCGTATCAAGGACGCAGCCATCATCCAGGCCGTCAAGCTCTCCACCCGTTACATCACCGACCGCTACCTGCCCGACAAGGCCATAGACCTCATCGACGAAGCATCGGCCCGTCTCCGCATGGAGCGCGACTCCGAGCCGCAGGCTCTCGACGACATCCACCGTCAGGTCATGCAACTTGAGATAGAACGCGAAGCCATCCGATGGGAGAACGATGAAGCCAAACTCTCGGCTCTCGACCGCAAGATAGCCGACCTCAAAGAAGAGGAAAGCAAGTTGCAGGCCCAGTGGAAGAACGAGAAGGGTCTCATCGACCGCATCCAACAGAACAAGGTGGATATCGAACAGCTCAAGTTCCAGGCCGAGCAGGCCAAGCAACGCGGCGACTACGGTACTGTGGCCCGCATTCAGTACGAAACCATTCCTTCCAAGGAGAAAGAGAATGAGGCTATCCAGCTCCAGCTGCGCGACAGTCAAGGCGACGAGGCTCTCGTCAAGGAGGAAGTCGATGCCGAGGACATTGCCGAAGTGGTATCTCGATGGACTGGTGTGCCCGTGTCGAAGATGATGACCGGCGAACGCGAAAAACTCGTCCACCTCGAGGAGGAACTCCACCGGCGCGTGGTGGGACAGGAGGCCGCCATAAGTGCTGTGGCCGATGCCATACGCCGCTCTCGTGCCGGACTCTCCGACCCCAATCGGCCCATCGGCTCGTTCCTCTTCTTGGGCACGACGGGTGTGGGCAAGACCGAATTGGCCAAGGCTCTCGCCGAATTCCTCTTCGATGACGAGAAGATGATGACGCGTATCGACATGAGCGAGTATCAGGAGAAATTCTCCGTCACCCGTCTCTTCGGTGCGCCTCCCGGATACGTCGGCTACGAGGAGGGCGGACAGCTCACCGAGGCCGTAAGGCGCAAGCCCTACTCCGTTGTCCTCTTCGACGAGGTGGAGAAGGCTCATCCCGATGTGTTCAACACCCTGCTGCAGGTGCTCGACGAGGGTCACATGACCGACGGCAAGGGCCGTCAGGTGAACTTCAAGAACACCATCATCATCATGACCTCCAACATGGGTTCCGAGCTCATCCGCGAGAATTGTGCCAAGATTTCCGACTGGGAACATCTCACCTCCTCCGACGAGGCTCTTCTCGAGCAGACCAAGGAGTCAGTGCTCCAGATGCTCAAACAGACCATCCGGCCCGAGTTCCTCAATCGTATCGATGAGGTCGTCATGTTCTCACCCCTCACCGAGAAGGAGATACGCCAAGTGGTCGATATCCAGCTCGACCATTGTCGCCGCCTCTTGCAGGCCAACGATGTCGAACTGCGCGTGACCGATGCGGCCCGCCGTTTCCTCACACGCGAAGGCTTCGATCCCGAGTTCGGTGCACGTCCCGTGAAACGTGCCATCCAGCGTCACCTCCTCAACGAGCTTTCCAAGAGCCTGCTCTCCGGTCACGTGGACCGCGCTCGTCCCATCGTGGTCGATAGTCCGAACGGCGAGAAACTCAGTTTCGATAACTGAAAATCGCCAGATTTGACAAAAAAGAGACCATTTCAAGGTTAAACTTACATTTTTCGGGGCAAAGATTTGGTTATGTCACAAAAATAACCTATCTTTGCCCCGTGTTGGCATTGCGCCACACGCCTGAGAAAAATCACCCAATAATATATCCGCAATTATGAATCTCAAAAAACACTTACTGACCTTGGCCGCGCTGGCATGCTGTGCCGGCACACAGGCCACAGACCACACCTTCACGCTGAATGCGTCGAAGGCCGGTGCACCCATCCAAAAGACCATGTACGGTATCTTCTACGAGGACATCAACTTCGCCGGTGACGGCGGTCTTTATGCCGAAATGGTGAAGAACCGTTCATTCGAGTTCCCCAACCGCCTTCAAGGCTGGAAGACCTTCGGACAGGTCGAGGTAAAGGATGACGGTCCATTCGAGCGTAATCCTCATTATGTGCGCCTCCGCTGGAGCGGCCACAATGACAAATATACCGGCATCGAAAACGAGGGATTCTTCGGTATCTCAATCGTCAAAGGCAAGGAATACCGCATCTCCTTTTGGGCCCGCACACCCGAGGGCGGCACATCCAACATCCGCGTGGCTGTCGATAACGTGGCCTCGATGGGCGAAACGCAGACCATCGTAAAGGCCGATGTCAAGGTGGATTCCAGAGAGTGGAAGAAATACCAGGCCGTCTTCACGGCTCCGAGAAGCTTCGACGGCGCTGTGCTCCGCCTCATCCTCATGGAGGGAGCCAAGGGTGCCGAACGCAACGTGACGACCGATCTGGAGCACGTGTCGCTCTTCCCCGTTGACACCTGGAAAGGCCGCGAGAACGGTGTCCGCAAAGACCTCGCCCAGCATCTGGCCGACCTGAAGCCCGGCGTGTTCCGTTTCCCCGGCGGCTGCATCGTGGAAGGAACCGACCTCGAGACCCGTTTCCAGTGGAAGAATTCGGTAGGCCCCGTTGAGAACCGTCCCCTGAACGAAAACCGCTGGCGCGACACCTTCCTCCACCGTCTTTTCCCCGACTACTACCAGAGCTACGGCTTGGGATTCTATGAATTCTTCCTGCTCTGCGAGGACTTCGGCTGCGAGCCTCTGCCTGTGATTTCGGTGGGTTTGAGCTGCCAGTTCCAAAACCGCGACCCCGAGAAAGCCGGTGTCCACGTGCCTCTCGACGAACTTGATTCCTACATCCAGGACGCGCTCGACCTTGTAGAGTTTGCCAACGGAGACCCCTCCACCCCCTGGGGCAAAGTACGTGCCGAGATGGGTCATCCCGAACCATTCAACCTCCACTACCTCGGTGTGGGCAACGAACAGTGGGACTACAAGGACAATGCGGCCTTCACCGACCGCCTCCGCAAATTCAACGCGGCGCTTCGTGCCAAATATCCCGCCCTCAAGCTCATCGGCACAACAGGTCCCGACTCGGAGGGCGAGAAGTTCAACATGTTGCAGCCCAAGATGAAGGAGCTGAAGGTCGATCTCTACGACGAGCACTTCTACAGAGACGAACAGTGGTTCCTGGGTACGGCCGACAAAAACAAATACCCCACCTGCGGCGCGCTGCGCTACGACAAGTACGACAGGAAGGGTCCCAAGGTATTTGCCGGCGAATATGCATGTCACGGCAAGGGCAAGAAGTGGAACCATTTCGAGACCTCCCTCTACGAGGCTGCCTTCATGACGGGCTTTGAGCGCAATGCCGATATCGTCCACATGTGCACATACGCCCCCCTCTTTGCCCACGTGAAGGGTTGGCAGTGGAGACCCGACATGATATGGTATGACAACACGCGTTCTTTCCGCACCGTCTCCTACTACGTGCAGCAGCTCTACTCAACCTACAAGGGCACGAACGTGCTCTCGCTCACGATGGACAAGAAGCCTGTGGCCGGACAGCCCGGACAGGACGGCCTCTTTGCATCGGCTGTGATAGACAAGGGAATGAATGCCGTCATCGTCAAGATAGCCAACACCTCGGACGAGGAACAGACCGTCAACATCAAGTGGCAGGGCAAAAAAGATGACCTGAAGTTCTCATCGGCCTATGCCGAAGTACTCCATTGCGACGAACCCGATGCCGAAAACAGCCTCGACAATCCCAAGAAGATTGAGCCCCGCATGGTGGAAATCAAGCTGGGAGAACCCATCCGCATCGGTGCCAAGACGTTCGGGGTCTATGTATTCCAGCGTCACGAAGACCTTCCCAACGAAGCAGAAGAATAAACCCTCCATATCCTCTAAGCAACGATGAAACGACTCCTTCTCGCAGCACTCGCCGCCAGTGCCCTGAGCCTCCATGCACAAGACGTGCAGCTGACGCTCCACCCACAGGACGCCAAAAATGTGATTCCTGCCGAAATCTACGGACAGTTTGCCGAACACCTCGGCTCCTGCATTTACGGAGGCATCTGGGTGGGCAAAGACTCGCCCATTCCCAACACGGAGGGCTACCGCAACGACGTGCTGCAGGCTCTCAAGGACCTTGAGATACCGGTACTGCGATGGCCGGGCGGATGCTTTGCCGACGAGTACCACTGGATGGACGGCATCGGCCCGCAGGAAAACCGTCCGCGTCTGGTGAACAACAACTGGGGCGGAACGGTGGAAGACAATTCGTTCGGCACCCATGAGTTCCTCAACCTCTGTGAGATGCTGGGCTGCGAGCCGTATGTGAGCGGAAACGTGGGTTCCGGCTCGGTCGAGGAAATGGCCAAGTGGATTGAATACATGACCTCCGACACCAACTCCACGATGGCAGAACTGCGCCGCAAAAACGGACGAGACAAACCCTGGAAGGTGAAATACTTCGGCGTGGGGAACGAAAGCTGGGGGTGCGGCGGAAACATGACACCCGAATACTACGTGAACGAGTACCGCCGCTATGCCATCTATGCCCGCGACTACGGCAAAAACAGACTCTTCCGCATTGCGTCGGGAGCCAATGCCACCGACAACCACTGGACGGAAGTCTGCATGAAACAAATAGGCCCCGGCCGCATGAAAGGACTCTCCGTGCACTACTACGCCGTCCGCAACTGGGACGAGGGCAAGAAAGGCTCCGCGACAGATTTCACCGCCCAGAACTACTACGAGACCCTCTCCAAGGCGATGGGCATCGAGAAGTGCGTGGTGGATCACATGAAAATCATGGACAAATACGATCCCAAGAAGAAGGTGGCTTTCATGGTGGATGAATGGGGCACCTGGTGGGAAGTGGAGCCCGGCACCAATCCCGGGCACCTCTTCCAACAGAACACGATGCGCGATGCCATCGTGGCCTCCACCTCGCTCGACATCTTCCAAAAATATACCGACCGCATCAAGATGACCAACATCGCCCAAGTCGTCAATGTGCTCCAGGCCATGGTGCTCACCCGCGGAGACCAAATGCTTCTCACACCGACCTATTACGTCTTCACGATGTACAAGCCCCACAAACTGGGCACCTTCATTCCCGCCGACCTCACATGCGAACAAATCACCGTCAACGACAAGGAGAGCGTGCCGCAGGTGTCTTCGACCCAGTCCGTCAAAGACGGCGTGATAACCCTCTCGCTCACCAACACAGACCTCTCGCACGAACACACCGTGGCTGTGAACGTGGACGGCATGCAGGTCAAGGGAGCTGAAGGCACCATCATCAACGCCCGCAATATCTCCGACTACAACGAATTCGGCAAGGCCGAGAAGATTCATCCCGAAGTCTTCAAGGGCACCCAAGTCAAGAAGGGTCAACTTCTGGTCACTCTGCCTGCCCACAGCATCGTAACGCTGACACTGAAATAAGCGCTATACATTATTATATTATAAGTTTACTGAAAAAAAATGAGCAGATTATTTACCATGATGCTGGGCGCAGCAGCTTTGCTCAGCATCTCTTTGGAGACCCATGCCGAACGCCATCGTTGGAACTTCAATCGCGACTGGAACTACGCTGTAGGCGACCAGTCGCTCGACGAGGCCAAGAAGAGCGGCACAGCCTGCAGTTTGCCCTGTGCCTTCAATGAGACGGAAGCCTTTCAACGTGCCATCAGGGAGCACACCGATACGATATCCTGGTGGTGGAAAACATTCGAACTGCCGGCCTCGGCTCGCGGACAAAAGGTTTTCGTGGAATTTGAGGGCGCACGCCAGGCCGCCGAGGTTTACCTCAACGGAGAACGGGTGGGTCTGAACGAGAACGGCGTGATGGCATTCGGATTCGACCTCACGCCCTACCTCAAGGACGGGGCCAACGAAATTGCAGTGCGTGTGGACAACGACTGGGACTATCGCGAGAAAGCCACCAATACCAAATTCCAGTGGAACGACCGCAACTTCAACGTCAACTACGGCGGTCTGCCCAAAAACGTGTGGCTCCACGCAACCGACCCGATTTATCAGACACTGCCTCTTTACAACAACCTCCGCACCACGGGCACCTATGTCTATGCTACAGACTACAACGTAGCCAAACATCGCGCCACCGTACACGTCGAATCGCAGGTAATCAACACCACCGACAAGGCTCAAAGGGGACATCTGCGCATCACCCTTCTGGATGCCGACGGACGGCAGGTAGCCCGGTTCTCGGGCAAAACACAACTCATTCCCGCCGGCGATACCGTTACGCTCAGTGCCTCGCAGGCCATGAGCCGTCTCCATTTCTGGAGCTGGGGCTATGGCTATCTCTACACCGTCAAGTCAGCGCTCGAAATCGAAGGCAAGAGCACCGATGAGGTGACCCTCCGCACGGGCTTCCGCAAGACGCAGTTCGGGCAGGGCAGGGTGTGGCTCAACGACCGTGTGATTATGGTACACGGCTTCGCCCAGCGTTCCTCGAACGAATGGCCCGCCGTGGGCACCGACATCCCCGCCTGGCTGTCGGACTACGGCAATGCCCTCTGTGTGGAAGGCAACGGCAACCTCGTGCGCTGGATGCACGTCACGCCCGGCAAACAGGAGATTGAATCGTGCGACCGCGTGGGACTCATGCAGGCCATGCCTGCCGGCGATGCCGAGAAGGACAGGGAAGGACGACAGTGGGAGCAGCGCACCGAGTTGATGCGTGCTGCCATCATCTACAACCGCAACAATCCCTCCATCATCTTCTACGAGTGCGGCAACGAAAGCATCTCTCGCGAACACATGATAGCCATGAAGCAGATTCGCGACAAGTACGACCCCAAGGGCGGACGTGCCATCGGTAGCCGTGAGATGCTCGACATCAACGAGGCCGAATACGGAGGCGAGATGCTCTATATCAACACCAGCCGGAAACACCCCGTATGGGCGATGGAATACTGCCGCGACGAGGGCTATCGCATGTACTGGGACAACTGGTCCTATCCCTACCATCAGCAGGGAGCCGGTCCCTTCTACCGGAAAGCACCCGCTACGGTCTATAACCAAAACCAGGACTCGCTCACCATCGAGCACATCATCCGCTGGGACGAATACTATCGTGTGCGTCCCGGCTATGGCGACCGCGTGTCGTCGGGCGGTGTCAAAATCATCTTCGCCGAGACCAACACTCACGGACGTTCGGAATTCAACTATCGTGTATCGGGCGTGGTCGATGCGATGCGCATCCCCAAGGATTCCTGGTATGCCCACAAGGTGATGTGGGACGGTTGGGTCGATGTGGAACGTCCCGGCATCTATATTGTGGGGCACTGGAACTATCAGCCCGGAGTGGTCAAACCTGTACATGTCGTTTCGTCATGCGACCGGGTGGAACTTTTCGTCAACGACAAATCCAAAGGCTTCGGCAAGAAGAAACATGACTTCCTCTTCGATTTTGACAATGTGGAATGGGCACCCGGTGTGATACGTGCCGTAGGCATGGACAAGGACGGCAAAGAACTGGCTTCATACGAAATACGCACTGCCGGAGCACCCGACCGCCTGCAGCTCACCCTCATCCAAAATCCCGAGGGGATGAAGGCCGACGGAGCCGATTTGGCGATGGTTCAGGTGGAGGTCGTTGACAAGGACGGTCGCCGCTGTCCGCTTGACAACCGCGATGTCCGCTTCACCCTCCAAGGCGAAGGCATTTGGCGCGGCGGCATAGCCAAATCGGGAGACGGCGAGAATCACATTCTCGACACCGTACTGCCTGTCGAGGCTGGCGTGAACCGCGTCTTTGTACGTTCCACCGTCAAGGCCGGCGAGATTGTACTCAAGGCCGAAGCCAAACACCTCGCTCCCGTCACACTCACGTGGCAGACGGAGGCCGTTGACTGTGCAGGCGGACTTTCCTCCTACCAGCCCAACCTGACACTTCCCTGCCATTTGGAACGCGGAGAGACACCGCTCACTCCTTCCTATCAGGAACGCTACCGTACCGTGCATATCGTCTCGGCCATAACCGCCCAAGGCGAGAATACGGGACAGGAGTCATACGATGACAACGAGCTTTCGGAGTGGAAGAACGACGGCAAGATGCAGACGGCCTGGATTACTTACAATCTGGAGAAAGCCGTACCCGTTGCGGAAATCAACATCAAGCTGACAGGCTGGCGTATGCGCTCCTACCCCATCGAGGTGATAGCAGAGGCTCCGGACGGCACACAGATCGTCATCTGGAAAGGCAACACCGAGAAATCGCTGGGCTATGTACCCCTCAAGATAGAGAATCCCGTGACAGCCAGCCGCTACACCATCCGACAAGTGGGCACAGCCACCGAGAAGGAAGCCTTCGGACAGGTGGTGGAGCTGGCCAACGGCGCAGCCGGTGAGCTGGACCTCTACAAAGATCCCAACGGAAAGGAGGTCAAGGGAGAGCTCCGAATCGTCGAAGTCGATTTCCTCGTGCCTGCGACAGGAGAATCGAAAAACTGAACCTGCCATCCTACTCAGACAATTACGCCCGTCAGGCCGAAAAAGCTTGACGGGCGTTTGTTGACCGGAACCCGGATTAGAACTGATAGCCGAATCCCCTGGTGTAATATTCGGTGCCCTCCTTGAGCTTGAGAAAGTTGATGTTGGGAAGGTTGCCGCTGGGATGACGGGGTTTCATGAGTTCCTCTGGGTCGAGGGAGATGAAGACTGAAGTATCGGTAATGGCCCCGAAACTGTTGATATCGGCCACACTCGACTGGAGGTTGAGATTGCGCACTTCGCCGGTGGAGTCACGGCGTGCTCCAAAAGAGAGATTGAAGGCCATAACATGTTCATAGCCCAACGTGTCGCGTGCCACTTCGCGGCTCTGCCGATTGACCATCTCGAAATTGATATGATTATAATAGGCAGTGTTGTGATACCAGTTGATGCCGCCCAAGTGATGGTTGGAATAGAAACCGCGGTGTTTGTTGCAGTAGGCGATACAGTTGCGGATGGTGTTGCGGGGCATCACCTTGGGGCGCACCCTCACATTGCCCATGCCATAGCCTCCGGCCTTGATGCCGGTGCCGTCTCCGGCAGGTTTGAGTCCGCCGGGCTGATAGCCGTTATAGAAAGCCCAGCACCCCACAATAGAGACGGCCGACTTGTTGTTGATGAGGTCGAACCCGTCATCACTGTTCCACCAGGCACGACAGCCGATGAACATGTTGCCCGTGGCGTTGTCATCAGAGTTGTGGCTGCCGAAGCCGTCCACGTTACCGCCGTAAGCTCCCTCGGAATAAGGATCGTAGTTGGAATAAGCATCACAGTTGAGGACAATGTCATCGGAGCCTTTCTTCTGGTAGTATCCGATAGCCATGCCGTCATGCATCGACAGATTCTCGATAATGTTGTGCGACCCCATCATGGAGATACACTCACTCTGAGTGTGCCCCTTGACAACCACCTGGACGCCTACAATGTCGAATCCGCGCAGCCAAAGCCAGTCGCCCGTAATCCAAAAAGCCGAGACGCGACGCCCCTCGGGCTTCACGTCGGAACAGTCGAAGACGGGGCGGTCGAGCGGGTTCTCGGCAAAATAGCAGATGCGTCCGGTGGGACCCGTTCCGCTCTTGTCGAGGTAGAAGATAACGGAGTAAATGTTTTGTTCCTTCATGATGTCATCGTTGGTGAGACGGTAGGTTCCGCTACCGATGATGACCGTGTCGCCGGCCTCAACGACCGACTGGGCTCGGGAAAGAGATTTCCATGGATGGTCCTTGGTGCCTTCGGCATCGTTGTTACCCGATGGAGAGATATACCAGTTACGCGCCCCGAGGGACATGAAACAACAGCTGAAGATCAAAAGGGTCAGATTAAAAAATCTCATTAGTGTTTTAATAATTTATAAGTTAAAAAAAGATTGAAAGGAGAACACTTGTCGTAATTTCCCGTTGCAAAAATAACAATAAAAACAGAAATATCGGCAAAAGTTCTATAAAAAACGTGTTTTTTAACAAAAATATCGACTGAAATATGCAAGTTTTCAAAAAAAATGAGTATCTTTGCGCACAAATTGTCTTATAAACGTTCACATAAATAAAAAAGTAACTATGGATTTAATGTCTCAACTCGTTGCTAAAGCTCAAGCTAACAAGCAGCGCATCGTCCTCGCCGAAGGAACCGAGGAACGTACCATTCAGGCCGCCGACCGCATCATCGGTGACGGCGTAGCCGACATCGTCCTCATCGGACCCAAAGACGAGATTTTGGCACTGGCCAAGAAGTATGACCTCAAGAACATCGACAAGGCTACGATTGTCGATCCCCAAAACAACCCCGACAAGCAGAAGTATGCAGACATCCTCTACGACCTCCGCAAGAAGAAGGGTATGACCCCCGAACTTGCCCTCCAGACGGTCGAGAATCCTCTTTATTTGGGCACACTGATTATCCGCGCCGGAGAAGCCGACGGGCAGGTAGCGGGTGCACGCAACACCACGGGTGATGTGCTCCGGCCCGCCCTGCAGATTATCAAGACGGCTCCCGGCATCTCTTGTGTCTCCGGCGCATTCATCATGATTATGACCAACGAGGCCGCCCTTCAGTATGGCAAGAACGGCATCATGGTATTTGCCGACTGCGCCGTTACTCCCGTGCCGGAGGCCAACCAGTTGGCCCAGATTGCCGTATGTACCGCTCAGACGGCCCACGACATCGCAGGCATCGAAGAGCCCATCGTAGGTATGCTCTCCTTCTCGACCAAAGGTTCTGCCAAGAATGAAGTGGTGGACAAGGTGATTGAAGCCACCCGTTTGGCCAAAGAGATGGAGCCCAACCTCGTTATCGACGGCGAGCTCCAGGCCGATGCAGCCATTGTGCCCTCTGTAGGTGCCAGCAAAGCCAAAGGTTCGAGCGTGGCCGGCCACTGCAACACCCTCGTATTCCCCACCCTCGAGGTAGGCAACATCTGCTACAAACTCGTGCAGCGCCTCACCGGCGGAACAGCCATCGGCCCCATCCTTCAGGGTATTGCACGTCCCGTCAACGACCTCTCCCGAGGCTGCAATGTCGAGGAAATCTACAAGACCATCGTTGTAACCTGCAACCAGGCCATCGGCGCCAAGGAACGTGCAGCAGCCAAAGCATAACACTCCGTAAAGAAAAGACAGAATAGAAATGAAAATCTTAGTTCTCAACTGCGGCAGCTCGTCTGCCAAATACAAGCTCTTCGACGACAAAACGGTCGTTGCTCAGGGCGGTGTAGAGAAAATCGGCCTCCCCGATTCGTTCATCAAATTCACCTTCAACGGCGAGAAAGTGTCCCAGCCCCACGACATGCCCGAACACACGGCTGCCGTACAGGTTATCTTCAACACGTTGTTGGATCCCAAATACGGCTGCCTGAAATCTCTCAGCGAGATTGATGCCGTAGGCCATCGTGTGCTGCACGGCGGTATGCGCGTCACGCAGTCGGTGCTCATCGACCAGCACGTCATCGACATCATCGAAGACTGCGCCGTTCTGGGTCCCCTCCACAACCCCGCCAATCTCAAGGGTATCCGTGCTGTCGAGAAACTCATGCCCGGCAAGCCTCAGGTAGCCGTGTTTGACACCGCTTTCCATCAGTCGATGCCCGAGAAGGCATATATGTATGCCATCCCCTACGAGCTCTTTGAGAAATATGACCTTCGCAAGTACGGCTTCCACGGCACCTCCCACCGTTACGTTTCGAAGCGCACCATCGAGTATCTCGATCTCGACCCCGACAACTCGAAGATTATAGTTGCCCACGTCGGCAACGGCGCTTCCATCACGGCTGTCGTGAACGGCAAGTGCGTTGACACATCCATGGGTCTCACTCCCCTCGAAGGTCTCGTGATGGGTACCCGTTCCGGCGACATCGACCCCGCTGCCGTCACCTTCTTGATGGAAAAGGAACACCTCACAGCCCAGGAAGCCGACACGCTCCTCAACAAGAAGTCGGGTATGCTCGGCCTCACCGGCATTTCGTCCGACATGCGCGACATCTACAACGCCATGCTTGAGGGCAACCAGCGCGCCAAGATGGCTCTCGATGCATACGCTTATCGCATCAAGAAATACATCGGAAGCTATGTGGCTGCCATGGGCGGCATCGATGCCATTGCCTTCACGGGCGGCGTGGGAGAGAACCACGACTACACCCGCAAGCTTGTGTGCGAGGGTATGGAGTTCTTCGGCATCAAGCTCGACGAGAAGAAAAACCTCATCGTCCACGGTGACGAGGCCATCATTTCAACGCCCGATTCTAAGGTGACTGTAGCCGTTATGCCCACCGACGAAGAGCTGATGATTGCCACCGACACCCAGGAAATCGTAGAAGCTCAGCTGAAGGCTTGAACCGTCCGTTCTCTTCAGTCTGTTTAACTGTCAATAAAGCAGGACACACCCGGTGCCCTGCTTTTTACTCACCCATGGCCGACGACATCAAATTCATTGTCTCTTCGTTCGAGACCCGACAGCCGCTGCCATACGCCGACGGCGGCATTCATGCGGGCTTCCCCTCCCCCGCCCAGGATTATGTGGACCTGCAACTGGATTTCAACCGCGACATCATCCGCCATCCCGAGGCTACCTTCTATGCCCGCGTCATTGGCAATTCGATGAAGGAGGCGGGCATCCTGCCGGGCGACTTGGTATGCATAGACCGCAGCATCGAACCGAGCGACGGCTGCATCGCCGTCTGTTTCTACGATGGGGAGTTCACCCTCAAACAACTCGACTACTCGCGTCAGGCCGAAGGCATCCTCATCCTCCGACCCCGCAACAAAGATTACGAGCCCATTCTTGTGACCCGGGACTCCAATTTCGAAATCTGGGGAGTAGTGGCCTACACGATTCACTCCTTTTTAAAATAATACGGAAGTGCACCTTCCCGCGTCCGGTTTCAAATCTCCACCGTTGTTCTCTCCTCTCCACCCTATGTATCTTCTGGTCGATTGCGACAACTGTTTCGTCTCGTGCGAAAGGGTCTTTCAGCCCGATTTGAAAGGCCGTCCTGTCGTTGTGCTCAGCAACAACGACGGGTGTGTCGTGGCCCGCAGCAACGAAGCCAAAGCTCTCGGCATCAAAATGGGTGTGCCGCTCTACCAGATTCAAGGACTGATAGCCGCCAAGGACGTACAGCTCCGCTCGTCCAACTATACGCTTTATGCCGACCTCTCCAACCGCATCATGTCCATCCTGAGACAGGAAGCTCCCGTAGTCGAAGTCTATTCGATTGACGAAGCTTTTCTCGACCTCCGCTCCGTGGAAGGTATCGACTACGAAGCATTCGGACATCATCTCGTGAAGAAAATCGGACAGTGGGTCGGAATGCCCGTCAGCATAGGCATTGCCCCCACACGCACTTTGGCCAAGATGGCAGCATGGTTTGCCAAACACTATCCCGGCTACGCGAAAGTGTGTTGCCTCTCGGACAATGGGAAACGGGAGAAAGCGCTCAAGCTTTTCGATGTGGCCGAAGTGTGGGGCGTAGGCTGGCGACGGAAAGACAAACTCTACGAAATGGGAATCCACACAGCCTGGGACCTCACCCAACGTCCAGCAGCATGGGTACAACGCCGATTGTCGGTCACGGGACTGCGCACCTGGCGCGAGTTGCGGGGCGAAGACTGCATCACCTTTCAGCAGGAACCCCGCCGCCAGACCATCTGTACCTCGCGTTCGTTTGCCGAACCCGTCTCGACGCTCAAAGAAATGGAAATGTACATCAGCAACTACGCGGCACGTTGTGCCTCCAAACTCCGCAAGGAGAGGTCGGTCTGCTCGATGGTCACCGTGTTTGCCAACACCAGTCCCTTCCGAGAAGACCTCCCCCAATACTCACCCTCACTCACCCTCACCCTGCAGACTCCGGCCTCATCGACACCCTTGATTGTGCAGACAGCTCTGCGGGCACTCCGCTTGTTCTATCGGGAGGGGTATCAGTTCAAACGGGCGGGAGTCATCGTTTCCGGAACCTCGGCCAACGATGCCATACAGACCAATCTCTTCGACGACATCCCAGCCGAGCAACGTGCCCGCTACGACAAACTCTCGAGTGTGATGGACTGCATCAACTCCCGCTTGGGAGCCGACACCCTCAAGATGGGTGTCCAGCAACTCCACAAAGACGAACGCACCGGCAAAGACACCGCGTGGCGCGATGGCATCCGCCACGATTACTCCAGCCAAAACTACACCACCGACCTCAACGATATCCTGAAGGTCAATTGAGTCGGTTAACGGTCTAAGGTCTAAAGTCAATACGTCCTGAAGGACGGTCAAAAGTCAAAGGTCAAAGGCGCTCAGCCGTGAACCGACCTTAGACCTTAGACCTTAGACCGTAATAAATAAATCTAAAATATATAAATCCCTGTAAAGCCTATGAAAAGAGTCAGAGAAAGCGGGGCACAGAAACTGGCCTCCCGCATCACCGAATGGTTCTCAACCCATCCCAAGGACAACTACAACTACCTGCAAGTGTCGCAGGAATTGGGCATCTATGGCCGTGCCAACCGGCAGGACGTCTATGACATCCTGCTCACCCTCCGTCAACAGGACTTCCTGAAAGAAGTGTCGCCCGGACGATTCGCGCTTGCCTCGCGCAAAGCCGACCAAGAACTGGAAGGTGTGTTCGAACGCCGCAGAAACGGCGTACACGAAGTCCGGGTGGAAGGTCACGACAATCCGTTCGTGGTCTATGACGACGATGACCTGCATGCCCTCTCGGGCGACAAGGTGAGGATTCAGGCGATTCTCGGCCAAAAGTCGCGTGAAGGACAGCGTGCTCGTGTCGTCGAAGTGATGGAAAGAGTGAAACACCGCTATGTGGGCGAAATCCAGAAGAACAAAGAGTATTGCTTTGTCATCCCCGACAACCGCGCCCTCGACAAGGATATCTACATCCCCATGTCCGAAGCCGGCAAACTCAAGACCGGCGACAAAGTGTTGGTTGATATTGCCCATTGGCCCGCTTTCATCAAGAATCCCATGGGCCACATTGTAGATATCCTGGGCCGAAGCGGTGACAACACGACCGAAATGCACGCCATTCTGGCCGAATACGGATTGCCCTACAAATATCCCGAGAAAGTGGTGCAGGCTGCCAACCGCATTGCCGACGGCTGCACGCCCGAGGAGATAGCCCGTCGATTGGACTACCGCCGGGTGACAACGTTCACCATCGACCCCGCCGATGCCAAAGACTTCGACGACGCGCTCTCGCTCAAACGGCTCGCGGACGGCCATTGGGAAGCCGGTGTCCACATCGCTGATGTCTCCCACTATGTGACTCCCGGCTCCGTGATAGACAAAGAAGCATACTCCCGCGCCACATCCATCTATCTGGTCGATCGCACCATCCCAATGCTCCCCGAACGGCTCTGCAACGAACTCTGTTCGCTCCGTCAGGACGAGGACAAACTGACCTTCAGCGTTCTCTTCGAAATGGACGGAGATGCCAATATCCTACGCTCCCGGATTGTGCGCACCGTTATCCGGTCCAACCGGCGCTTCACCTACGAGGAAGCCCAGCAAATCATCGAGACCGGACAGGGCGACTTTGCACCCGAGATCCTGCAGCTCGACCGTCTGGCCAAGCAGCTCCGCGCCCGCAGGTTTGCCCAAGGCGCCATTGCTTTCGACCGCGAGGAGGTCAAGTTTGTGCTCGACGAGAAGGGCAAGCCCTCCGATGTCTATTTCAAGGTGTCGCGGGATGCCAACAAACTCGTCGAGGAGTTTATGCTCATCGCCAACCGTGCCGTCGCCGAAGCCATCGGCAAAGTGCCCGCCGGCAAGAAGCCCAAGACATTTGTCTATCGCGTCCACGACAAGCCGTCGCCCGAACGATGGGACAGTCTCGTCAGTCTGGCCTCCCGCCTGGGTCACCGCATGAAATCGACCGGCAACAACAAAGAGATTTCACAGGGCATCAACAAACTCATGCAAGACATCAAGGGTCGGCCCGAGGAGAACCTCCTCTCGATGCTCGCCATCCGCAGTATGGCCAAAGCTGTCTATACGACCCAGAACATCGGCCACTACGGCCTGGCCTTCGACTACTACACCCACTTCACCTCTCCCATCCGACGATATCCCGACTGTATGGTCCACCGCTTGCTCGACCGATATCTCTTTCGGAATCTGCGCTCGGCTCCCGGTCCCGAATTCGAGGAGAAATGCGAACACAGTTCAGCCCAGGAACAGCTCGCGGCAGCCGCCGAACGAGCTTCCATCAAATACAAACAGGCTGAGTATCTCAACGACCGGTTGGGTCAGGTGTTCCAAGGCACCGTGAGCGGTGTGAGCGAATGGGGTCTCTATGTGGAACTGCGCGACAGCCTCTGCGAGGGAATGGTCAACGTGCGCGACCTCAAGGACGACCACTACATCTACGACGACCGCAATTTCTGTCTCAGCGGACGCCGTACACGCAAAAAATACACCCTCGGCGATACGCTCAACGTGCAAGTGGCTGCCGTCAATATGGAACGTAAGACCGTCGATTTTATTCTTGCTGACGAAACGCCTGCTCCCAGCTCTTCTGCACCTTCCGGACGAAAGCGGAACGGAAGTGGCGGTCGAAAATGAAACCGATGCCTATTTCGAATTGTTCTGCATAGAACTCGTTGCCCTTGATGTGGTAGCTCACGTAGGGCTGCGACACATTCTCCACCTTGACGGGGAGATAATATTTCAATCCGATTTTCTCATATATGCGCGTCCCGGAGTCCCCTCGGCCTTTGGGATGCATTCCGTTTAAATAGACACCCACACAGGCACTGATGGACAAGTGCCTGTAGATGCTCTCGTGTTTGAGACCGAGACCCACCCATGATTTCGTGAGCTGGTTGGCCTTGCACCCGCTGAAGAAGTCTGTCCCCAAACCCATCGCCACAACGGGAGTGAAGCGGAACATGAGGTCGTAGCTCAGATTCAGCTGCGAATAGACGGCTATGTCGGCATGGTCTTCCGCTCTGTCGCCGCGGTCGCCCTCGCCGTGTATGCCTATAGAGACGTAGAACGAAGAATAAAGGTAGGGCAGAAACTCGTCCAGTTTGTAGCCTTCCTTGGCGGTATGGGGATAGTCCGTTTGGGCCAAAGTACGATAGCGGAGACCCACGGCGATATTGTTCACTCCGCCGTTGGGGAGATAGACACCGCTGTTGCTGAAATGGGTAAACTCCGGCCCCACCGCTATCTCATGATGTCCCCATGCATAACTTGCAAAAAGGCCGGCATGAAAATAAATTTGGAAATTGCCGCCTATGGTGTTGCCCATTCCGTCGGGATAATGATAGGGGTTGAATGCCCAGGCAAAACCGTTTTCTATAGCGCTGCGCAGTCGCCACTGGTGACGGCTACCCCACATTCTATGATATCGCGAGAAGGAAATGGCCAACGAGAAAAAACGTCCGTAATCGCCCCTGTAAATTTCCTGCGGGGGATTCACTTCACGATAGACGGGCGTACGACTGAAGTCGGCATACGACAGCACCAGACCTACGGCGGGGAAGAAATGGCGGGGAGTCTGCGGACCGAAGTCCTCGGGAGAATACTGATGGTAAAACCTCATTTGCCAGATGGACGAGAAGCCACCCTCCATGTCGCCGGGATCGTTCAAGGCCGACCCCAGCGATACACCCAGCTCCCACTGATTGAACACCCAACTGCTGTCGGGATGCCAAGCCCGGGCCTCGACCGTCATGAGCGTCCAAAGCCCGAGAATGCTCAGTGACCGAATGTAGTTTTTGCCATTCATATTCTTGTTTTACCTTTCTGTCTCTTTCCTACAAGAGAGTCAATCCACCCGTTTGGCCATAATGTAATCGTTCATGTAGAATCCGTGGCCAATGTCGAAATCGCCCTGCCCGACACGCTCCATTCCTATATGCTCATAGAAACCCAGCGCACGGTTGTGGCGGTTGACGTTGAGATGAATCATCGCCGGTCCGCCCTGCAGTTCGCGCACGTATGCTAACGCAGCTTCAAAGAGCCTGCGTCCCAAATGTTCTCCCTGCTCGTCGGGATCCACATAAATCTTCTGGAGGTGCCACAGCGGGAGCCCGGACGCGTCGTCCTGCCGGTTCTCCGGCTGCACGCTCACATAGCCCGCTATCGTTCCGTCTTCAGCGTGTTCGGCCACCAAATACCTGTGTCCCTCTTCGAGCACCTGCGCCGTGAGGCTCGGTATGGAATACATCCACTCCATCATGAAATCGCTTTGCTCGGGGCTGAGGATTTCGCGATAGGTAGCCGGAAACACTTTCCAGGCCAGGTCGTGGATGGGACGCAAGTCAACGAGCGTTGCTTTTCTGACGATTACCATAATAGAGACCGTAGATGAAGATGACAGCATAGCAGACAGCAGGCACGAGGAAACCCAGTGCCATTCCGGCACGGTCGCCGATCCAGCCCATCAGGACGGGAGCCACTGCTCCGCCCACTATCGACATAATCAGATAGGACGAAGCCTCCTTGGTATGGCCTTTCACGTGACGCAGTGCCAACGCGAAGATGGTGGGGAACATGATGCTCTCGCAGAAATAGACCACGAAGAAAGCCACCAGCGCGGGCGTTCCCTGTCCGAAGATAATCACCAGCATGGACAGCGTGGCCGTCAGCGCATAAAGGGTGAGGAGCAGCCAGGGTTTCACATACGACATAATCCATGTGCCCGTCACACGTCCTACGAAGAAAAGTCCCATACCGCCGTAGCCGAGCAGATTGGCGGCCCGTGTGGGGTCGATGCCCAGATTCTCGTCCATGTAGTTGATGAAGAACGAGTTCACACCCGTCTGTGCGGCCACATAAAGGAAGAGGGCCGTGACTCCCAGCACAAACGTTGGGGCCGACCACAGTCCGCGATGCTCTGCTGTCGTGCCGTCGGTTGCTTCGACCGGCTCGTCGGGAATCTCGGGCAACTTCACCCGGGTGAAGAGCAGAGCCACCAACAGAACCACCACGCCGATGATGGTGTAGGGCAACGTCAGATTGTCGTTGGCCAAAACCAACTGACCACCCAGCACGGGAGCAACGATACAGGCCAGACCGTTGAACGACTGGGCCAGGTTGATGCGCTGGGCCGCACGGCTCGGGTCGCCCAATACCGTGATGTAGGGATTGGCCGAGGTCTCGAGACACGTCAGTCCGCACCCGATGATGAAGAGGCAGAGCACAAAGAAATAGAAACTGTTGATTCCTGCCCCGGGAATGAAGAGCAGGGCTCCGATGCCGAAGAGTATCAGGCCCGTCAGCACGCCGGAACGGTAGCCCCATCGCGAGATAATCTTCCCCGCAGGAATGGCCATCAGGAAATAGCCGCCGTAGATGGCCGCCTGAACCAGTCCCGAGTGGGCCTTCGAGAGTTCAAACGCATCCTGAAAGTGCTTGTTCAGCACATCGAGTATGTTGTTGGCAATGCCCCACAGAAAAAAGAGGGACGTCACCAGAATGAATGGCAACAGATAATTCTTGCCGTCCTTTGTTTCGTAGATTTTCATTAGCTCTTACTGATTTCAAGTCCTTTTTGCGAGAGGGTCATTTCGACAAATCGTGCTTTGTCGTTGGGCGGATTCTGTGTCAGTATCTTGCGGATGCGGACAGCTGCCTCTTCGTCTTTGGCTATCATGTAGATGTAGCCGCCTCCGCCGGCTCCGGGCAGTTTGTAGCCCAGACAGAGGTCGTCGATTTGTCGGGTGATGGCTTCCACTTGGGGAGGATTGGTGCCTGCGTCGAGGCGCTGGTTGAGGGTCCAGTTCTTGCGCAGTTCGAGGCCCAGACGGTTGAAGTCGTTCAGCTGGATGGTCTCATACATTTCGATGGCCTGAGCCTTGATGGCATCTGCCGTGGCCAGCGTTTCGCCGCGATTGAGGAACATTCCTCTCACTATCTCGGCCAGAATGCCTTTGGCCGTGCGTGTGATGCCGGTATAATAGAGGAGGTGACAATGCTGGTATTCGGACGCCGTCCACAGCGTGTCGGGCAACCATCGCACAATAGGTTGCTGGCTCCATCCGGGCTGGGTCTGCAGGAGCTTCACTCCGTGCAGCACACCGCCGTACTGGTCCTGCCAGCCGCCGCCGGTGGTGAGCAGCTGTTCGAGCACGAGAGTGCGGTTCGAGATGTCGTATTTGTCCCACTTCAGGCCACAGAATTCGTTCACGGCACCCAGCACCGTCGAAGCCAGTATCGACGATGTTCCCAGACCCGAGCCGGCAGGGATGGCACTCAGTGTCGTCATCTCGATACCCGTTCCGAAGGCTTTGAGTTGTTCCGTCAGACTTGTGAAGTGCTGGTCGTTGAAGCGCGGGTCGAAACCGGCCAGAACGAGAGCGGCCTTCGGGATGGAGAAGGGCGACCCCACTTTGTTGAACTGTTCCAGTTCCTGCCAGGTGGTGATTTTCTCCACGGCTCCGAGGTCGATGCTGCGGAGGGTGATATCGTATGTTTGGGACGGCTTCACATAGACCTGCAGCGGAGGCTGTCCGTTCAGCTCGATGGCGAGATTCACCACGTTGCCTCCGTTCATGAGCGAGTAGGGAGGTGTGTCGCTCCATCCGCCGGCGATGTCGATACGCACGGGCGAACGGCTCCACACTATCTGGTCGGAGTGGACAGACAGGCGCGGTTCCTGAGGCAACAACATCGTTTCGGTGAGTCCTTCGCTCATCAGCGCAAAAGCCTGTTCTTCGTACGGCAGGCCCGTGGGTGTCACGGGAGCATTGGGCGCATTGTGAGGCAACAGGCTTGTGAGTCTGGCCCGGAACATGGCATCCTGTATTTTCTTCATCCGATCCTCGTCGCTGTCGAGGGGTGCCGGAGCTGCGAGACCCGCCTCGGCAAACTCGTGGGCGGCATCGTCCAAGTCCAGTTGGTAGAACACCGAACGGCTGTGATTGGCGGCCAGTTCGCTCCAGTTGAGGCGACGGAAAGCATTCCGCTGGGCAACCAGTCGGCGCAGGTTCGCGTATGCCGAGATTTCATCGGCCGACACCTTACGGGCTTCCCGCCAGAAGGCAGCGCCCTCGGGACAGGTTCTCGCATCCAGCATCCAACGTATCACCATTCCCAGCTTAACCACGTCACTCATCACGGGGAAAAGCTTGGCGCTCTGTAGGTCATCGTTGCCTTCGATATCTTCGGCTTTGAGGCCGTGTGCCTCTATCCAGCGGCCCACAGGCTGTTCCAGATAGAGCGGGTCGTTGCTCAGCGCTCCCTTGAATTTGTCGTCCATGCCGTAGGGACGGGCCACCCATTCTGCGTCGCCCATCGGAACCACATCAAGACATTGTCCGGCTCCCAGCGTGAGGTTCCAGTCGTTCTTGGGCACACCCGTCACAATGTTCCGCCGGGTCAGCTTCCACGATTTCGGAATCCACGAATTTTCAATCCACAGTTCCTGATTGTCGGCCGTCCGATGCTCCTCCACCCAACTGTTCTGGATGAACATGGCGGGATGGGGTTTCACGCGGTGCAGCAGGATGGACCGTTGGTCCGTCACGCTGTTCTGCACGGCCAGCGTCGAGGAAATCATCTCTTTCGATGTGCCGTAGTGGTGGAAGGTTCCGCCCGGCAGGGGCAGGATGGCCACCTTGAGGGCGTTGAGTTCGGGGTCTGCGATACGGGGATGGTTGCCCAGAGCCAATCCGAATTCGGAGTAGAGGTCGTAATTCTTCACCTGTCCGTCGGAAGTCATCGATCGGTCCATGAGAAGTTTCACCGCTTTGTCGCTCAATATCCAGATGCCGATATCCATCAGCGTCAGGTAGTCCCTCATCAGGCCGGCCTGCTCCTGCAGCGACGGCTTTTGTGTCATGAAATCCAGCGTCTCGGGATGTTTTCGCGCCATCACAAACACGCCGTGATTCTGCGCCAGCGTCGGCTCTGCCCAGAGACCGTAGCACACCACATCGGCCTCCGGGATGGTTTGCAACGGACGAGAGGCAGTGATATACACATCGCCCGACACAATCATTGTACGCAGTCCCTGAGGAGCCTTCTCCATCATCTCGGTGTAGAGCGGCAGCTGCAGGTCCAACAACGTCTGCGACAGCTTCTGTCCCCGTTTCCAGCGGAACACGGGCACGGGAGTCAGGATTTTGCCCGAGGGGGCATACGACGGAAGACGGCGGCTCTGTCCGCCGGCGTGCAGCAAGATACGCCGTTCACGCGCTATCCAGGCATCTCTGTCCTCGGCTCCGTCGGCCTTCATGGCCTCGCGGAGCAACCAGGTTGTACCTCCCCCGCTGCCCAGCTTGCGGCCTATCGGGTCGTTCGTACAGAACCATTCGTCGCGACTCTTGTTCGCTATCTCGTGAAAGTAAGCCACCAGATTGGGCGGCAGTGACAGAAGTTTCTTCATCTTCTCTTCCACCTTTATATGATTTATACAAGGTTTTTATATAGTTGACTTGGCAACTTGTTTCTATATTCTCGCGCAAAGATAAGAATTTTCTGCGAAATTCTTCCCTTCCGAGCTCAAAAAAACGCTCCCGAACGTTATTTTTGACCGCGTTTTGGACATTTTGTCCGTTTTTAGCGACAGATTGTCTCCTTTTTTCGATGGGCACGGGCCGCTTTTCAAGTTGGCACGCCCTTTGCATTTCTTGGGGTGACCGACCGGAAGTAATCCTCCCGAAGAGGTCACAAATTGAAATGTTAAACTTTTAAATATATAGGAGATTAAAACTATGTTAGTACGTTCAAATGATTTGTTTCCGATGTTGTTCAATGATGTGTTCGACAACTTCAACAACGCCTGGTCCCAGAACCTCGCCCGTGACCCGAAGATCAACATCAAAGAGTCCGATGCCAACTATACGCTCGAATTCCTCGTGCCCGGATTGAACAAGGAGGATCTCAACCTCTCCATCGACACCGACAACAACCTCGTGGTTGCCATGGAGCACAAGGACGAACACAAGAGTGAACAACCCAAGGAGGGTGAGAAGAAAGAGCAGTTCCACTATCTGCGTCACGATTTCCACTACGCCCACTTCAAAGAGGCCATCGCCCTGCCCGACAACATCCACAAGGATCAAATCACGGCCAAGGTCGAAAACGGCATTCTCCGCATCGTTCTCCCCAAAGTAACCGCCGAAGAGAAAGCCAAACTCGCCCAGACCATCACCATCGAGTGATTCCTTCCGGGCAACAGCGACCCGCTACACTCCCCGCATCCCACAAGGGTGCGGGGATTTTTTTGTCCGCTCCGCTTCTCGCTACAAGAAAAGTTTCAGGTTTCAGCCTCTCCCCAACCACTGTCCTATAGGACGGTCAAAGGTCAAAAGTCAAAGGTCAAAAGTCAAAGGTCAAAGGCGCTCTACGTCCTAAAGGACGATCAAA
>FLNY01001585.1_pt1 | contig 50277 bp, 44 predicted proteins | sample 1140381 | NCBI WGS metagenome assembly FLNY01 (sample SAMEA3878172, study PRJEB12797) | bioreactor metagenome | biome: Moose rumen | place: Sweden | collected 2011-10
AATGCTGTTTGGGTGATGGGAAAAGGTTTTTGTTGCAAATAATGATAAAAAATATGTACGACAGAGAATATACACTCGAAAATGTTAGATTTTGCATGTTTCGGATGGGGTATAAATTATACCCTATCCGAAACGCATTAAAAAAATGAGTTTCGGATGAAATATAATCACTTGTTTAGAAGTTAATTCTTATATTCGATGTATCAAACGTAAAAGCATATTGACTATGGGAGATTCTCGCATTATCGGACGCGAATACGAACAGCAGATACTGAGCAATATCTGCAACGAAAAGGAAGCCCGGCTCGTCGCGGTGTACGGGCGGCGGCGTGTGGGCAAGACCTATCTTGTGAAGTGTTACTTTGACGAAAAATTCGACTTTTTCTTCACGGGCAGTTTCGACACCCCTATGAAGGTTCAGCTGATGTTGTTCGCGGGAGCATTGAGGGAGTACAGCGGCAGGCAGGAGCCAGTGCCAAGAAACTGGTATGAGGCTTTCGACCAATTGAAGGCGTATCTGTTGACACTGAAGAAGAAAAGGATTGTGGTATTTCTGGATGAACTTCCATGGATGGAGACCCCTAAGAGTAACTTCCTGTCGGCTTTCAGCTATTTCTGGAACTCATGGGCCTCAATGTGCGACGGGCTGAAACTGATTGTCTGCGGCTCTGCCACCTCGTGGATGCTCGACAAGGTCATTGGCGACAAAGGAGGGCTTTATGGGCGATCCTCCCGCTCCATTTATATTGCCCCGTTCTGCCTGCATGAAGTGGAACTGTTCCTGCGTAGGCAGAAAGGAATCACTTGGAACCGCTATCAGATACTGGAGGCCTACATGATATTCGGAGGCATTCCCTATTACTTGGATATGCTTGAAAAAGGACTTCCGTTCGGACAAAACGTCGACAACCTGTTCTTCCGTCGCGGAGCTCCATTGCAGACTGAATATGAATTCCTGTTTCGCTCACTGTTCAAGTCGTCGGCCATTTATAGGCAGGTAGTGGAGACGGTGGCTAAGAAGAACAAGGGATTGACACTGAAAGAACTCAAAGAGGAACTGAAGATGGGCGATGGTGGTGTGCTCTCAACGGTTTTGGACAATCTGTGCAAGTGCGACTTCATCCGCAAATATTCGGCATACGGCAAGAAAGAAAATGGAAGCCTATACCAGCTCACGGATCTGTTCTGCCTCTATCATCATAAGTTCATCGGCAATCAGACGGGACTTGACGAACGCTATTGGTCGAACATGAAAGAGGGTGCAAGGAACGCGTGGGCTGGCTACGCTTTCGAACAGGTGTGCCTGCATCACGTCAACCAGATAAGGAGGCGGCTAAGTATCCAGGGCGTGCTGACGAATGTGTGCACATGGTCGGTGGCGAGACAGACGGATAAGGACGGCGCCGTCTGGCCCGGTGCACAAATCGACCTGTTGCTATGCCGTGGCGACCACGTTATAGATGTTTGCGAGATGAAATACTGCCAGTCGCTCTATACAATGTCCGAGGACTATGCACAAAAGCTGAGGGAACGCAACGAGACCTTTGTGCATTTCACCAAGACAAAGGATGCTCTGCACAACATCCTTGTCACCACCTATGGCCTGCGGGAGAACATCCATTCTGGCAGTTTCTATGCAACTGTCACGATGGATGACTTGTTTGCAGAGTAGTTACTGATAGAATTGTGGTTACTTTCCGCTCATTATAAACATCAATGGTAAATAAATTAAATGATCGAAGATTATGGAATTAAAAGACATTATTGAAAAGAAGAACGTGAAGACTGTGGTAGAGACAACTGTCATAACTACCGTGGAAGTTGAAAATGTAAATGCGGAGGGAACAAAGGATGAAAAGTCCTTGAACAAGGTGGCTCCCAAGGACATAGGCGTGCTTGACATGGTGATAGCCTTCGACACGACGGGTTCGATGGCAGCCTATATCGGTGCTGTGCGCAAGGAGGTGTCGGAACTCGTCCCCCGGTTGTTCAAGGACAATGAGAACCTGCGTCTGGGAATTGTGGCTTTTGGCGATTACTGCGATATGAAGAGTGCTTCTGAGTTTGGCGATGCCTACCAGTGTCTGATGCCCACCGCCAATGAGAACGACATCATCAAGTTCGTGCGTGAGACGAAGGACACCAGCGGTGGTGACGGAGATGAATTCTACGAACTGGTCATCAAGAAGATTGTAGAGGAAACGCCCTGGCGGGATAATGCCACGAAGGCCATTCTCCTGATTTCCGATGCCAATCCCCATCCTTTGGGTTACACTTACGAGGATTATGTCGTTGGCAACCAGATAGACTGGCGTAAAGAGGCGGAGAAAGCAGCCCGGAAGAAGATTAAAATCGACACGGTGACCATCACAGACGAGCCTTGGTATAAAGAACTGTCGAAGATGACCAATGGCATCAGTGTTCCGTTCGAGAGCGGGTATAAGACGGCTCGGTTGGTAGAAGCCGCTACGATGTCTCGCGGGTCAATGGCATCGAGAATGAAGTTCGATAGGATGGCAGAGTCATGTGCTGACGAAGAGATGGCTGCTGTCTATAGTAGTTACCGGAAAGAAAGGAATGATGTATGAATACGTTACAAGACAGAATAATTGGCATAATACAAAAAAACAATTCACCAATTCCTGATTGACGAGCATAAATGAGAACACCATTCTTCATCCTTATTTTCACATCCTTAATCTGCGTTCAAGGATTTGCCCAAGACGACTACTATCGTAAGAAGGCGGAAAGTTATACCCGGGAGGCCGAGTATTACCAGAAAAAGGCCGATGGCTATCGTCGCGAGGCTGAGTATTATTTAAAGAAAGCAGCGAGCTATGAGAATGAGGCTGCCTACTACCTCAAGCGTGGGGACACAAGTCGCGCCCAAACCCAGCAACGCTACGCGAGAGATGCAACAGATAAGGCCAATACCCAGATGCGGTATGCCAAGGAAGCCGATGAAAAAGCGGCGATGTACCTTCGCTGGGCGGCAGATGCTTTGAGACACAGGTAACTTCTCGTTTGCGTCCAAGACACAAGAGCCAGTGGCTCGCGTGGAGAGGTCTTGTGTAAAGCAGCACCACTGAATATAATCAAATATGATTATCCGCATTTACCATAAAGAAGCCCCGAAGGGGCTTAATCTCAATAACCCCAGACAAACGAAGTGCGGTCTGGGGTCTGACAATCAAACCTATCCATGCGTCTCGTGCTATGGCTGCGAATACCTTAAAAATAAAGACAATACAATGAACAAGAGACGCGATTTTAAATTTGTGCCTTTTGCGGATAATCATTTAATCGAATAAAGTGAGTCTGCCGTAGGCCATGAGTACCGCTGAAATAAAACAAACAAAGCGAACAACAACTGTTTCTAAGAACGAACAATCGAAACCTTAACTAATAAACTGAGTTCATGTACATAGAACTTCGACAATGGTATTATACTGAGGAGAAGACTCTTATCGACCTCTACGACCGCTATGACCGTAGCTTCACCGACTATCGTCATCCCCAACCCGGGCAATGCTCTATGGATGAGGCCAGCTTCCGCATACGCAGCTATATCGACATGCTTTACGAAGGCTATGGCTTTTCGCGTGCCATCGTTGTGAACGGCAAGGTGGTAGGCCATGTACAGCTCACCCAGCACAGCGACATTTTTGAAGCCAACTGCGACCTCGACATCTTCCTGCTCCCCGAAGCCTGCGGCAAGGGCATCGCCACACGCGTCGTCAAGAGGATGATATCTTACGCTTTCGACGACAACCTGGACTTCGAGTGCCTCTTCGCTACCCTCTACGAGGGCAACGAGGCTGCCGCCCGCGTCTGCGAGAAGGCCGGTCTGCAGAAACTGGGCTACGAGGAAGACGACCACACCCTGCACGGCAAGCCTTGCCGCAAGGTGGTCTATGCCATCCGGCACCCCAAGCGTCCCAAAACCGACAGCGGTGTGGAAATCAAGCCCTGGAAGTATCGCTACATCAACGAATTGGCACATCTCATAGAGACTGTCGACAAACGCTACATCGAAGTTGAAGACCCAATCAAAGACTACAGGCAGTCGTCTCGCGATAATGGGGAGGCCGGACCTACGCCCGACGAGCTGCGCATGCGAATGGCCTACAAGATGCACGAATGCATCAACCGCTGGAACGCTTTCGAAAGCAAAGACAAAGAACTGCATCGGGCAATAGTGAACGACGGCGAGATTGTCGGCCACATCTCTGTCTGTCCTTTAGAGGGGAAACGCTCCATCGACGCCAGGATGGAGATCATGATGATGCCCGAACACTGCGGCAATGGCATCGCCACCGAGGCCGTCGCCCAGATGGTTGACGAAGCTTTCTGGCAATGGCCTACATTGCAGCATGTTACGGCGATGGTCTGCCTCCCCGACGTGGCCTCGGCCCGTCTCTTCGAAAAGAACGGCTTCTCCCTCGAAGGCACACTAAGGGAAGCCCTCTTGTGCGAAGACAAACCCACCGACTGTCTGATCTACGGAAAACTAAGAAAATCATGAACATCGAGCTCCGACAATGGTATTTTGGCGACGAGGAACGCCTTATCAACCTCTACGACCACTACGACCGCAGCTGCTGCGACATCAACAATCCCGCACCGGGAGAATGCACCAAGGACACGGCGAACCTGACCATCCGCCATTATGTCGACATGGGCTACTACAACGTCGGCTTCGCCCGTGCCATCGTCCTGGACGGCAAGGTGGTAGGCCACATCCAGTATCTCAAAAGCGGCCAACTCGACGAGGCCGACTGCGAGGTGCAGATATTCCTACTCCCCGAAGCCTGCGGTCGCGGCGTGGCGACCGAGGCCCTCAAGAAGATGATAGACATGGCTCTCCTTTGGCAGAACTACGAGTCGGTACACGCCTCGATATTCGACACCAACGTCGCCGCCCGCCGTGTGGCCGAAAAGGCTGGCATGCAGTGCTGCGGCATCGACCCGTCGGGCGACGCGACATCGCCTCACAAAAAGCTTCTCTACGTCATTCGTCGGCCACGAAAGGAGCTGAAAAACAGTGGTGTAGAACTCAAGCCCTGGGAGGCTTGCGACACCGATGCCCTCGCCCGACTGTGCGAGACGGCCGACAACCGCTACGACGATATGGAAAATCCCATTCTCGCGTGTGGATATGCCCACACCGAGGAGCAACTGGCCTCCCTCGGGGTCGAGGAGCGTCACCAACGCATGCTCCGCAGCGTACGCAGCAACATCGACCACTGGAACACGATGGAGCGTGTTGGTGCCGGCATCTACCGGGCCATCGCGAACGACGGCGTGGTCGTCGGCCTGATATCCTTGCGTCGCCTGTACGGCCGCTCCGCCATCGACGGACAGCTGGGCTACATGATGATGCCCGAACACTGCGGCAAAGGCATCGCCACCGAGGCCGTCCGCCTGATGCTCGACGAGGTTTTCAGCCTGCCGCGTCTCCATCGCGTCAGCGCCCATGTCTACCGCCCCAACGAGGCCTCCTCGCGGGTGCTGGAAAAGAACGGTTTCCGCCTCGAAGCCGTCCAGAAGAACGCCGTCCTGTGCGAAGGCACCCCCACCGACTACCTCCTCTACGGACTGCTGAGAAGCGAGTTTGAAAAAATGTCTTATGCTGAAAAATAACCAAGTAGTCAAATGATTTCAGCGTAAGATAGTCCCTCTGACACCTAAATTCCAGTTACAAGTGCAATATTTTCGGTTGCATGTGCGTTATATAATAAAGTTAATCTCTGTAGCTAAACAATGTTTGATTATTGCATAACAAAATAAGCTTTAAATATGAAGAGGGTGGTATTTCTGATAATAGTGTTAGGTGCGTTTTTATGTACCTCATGCGAACCTGATGATTTCCAGCATCCAGATGTATTGCAGGGAACATGGGCCAGTGTGGTAAATGCTAAAGACCCGTCGTTATTCCTTTACATCGACGAGGAATTAATCTCTGTCCGTAACGGTGCATGGAGTTATCGTCCTTTTACAGAGGATGTTGAATGGGATTATTACATGTCAAGGGACTCAATTCTGCATATCTCACGTACAGTTTATTATGGTGATGATTACTCCACAGAGAGTTATGAACTGGACCTGAGTTTTAGCGACTCATACAATACGCTCACTCTTTGGTATAATCCAGCGCTTAGTTCGGTGCGCAAGTATACTTTTATTCGACGCTGAGACATATATTGTTTTTTTTCTCCCCGAATTCTTGTATTATTATGCAGGATTTGCTAATTTTGTGCAGTTTTTTGAAAAATAGAATTTTGTGCAAATAATTAATCCATAGCATAATAACAATGTATAGAATCGAAAAACACCCCATTCTCGACATCCCACAAAGTGAGATTGTGGAGTTCATTTACGAAGGACAAAAGGTCCAAGGACGTAAAGGTTATACTATCGCAGCAGCTCTCCACCAAGCTGGTTTCCCGGTACATAGCCATAGTATTGACGGTAAACCGCGAAGCTTGGAATGCGGCATCGGAAAATGTGGTGCCTGCGAGATGCTCGTTGACGGACGCATACGTCGTATCTGCATTACGCCGGTCGACAATGTCCACGAAGTCCGTGAATTGGACAAAGACTATTTTCCTCCGGTGGCCATTCCCGAACGTCGAGAAGTGAAAATATATAAGACTAAAGTCGCCATCATCGGTGCTGGTCCCGCCGGTCTTGCCTGTAGGGAACAGCTCAATGCATTCGGCATTGACAACCTTGTCATTGACAATAATACGCGTATAGGTGGCCAGTTCAATATGCAGACTCACCAGTTCTTCTTTTTTGAACGTGAAAGGCATTTTGGCGGCATGCGCGGTTTTGATATCGCCCGCACCCTTGCTGGCGACAATCATGATGGAATACTTCTTAACTCAACCGTCTGGGACCTGCTTGAAGGACGCCGTATTGCAATAAAAAATACTGAGACGCAAGAGGTGTCATACATCGATGCAGAGCATCTTGTGGTCGCAACCGGTGCCGTACCGTTCATGCCTTCTTTCGAGAATGACGATGTGCCGGGTGTATATACCGCTGCTGTCTTCCAGAAGATGATGAACCAGGAACACACGCTGCTTGGCAAAAACGTCTTGACTGTCGGTGCTGGAAATATTGGTTACCTGACTTCTTACCAAGGCATGCAGGCTGGAGCCAATATACGTGCCATAATAGAAGCTATGCCGCGCGAGGGTGGGTTCCCCGTACAGGCCAATCGAGTCCGTCGTTTGGGCATTCCAATCATGACAGGATATACGCTGGTTCGTGCTATCCCAAACGAAGAGCGTAATGCCATAAAAGGCGCCGTCATCGCCCGTTGCGAAAATTTCAAACCCATCCTTGGTACAGAGCAAGTCATTGAAGGTATTGATATAATAAATATCTGTACGGGTCTCGTCCCGGACAATCAGCTTCTTGTAAAAGGACGCGATGTTTTTGGACTTAACACTTATGCCGCCGGTGATGCCGTACGCATAGGCGAAGGAACAAGCGCCGTGTTGCGCGGTCGCCAGGCCGCATACGAGGTGGCTCAAAATATGGGCGTGAGGTTCGACTATGATCAGTATCTCGATATCTCACGACAGTATATTGATTCACAGCAACATCCTGTACGTATCCTCGAGAAGCCGAATCTGCCGTCGACAGAACGCATGCAGATCAAGCCGTTCGTTCAAATGGACTGCCTCTACGGATTTGCCTGCAATCCCTGCTCATTTGCTTGTCCACAGGGTGCTATCAGCAAGATGTCAACCTCTTCTACACCTGTCGTCGATTATGACAAATGCATTGGTTGTATGGAGTGTGTGCATCAGTGCCCTGGTCTCGCTATTTTTGGATATAATACGCAGAAAAACTGGTGCTTCCTGCCAATCGAATATAGCATCGGTGAAGGTTGCGAAGTGTTCCTCGTGGACAACAACGGTGCCAAGATAGGGGAGGGCGTCATTGAGAAAATACTTGTCAAACCCAACAAAACAAATGTCGCCCGTGTCAGCGTGGCACATGTTGACGGCGTCATGACCGATATCAAAGGTTTCATTGCCAAAGACCGTTACCCGGAACCGCTTCAAAATCAAAAAATCAAAATCAAGGATTCTGAACCCGTATATGTTTGCCATTGTGAGGATGTTACCCTTGATACCCTACTCTCTGTCATCGGCGACCGCAAGTATATCTCTGTCGACGAATTGAAACACATCACACGTATGGGTATGGGTCCCTGTCGGGGCAAACGTTGCATCCCTCGTGCACGTCAGATACTGAGGTCACACGGCATTGAAGTGGTTGGTGACGCGACACCGCGCGCACCTCTCTCGGCTCCGGTTACATTGGGTGATGTATATAATCCTGAAACTCAGGAAGTCTTTGTGTTCCCGAAAGGCAACAATATCACTCGTGAAGAGGTACGAGTCCTTATTGCCGGTGGCGGCATTGCCGGTAGCGGCCTTTTCCGCTATTTCTCGGAGGCAGGACTCAAACCGGTACTTGTAAACTGGAACCGAGGTGCCTCATGGCGCAATATCGGTGGTGGACGACCTGCATTCTCAAACCCCGACATCGCCGATATTGCAGTCCATAATCATGAGATATTCAAATCGATACAGAAAATACACAATGTAAACTACAAGCCTACACGCTATGTCAACCTGGTTCACGATGAGGCCACCTACCGTTCTCTTGACGCATCTCGTGCATGGAGTGATGCTTATATGGTTGAGCGTAAGGACTTTAAAAAGGAAATATCCCCTCTATGGGACGACTCCCGTACTACTTACAGTCATGCCCTCATGACTCGCGACTGCTGGCAGGCTACACCGGGACGTGTCATTGATTACATCCGTGGCATCGGCACGTCGCTCGGTGGACGCGTTTTTGAAGACTGCGAATTACTCAGTGTCGAACGTGCCGGCGACAAGTTCAAAGCCCTTGTCCGTACCCATCAAGGTGACTACATCCAATTCACTGCCGACCATTTTGTTAATGCTATGGGCTGGGGAGCGGAACGCTTTACCGACCAGTTAGGCATTGATACCGGTCTTTATCCCGTCAAGCATCAGGCTTTCATTACACGCCGTCTGCCTATGATGGGTCTCGCTGGTGACGCTCTCGACATGATAATCGACCGCCGCCACTATAAGGGATTTTCTGCCGTCTATGGACAACAGTTCGCCCACACCGGCCAAATTATTGGATGCGCCTCGCCTGACTGCGACAGCTACGAGGCTCGCCAATCGCTGAAATATAACAGCAAAGAATTCCTCGAAATAGTTTCTGAAGTCTTTGCAGAATGGATACCCAACCTTCGTGAAGTAGGTTTCCACGCTGTATGGTCAGGATGGTACACAGAACCACGCTATATCGTCGATCCCGACAACGGTCTGCTTGTCGGTCTGCGTGGACACGGCTTCATGCTTGGTCAGTATCTTGCCAAACTGTATGTGGAAAAATATCTCGGACATGACGTCCCGTCATACATGAAAGACCTCGCCCTTTCAGGCAAAGGCCTCTCGGAGAACGCTTTCAAATAAAATAAATTCTATAAAACCGCAACAATGAAAAAAACATCACTTTTTATTGCTACACTTTTGCTTCTTGTAGCATGTGGCAACAAAAACAGCGAGAAAGCCTATACCATCTCTGGCACTGTTCCTTCAAATGTGACTGCCGATTGGGTATACCTCTATTCGGTAGGTTCAGATACCGATGAGCCCATAGACTCAGCACGTGTCGCTAATGGCAGCTTCTTGTTCAAAGGTATTGTCCCCGACACTATTGCCTTTGCCACATTGCACCCGGGAGCTGTCAACGAATATCCGGCTATCAGTTGGAATCTTATCCTCGAACCAGGAGAACTTGTGGCAGACACCAGTAGCACATTCGTCACAGGAACACCCCTCAACGACGGTATGAAAGACTGGATGAACCAATTAATGGCTATTATGATGAATGGCGAAGTGCAAGTGCTTCCCGAATTTTTCCGTGAGCACTGGCAGGAACACTCATCTGATGTCGTTGGAGCATATATTCTTATGAATGTGTGGAATATGATAGATTTCCAATTGGTAGACTCACTCTTCAGCCAGATTCCGCCTGAAGTACAGAACGTCAACCTTATCCGTCAATATCTTGTAGAGCCTGTCAACGCTGTGCGCGAGATGCAACCAGGTATGCCGTTTAAAGATGTCGACCTCCTCACTCTTGACGGCAATCCCGTCAAACTATCCGACTACATCGGCAAAGGAGAATACATCATAGTTGACTTCTGGGCATCATGGTGCGGACCTTGTCGCCAAGCTATTCCCGGATTACAGGAATTCGCCCGTAAAAACAAGAAGATTAAAGTGCTTGGTGTCGCTGTGCGCGACAAGGCTGAGGATACTCAGAAAGCCATCCAGCAACTCTCAATTACGTGGCCGGTCATCTGTGATCCGCAGGTCATCACTGGTAGCATCTATGGTTTCAACAGCATCCCCTTCATGATGTTTTTCGACCCCGACGGCAATATAGTGACACGCGACATACATGTCGAAAATCTGGATGATATTTTGAGTAATATCAAATAATATCAGGTTGCAAGTCACGAGGTAGCTATGTGCTTGCTAAAATTAAACAGGCGTTGGACTCTCCAACGCCTGTTTAAGTAATTTAAGAGTCATAAGTTTCAGCAACTCATCTCGGCTAGATGTTTGCTGACCTCGCCGATGGATTCCTTCACAAAGTATTTGCAGGAGTTCATGTAGCGAGCATCCCGCTGGCTGTCGAGCAAAAGCAGGTATCCCATGATGATATAGCTAAGTACCTCAGTCAGAGCCCGTGTGGTGTGTTCGAAACGCTCGCTGGTGGTACCTTCCGACGATGCCAACTCGTACAGTTCCTTATAACTTTCTGTAGCTTTGCGCAGTGTGTCAAGAGCTTTGGACTGTTCTTCACTCATGGCATTTCCGACAACCTTGCCATCATAGGTCTCGATTTGTTTCAGATAGGCTCCGCTGGCAATGCCTTTCATGGCAGCCACGACTTGCAACTGGCTAGTACCTTCGTAAATGCTAAGGATTCGAGCATCTCTGTACAGACGTTCGCAGGCATATTCCTTCATGAAACCGCTGCCACCATGCACCTGGATGCAGTCGTAGGCACATTTGTTGGCAAACTCACTGGCGTTCAGTTTTACCAGAGGTGTCAGTATGTCGGCAATTCTCGAAGCAGCCTTCGAACTGGACGATAAATCCACGTAGCGGGCTGTCTCATACATCAGGCTGCGGGCACCGTCGGTGCGGGCACGCATCTGTGTCAGCAGATCCTGAACGGCTGCAAATTTGTCGATTGTATGCCCGAACTGTTCACGGCTCGCAGCATAAGCTTCAGCTTCACGGCATGCAGCCTCACACAGTCCTATCGACTGTGCACCTACTCCAAGTCGTGCACCGTTCATCAACGACATAACGTATTTTATAAGTCCCAGACGGCGTTCGCCAACAATCTGGGCAGGAGCATTTGTGAACTGCAACTCGGCGGTGGGGCTGCCCTTGATGCCCATCTTGTTTTCGATGCGGCGCACGGTCAGACCTCCGTCGGCTTTGTCAAACACAAAATAACTTAGACCACGTCCATCATTGGTGCCCTCTTCGCTGCGTGCCAAGACCAAGTGAAGGTCGGCATCACCGTTGGTGATGAAGCGCTTCACACCATTCAGTCTCCAGCAGTTGCCGGCCTCGTCCCATGTGGCTTTCAGGCGTACCGATTGCAGGTCGCTGCCGGCATCCGGTTCGGTCAAATCCATAGAACATGTGGCTCCTTGATATATTCTAGGTAAGTATTTGTCTTTGAGCTCATCGCTGGCAAAATGCTGTATGGTCTCGGCACAGTCCTGTAGTCCCCAGATGGTGGCAAAGCCTACATCGGCACGCGCTATGACCTCAGCGGCCATCACTTCCACCACGCGTGGGAAGTTGAGGCCGTTGTATTTCCTTTCCAAAGCCATACCATACAGTCCTGATTGAATCAATGCATCCAGGTTTCTACGCGTTCCGGGGGCGTATTCCACATGTCCGTCAATCAGTTGTGGTCCTACATGATCCACTTCCTCAGCGTTAGGGGCTATCACGTCGCCGGCTATGTCGCCCAAGAGTTTCATTACCAAGTCGTATTGTTCGATGGCTTCTTCTGCATTGGCAGGTGCTTCTGGGTGAACACCGCTCTCGGCATAGTTCTTTTCTTTCACTGCCACCACCTGTTCCATGTCAGGATGATGCAGGTGGAAGTTAAGATTTTCATTATCTGTGTAAAAATTCATATCTTTAATTGAATGGTTAACGTCAACAGGATGGTTAACGTTAAGGTTAATGTTAACGTTATTTCAGGTTCTTCTTGTAGCAGGCCATAAACTGTGGTATCACTGTCATGACATCACCTATGATGGTGTAGTCTGCAATGGCGTTGATGGGTGCTTCGGGGTCGGTATTGATGCTTATGATTTTCGCGCTTTGTTCCATACCGGCACGATGCTGGACTGCTCCACTGATTCCGCAGGCGATGTAGAGTTTTGGACGAACGGTTACACCGGTCTGACCTATTTGGCGTTCGCCTTCGCAGAAGCCGGCATCGACAGCGGCGCGCGTAGCTCCCACGTTGCCGCCAATCAGACGCGCAAACTCATATAGCAGTTGGAAGTTTTCTTTGCTACCCATGCCGTATCCGCCGGACACTATTATTTGAGAGCCCTTGATGTCGATTTTCTGTTCTTCGATTTCCCTGCTCAAAATCTCAACGGCTTTGTCTGCCTTATCAATGGTGGCATCTACAGTTACAGGAATGATGGTACCTCTGTAGTTGGTATCCAATATTTCTTTCTTCATCACGCCTTCGCGAACTGTAGCCATTTGGGGACGTGTCTCAGGGCATACGATGGTGGCAATGATGTTGCCTCCAAAAGCAGGACGAATCTGCATCAAAATGTTGTCATAGGTCTTCTTGTTCTTGACATCCTCGTGGCTCCCGATTTCTAACGATGTACAGTCTGCAGTAAGTCCGCAACGCAGATAAGAAGCAATGCGCGGTGCTAGGTCACGACCTACACTTGATGCTCCAAATAGCACTATTTGAGGTTTTTGGTCTTCTATCAGTTTCGACAATACTTCGAAATGTGGAAGTGTACGGTATGGAGAAAGTCTCTTGTCGTCAGCCATGAATACCTCGTCGACACCGTAGGGATACAACGACTCTGATGCTGCTTGCAAATTGCAACCCAGTACCGCAGCCTGAAGCTTGCAGCCGAGCCTGGTTGCAAGCTGGCGACCTTTGGTACACAACTCTAAACTGATGTCGGCAATAGCGTTTTTCTCCGACATCTCGCAATAAACTAATACGTTATTCATCTCTTAACGTTTATCGTTTTTATTTTTATTTCACTATTCACCATCTAAGGCTCACATTACAAAATGTGTTCTTTAATCAATGTGGCACTCAATTCATTAAGAGCCTGTTCGGTGGGCTCCAAAACGACGCTTTCTTTGTGTGCCAAGACAACGTTTTCGATTTTCTTTACTTTGGTGGGTGAACCTTTCAATCCGAGACGTTCCATGTCGGCATCAATGCTGTCGGCGTTTATCATACGTACCTCTAACTTGTTTTGGCGAAGCAACCTGTGGGCGTTGGGAAAACGGCAATCAGCCGCTGCCGACGTCACGGTGACCAATACCGGCAGAGTGGCTTTTACGCATTCTGTTCCGCGTTCCAAACGACGTCGTATCGTTATCTCCTTGCTGTCTACACCCAATAGCTCTTCAGCGTAGGTGATTTGGGGAATCTCTAGTTTCTCTGCTACTTGTGGTCCGACTTGAGCTGTGTCACCGTCTATGGCCTGACGACCACCCATGATAAGGTCAACATGACCTAATTGTCTGATGGCTTGTGATATTGCATAGCTTGTTGCCAAAGTATCGGCCCCGGCAAAACGTGCGTCGCTTAGTACAAATCCGTCATCGGCTCCGCGCGACAGGGCGTCTTTTATCACCTCGGTGGCTCGTGGAGGTCCCATAGTCACAACGGTAATGGTGGCATCTCCAATAATGTCTTTCACCTGCAATGCCATTTCAAGGGCTTTCAGGTCTTCAGGATTATATATGGCAGGCAGTGCAGCTCGGTTCACTGTGCCGTCGGCATTCATGGCATCAGCTCCGACATTGTGGGTGTCGGGTACCTGCTTTGCTAAAACTACTATTTTGAATGACATATAAGTGTCTTTTATTGTTTTTATATGGTTACTAATTCGCTGTCGGTAGCACTTTCACTAATCAACCTAAACCGCCGTCACAGAGTATTACCTGACCGGTAACGTATGAAGCCAGCTCGCTGGCAAGGAAGAGCGATACATGGGCAACGTCGATATCCAATCCGCCACGGCGTAGCGGAATCTTGGTCATCCAGTCTTTGCGGACATCCTCGGGCAGCTGCTGTGTCATCGGGGTTTCGATAAAACCGGGGGCAACCGCATTGCAGCGTATGTTGCGACTGCCGAGCTCTTTGGCAATAGATTTGGTGAATCCAATGATACCGGCTTTTGATGCTGAGTAGTTGCATTGACCGGCATTACCGTTCACTCCGACTATAGAGCTGATGTTGATAATTGAGCCGCAACGCTGTTTCATCATCATCGGAGCAAAAGCTTTGGTGTAGTTGAATACGGAACGAAGGTTTACATCCATGATGACATTCCAATCCTCTACGCTCATTCTCAATATCAGGTTATCTTTAGTGATGCCTGCATTATTTACAAGTATGTCGAGGCGGCCGTAGTTTTTGGCTACCCAATCTGCAACTTCCATTGCTTGGGCATTGTCGGAAGCGTTGCTGGCCAGAAAGTCGGCACGTATGCCTTTAGCACGTAATTCGGCAAGAAGGCTCTCACTCATCTCATTTTCTTTCAGGTCAGTGAAAATAATGTTTGCACCTTCGTCAGCGAAAAGCAGTGCATGACTTCTTCCAATGCCTCGGGATGCTCCGGTTATTAATGCTGTTTTATTTTCTAATAGTTTCATTGATATTGAATTATGTTTTTAACGAATCTGTTTGTTCTTTGACGCGATAAAATATTTATTTCTTGTCTGCAAGCATGAAAATCAGGCTTCCTTTAGCACATAACTTGCCGTCGACAGTGGCTTCGGCATCAACAAAGAATGTCAGGCCTCGCTTAGATGTTATCTTACCTTTGACTTCGATGGTGTCGCCGGGTCTCACTTGATTTTTGAAACGCACCTTGTCCATGCCTGCATAGAATGTCAGTCTGCCTGGCAATTCTTCAAGCATCAGAGTGCTGCTGCATTGACCCATAATCTCGCAAAGAATCACTCCGGGTACTACGGGGTAGTCGGGGAAATGACCCTGAAGAAAGAATTCGTCGCCCTTCACATGATAATGTCCTATCGCGGTGTCGCCTTCCTTGTGCATATCGTCGACTAACAACATAGGTTCACGATGTGGCAGGAATTGTTTTATTTCTTCTCTTTCCATATTGATTTATATTGTCTTAGTTATATTCTTCTTAATGCTACGCAAGCGTTCTGACCTCCAAAACCGAAGGAATTGCTTATGGTGATGTCTGCTGCAAAGTCGCGGGCGGTATTAGGTGTATAGTCGAGGTCGCACTCCGGATCGGGCTCATCCAAGTGTATTGTTGGGGCTACCTTATTGTCTTGTAGGGTCTTGGCGCAGATTACCATCTCTATGGCACCTGTGGCACCGAGCATGTGTCCCATCATTGACTTCGTGCTACTTATTACGGCTTGACGAGCTGCTGTCTCTCCCATGGCTTGTTTGATGGCTAGAGTTTCGGTTTTGTCGTTGAGTGGTGTGCCTGTACCGTGGGCATTGATGTATATTTTTTCACCTTCTTTATATTCGGACTCTTCTAAAGCCAGTCGAATGGCGTTGGTGGCACTCTTACCGTCGGCACGAGGTGCTGTGTAATGGAATGCGTCGCAGGTGTTGCCGTAGCCACAGACTTCGGCGTAGATATGGGCTCCGCGACGTTTGGCCAATTCATAGTCTTCCAGTATCATCACCCCGGAACCTTCACCCATGACGAATCCTTTGCGTCGGGCATCAAAAGGCAGTGATGCTGCCATCGGGTCTTCGCTGGTCGACAATGCTTTACTGTTTGCGAAGCCTGCTATTGCAATCTCGCAGATGGCGGCTTCTGCACCTCCAGTTATCATTGCGTCTGCTCTTCCCTCCCGAATCATGCGATAGGCTTCTCCGATAGAGTGGGTGCCTGTTGCACAAGCTGTTACCACTGGCAGGTTGGGACCTTCGGCATGGAAGACAATAGCTGTATTTCCGGAAGCAATATTGGCAATCATTTCAGGGATGAACAGTGGAGATACTCGGCGAGGACCGCTCTCTAGCAATGACTTGTGTTCGCGGCAAAAGGTTTGGATGCCGCCAATGCCTGAACCTATCGCACAGCCGAATCTAATCGGGTCTACATCTTTGCCGACTTCCAATCCACTGTCTTGCATTGCTTGTATTGCTGCTGCTATGGCATATAATGCATAGCGGTCATTGTGACGAATCATCGCCTTGTCGATGTTGAAGTCTTCCGGCTTGAAATCTAAAACCTCGGCGGCTACTTTTACAGGAAGGTTCTCAGGATTGAGAGATTGTATAGTGTTGATGGCACATTTGCCTGCAAGCAGGTTGTTCCACATCATGTCTATGTTGTTACCTAAAGGTGAAACACATCCTAATCCGGTTATAACTACTCTTTTCATTTTTTTCAATGTTTTCTTTTCTTTATTCGTTTATGTCTGTCGTATAATCTATTTTGCTCCATTTCAGTATGGTGGCTCCAGTAACGAAACCTCCGCCAAAGGCACTCAAAAGTAATGTCATGCCGTCTTTTAATTCGCCGGCCCTTGACAGTTCGTCCATCAATATGCCGATACTTGCCGATGACGTGTTGCCGTATTTTTGCAGATTGGTCGGGAATTTTTCTTTTGGCTGATTCAGGTGTTCGCGAATGGAATCTATGATTCGCAGATTGGCCTGATGGAGAAGGTATAGGTCGATGTCGTCGCTGCACATGTCGTTCTGTTCCAGTATAACGTCGACATCTTTGATGCATGCTCTGACAGCCAGTTTGAAAACCTCGCGGCCCTGCATTACCAGAGGCATGGTTTTCTCCTCGACTCGGTCGAAGGGAGTTCTCTCCATCTCCAATTTATAATATAATACATCGGTATGGGTGTCGCCTGTCAGTCTAAAGTTGCGAAAGCCTTCTCCTTCTGTAACTACCAGTGCGCTGGCACCGTCGCCAAACAAAATGGTTGTCTCACGTTCATGCCAGTTGCAGAAACGTGAAGGTTCCTCAGCTGCGACAATCAGTATATTCTTACAGCGATTTGTTTTGAGGAAAGAGTCTGCTATGTCAAGTGAATAAATCAGACCGGCACAAGCTCCGTTCAAGTCAAAACATGGACAGTTGCATCCGAGTGGTGCCAAAATTATGCTACCTAATGAAGGCGTAACATAGCTGTTTGCAACATTTGAACAAATTAAATAGTCAATATCTTCGGGTTGCAATCCGGATGATTGAATAGCTTTCTGTGCTGCTGTTATTGCCAATTCTGACAATGTCTCTTTGCTAAGAAGACGACGAGTGTTTATTCCTGTTCTCGATGTAATCCAACTGTCACTGGTTTCCAAAAAAGCAGCCAGCATATCGTTGGTCACAACTTTTTCGGGTAAAGCACTGCCTGTTCCTATTATTTTCATAATATTTTATATTGAATTCTTTAATTTATATATGCACGTTTAGGTGCTTTTCTTTTAATTTTGGTTTGCAAAGAAATAATAAATTTTATAAATATCTTTGTTAAAAACGATATTTGATGCAATAATTGCAGTAAAGAGTCGTTATTTTTGGCGAAATTTATATTTTTTGGGTGAAAAACGTGAAATTCTTTAACATTTATGGCGAAAAACAATATTAAAATTCCGAAATTTCTTACCGAACTGCGTTCTATTTGGCTTTTTCTTGCCTATTTGTTAGTCATTACTTTGCTATTTATTATCGTTTATCAGCCGGCAAGTTTCATGAGAAGTCAGGAACCTGTTTCAAAATTAAATATTTATATTTTTACAATAATAGTTGTTTCCTCCGGTGCCGCTATACTTGTGATTAGTCGAATTCTTTTGTATTTAGTTCAGAAAAAGCACTCTATGGAATTTTTCCATTACATTATCTGGTTAGTGGCAGAACTGATTTTTGCTTCCGCAGTACTAACTGTGATTTGTTTCTTTCTTGGCAATGAGGCGGGTCTTCTGTTTTCGGATATGTTGTGGAAGGTCTCTCTTGATTTCCTTTCGATTATCGCTGTACCGTACGTTATTTCAGTCTTGATTTCTTTTCTGTATGAAAGTCACCAGGAAATAGAAGATCTCAATCAGCTTGTTGAAGCTACTTCTGCTTTGGTACCTAATGAGAATCAGAATATTAATTTCTATGACCGTGGTGGCAAACTGGCGTTTTCAACTCGGCGTGTAAATGTGCTGTATATCGAAGCCGCTGACAATTATTGTAATATTCATTATATCAATGGAGAAAAAGAAGATACGTTTATCCTGCATAATTCAATGAAACAGTTGGATGATACTGAGCGATTTCCTTCTTTATTGCGATGCCATAGGGGGTATATGGTAAATATAGATAGTGTCAAGCTACTGAGAAAAGACAAAGACGGACTCTTGCTTGAACTAATTCAGAGTAACCACTCTATACCAGTTTCACGTACTTACAACGAACGTGTGGTCAGGCATTTTGCCGGCATCACTACCACTTGACGCCATTGTACTCTCTTATACAATATTATTTCTCTTTTCGCGTAATTTTGACATGCTATTAAATAATTTTAAAATTCAGATTCTTTCTCTGATACTTTTTTTTCCTTTGATGTCTTTGGCCCAGAAAGATCAGGATCCCGACACCCTAATATGGAATGGAAGGCGTTATCTTATTGATGTGGAACGTAATGTTCCTTCGATTATTCAGGTGTACTATCAACGCACTTCTGACCCGTCACCGTTCACACACTGGAGCAGCAATAACACTCGTGGTCATGTTGCGACATTTGAATTGTTTGATGACGGCATAAGCATTGTCTCTATAGAGGCTAAGCGTTTCCGCACCCGACGAGGTAATCTTTGGGCAGAGTCAGGAATTGATACTGTCGTGTCTCCAGACTACTTTGATATGCACCTTGTTGCAGCCTCTACTCCCTATGGCAGCGGACCGTTACTTGCAGATTGGTTCTCCGGTGTCATCCGATTGTCTCTTCTTCCTAAGGATAAAGCAGAAGCTAAATCAAAAGAAGCTGACGGTCACCGCTATCTGCATATACAATATGGTAAAATAGTTGACAATGTTTTTGTCTCGTTTAAAGACTATAAGCAATTGGAAAACAGTAACGAAGTTAAGGAACTTAAGGAACAGCACGATATACTTGCTCTTTATGACAGGTTTATGAATTTTTACACCCGGTGTGCTCTCGACCGAGAACAGGTGATTTACAATGGTCATCAGGGTCTTTTTAGTTTACGGCAGAACGGGCTTACACTTGTCATGGACTTGTATGGGAACGACCCTCTTCGCTGGTGCCGGAAAAATGACGCTTATGGCAATGGTGCACCGTTTGGATTGTGGATTATTCATGATGATTCTGTTTTTATAAAAGAGGTCCAAACACATTGGGGCGATGATCTTTATGTTTATGAAAGCCGTCATGTGAATCTAAAGGATGCCTTGAATGACGATGTTAAGGATTCTTCTATGTACGGCTATCGCGATGTGTTTCCGGACAGCTCTGTTTTTGCCGATTGGCTTGCTGGAGACTTTGTGATACATTACGGAACATGGAACACAAACAGTTTTGGTGTGCCGGATTACACTGTTTACAAAACCCAAAAATTAAAGGTTAGAGATGGTGTTATCCTTTCTTCTCAATTCTCTCCACGTAGCTTTGAGGATGATAACCGGCAATTGTTGTCAAGTGAAGTCTCTCCTTGTAATGTTGCTGATATGTATTCAGTAGATGACCGCCAACTATCAGAAACGGTAGGCAATTTCAAAAAACCGAAGAAATCCCCGCAGTATAAAGGTGGCAAGACTCTGATGCGCAACTGGTTTGCAAATCATTCGTTGACCGACGACCGTGCCAAAGAACGCCTTTTCCGTGTCAAGATTGGTTTTCTTGTCAACTGTGACGGCAAGGCCGCACAATGGCAGGTCCTTAACAAAAGCAAAGGGGAACTTTTTGAATATTGTAACATGGTACTCGATGTTGTCAGTGGCATGCCTCAACGCTGGGAGCCAGCTGAAGATAAGAAAGGCAACAAAGTTGACTGTTGGCAGGTCCTCGAATTCACTGTCTCCATGGGCTCTTTGTCCAATGCCGACTACAAGTAAACATACAGCGTGTCGTATCTTATAAACGTATGAAACCGGTACTGATACACACCCGTCATTTCCCCTCACGCGGATATCATGCCATCACTCTTTTCCCCTTTGTTCTTTACAATGGAAGAGAGCTTACCGAATCTGAAATCCGCCACGAAACAGTTCATCTATACCAGCAATTGTCACTACTGGTTATCCCTTTCTATCTGCTCTATCTTTTGTTTTGGATTGTGGGCATGATTCGCTATCGTGATAGCAACATGGCATACCGTAACATACCTTTCGAACGATCAGCCTATCTTCTTGAGACTCGACCTACGGTCTCTCCTTTGCATCAGGCGTTCCATTGGTTCCGTTGCTTAGGCTGATTTTTATTTCATCTTTTCCAAAATCAAGATTTTTTGTATATTTGCAGTCCCAATATCGGTGAAAATGAGAATAAATTCTTTTCTTTCTCCGTGTAAATCAATATTGTATATTAAGAATATAATAATAATAAATAGTTAAAAACAATGAAGATTTACCAGACCAATGACATCCGCAACATCGCCCTCGTAGGTGGTGCCAAGGCAGGCAAGACCACTATGGCTGAGGCCATGGCTTTTAATGGCGGCGTTATCACACGCCGCGGTACCGTCGACGGCAAGAATACTATTAGCGACTATCGCGATATTGAGCTTGACCGCAAATATTCAGTAGAAACAACTCTCATGTACACCGAGTTCGGTGGCAAGAAAATCAACATCCTTGATGTACCCGGATTCGCCGATTATCAAGGTGAACTTGATGCGGCACTCAATGTGGTCGAGGCTGCTGTTGTCGTTGTTAACGCACAGAGTGGCGTCGAAGTAGGAACTGAGATAGCCAACCGTTATGCGTCTAAACTCAACACTCCGGTACTTTTTGTCGTCAACCATCTCGATGCTGAAAAAGCAAACTTCGACGACAGCGTAAACCAGCTCAAAGAGTTCTTTGGCAACAAATGTACTGTCCTCCAATTCCCCGTCAACCAAGGTCTGGGTTTCAATCAAGTAATCGACATCGTTGCTAACAAGATGTACACCTTCACCGATGGCAAAATGACCGAGGCTGACATTCCAGCTGAGCATGCTGACCGTGCAGAGGAGATGCGTATGGCTCTCGTCGAAGAAGCCGCCGCTGCCGATGACGCTCTCATGGAGAAATACTTCGAGAATGGCGACCTCACTGCCGAGGAGCTTACTCAGGCTCTCAAACTCGCTATCGACAAACGCGATCTTTTCCCCATCCTTTGCACCAGTGCCAAGGAGAACTTCGGTGTTAACCGCCTGCTTGAGTTCATCTGCCAAAACGTCCCATCACCATGCGAAGTGGCAAACACTAAGAAGACCAAAGATGGCAAAGACCTCAAGTGCGACATCACCCAACCGACAGTGGCTTTTGCTTTCAAGAGTTCCAAGGATAAAAACCTCGGCGAACTTACTTATCTCCGCATCTATAACGGTGAAATCACCGAAAGCCAGGATGTCATCAATGCTTGCAATCAGAGCAAAGAACGTGTCAGCCAGGTCCTCGTATGCAGTGGTAAAGACCGTCAGCGTGTTGAGAAAGCATGTGCCGGCGATATTATCTGCACTATCAAGTTGAAAGATGTGAAAATCAACCACACACTGACTACTGTTAAAAACACTGATGACGCTGTCGCGGAAATTGTTTTCCCGACACCTATCTACACTGTCGCTGTCAAGGCTGCCAACAGCAACGATGACGAGAAGGTCGGAGCCGCTTTGAAAGACCTTGTCACCTACGACCGTAGCCTCACGTTAGAGAACAGCCGTGAATTGCGTCAGACCATCCTCGGATGCCAAGGCGAACTTCACCTCAACACTGTGAAATGGTACTTCGACAACCAGTACAAACTGGCAGTCAACTTCACTGCGCCCAATATTCCTTATCGTGAGACCATTACCAAAAGTGCCGAAGCTATGTACCGCCACAAGAAACAATCGGGCGGCAGCGGCCAGTTCGGTGAAGTCCACATGCTTATTGAACCTTACTATGACGGCATGCCCAACCAGACCAAGTATCCTATCCGCGACACCCAAGAGTATCCGTTGGAGTGGGGTGGCAAGCTTGTGTTCAACAACTGCATCGTGGGCGGCTCAATCGACGCCCGCTTTATGCCGGCAATCCTTAAAGGTATCATGGAGAAAATGGAGCAAGGTCCTCTGACTGGTTCATACGCCCGCGATATTGTTGTCAACATCTACGATGGCAAGATGCACCCGGTCGACTCAAATGAAACCGCTTTCAAGATTGCAGGCCGTACTGCCTTCCGCGAGGCCTTCAAATTGGCAGCACCGAAGATCAAGGAGCCTATCTATGACATTGCAGTCACTGTACCGACCGAAGCTCAAGGCGGTGTAATGACCGACCTTCAAGGTCGTCGTGCCATGGTACTCGGTATGGATGCCGAAGGCAAATACACCACCCTCAAAGCCAAGGCTCCTCTCGCCGAGATGAATCGCTACTGCACAGCCCTCAGTTCCCTTACCAGCGGTCGTGGCACCTTCACCATGACTTTCAGCGGCTATGAGCTTGTCCCGACCGACGTGCAGCAAGCCCTCCTCAAGGCCTACGAAGAAGCAGCCAACGAGGAAGAATAAGCGAGTGTCCTCGCGGGGCAATCTGCTACGCAATTCACCCTCACAAGCCGGAAGCCCCGAGAGAGGCTTCCGGCTTCTAATAATAAGTAATTCAATATGAATGTGTCGACACATTTAGTTTTAGAGATTTCGGTGCAAATTTAGGCACGCGTCAGTTGGAACAACAGGTACGATCTTAAGATGAACCTAAAAAATGTTCATTGATAGTTCTTAGAGAATTGTTTGTAGGACAAGTTCTAAAATCTCGTTGCCGTATTTTTCCACTGTCTTGAGACCTACGCCGAGCTGGCGTTTCAGTTCGGCAGGGGTACGTGGCGCATTGGTGGCGATAGACTGGAGGGCTTTCTGCTGCAGTACCATATAGGGAGGCACCCCCTCTTCTTTGGCCTTGGCAGCACGCCACTGGCGGAGGAGGGTGGCGAGGTCGTTATTGACGGCCTGGTTGCCGGTTTGCTTGAGGGTCTTACCATTTTTGACGGCCTTTTGTCCGCTATTCAATGTTGCGTTGACTTTAGCTTTTTGCATGGCTCGCACATCGAAGCCTTTCTCTTTGACAATGCGGAGACATGCTGTCTTGACTTTCAGGGCTTCGGACAACTCGTCTCCAGCCTCGGCGACGGCTTTGGCTGTTTCCTTGTTGTCGATTTCCACTTCGAGCAGGGCTGGGAGCTGAGCATTTAGGAGGGAAAGTTGAGCAAGATAATATTCGGCTCCCTGTCGGGCGCGGATCCCCTGCCCTTCCTCATTCAGACGCATCAGCTGGGCTTTGAATTTCTCGCTGACGGATTGCAAGTCAAGGAGTGCGGAAAGGTGTGTATTGAGTGATTCAAGCTGTTGTGGGTAAATGTTGCGCAGTTTGCCATAGCGTTCCTGTAGTCGCTCGGCGAGGTGCACTAGGTCGTCCATGCCGAAGAGCTCCATGAGTTTGTCCAGACGGTACTGCTGCACGTATTCTCCAGCAGCCTTGGATGTTTGTTCGAAGGTGGGTTGGGCGTTGACGAAATGACTGACGAAGGCATCGTCGAAGGCCACGCTAGCACTAAGGGGCGTGGAGAGAGTGAGCCCCTCTAGGGTGCGGCAGCGGCTCAAGGCCACATAGACCTGCCCGAAGGCGAAGGCATCGGCAGCATCGATGATGACACGGTCGAAGGTGAGCCCTTGCGCTTTGTGGATGGTGACAGCCCAAGCGGCCTGTAGAGGATACTGGCTGAAGGAACCTTCAACTTCTTGCTCAATCTCATTGGTTTTGGAATTGAGCGTATATTTTAGGCTCTCCCATATCTCATGCCATACGGCGATGGTATCGCCGTTGTCATCCATAACTTCGATGTATTCTTTTTTGTCCTCGTTGTTATAGAGAAACGCGGTCACCGTACCCAGCATGCCGTTGTAGTAGCGGTGGCCGCCGGAAGAGTCGTTTTTGACGAACATCACACGTTCGCCGATTTTGACCTCTAGCAAGCGGTCGCAGGGGAATGCCTTTTCGGGGTAGTTGCCTTTGAGGAGGGCTTCGAACATGCGTCGCTCTCCTTTCAAAGTCTCCATGTGGCGACGGTTGATGGCATCGGCCTGCCGATTGTGGGTGGTGAGTGTGATGGCATCTTTCTGCGACACTCCCACGCGGGAGTTGAGGGCCTGTAGGGTGGCGGCATCAATATGGTTGTCGCGCACGTGGTTCAGCAGGTCCACGAAGGCGGCATCTTGCTGTCGGTAGACGGTAGTGAGTTCTATGGTGACGTAGGTTATTCGTTGCAGGGCTTTGCTGGCGAAGAAGTAGGGGGTAGGATAGACCTGCTCCATGTAGGGACGCTCTTGCTCGGTGACCACGGGCGAGAGCTGGTGCACGTCACCTATGAGTAGCAGTTGCACGCCACCAAAAGGACGACTGCTGCGGCGATAATGACGCAGGGTCATGTCGATGGCATCGAGCAGGTCGGCGCGCACCATGGAAATCTCGTCGATGATGAGCAACTCCAGCGTACGTATAATGTTCAGCTTATGCTTGCTGAGGGACTTGTGTCGGTTTGGCAACTGGTACTCTGTGACGAACTCTTTCACGTCGGGTAGGTAGGGGTCGAAGGGTAGCTGGAAGAAGCTGTGGATGGTGACGCCGCCAGCGTTGATTGCAGCCACGCCCGTGGGTGCCACTACCGCGTGACGTTTCGGACAGTGCGCTGCAATATCGTGTAGGAAGGTAGTCTTGCCAGTGCCGGCCTTTCCAGTGAGAAACACCGATACGCCAGTTTGCTCCACATATTGGCGGGCGAGTTCTATCTGGGGGTTTGTCTCCATAACATCGAGTGCAGATTTAATTGTTGTGAAGGGACGTATATATTTCCATCTGATTGTGTATGACTATTTGAGTATTTGCTTCGTGTGTTCCTTATCCGCATTCTCGAAATAAGGCGTCCTGTTTCGTATTTATTTTTAAGGTATTCACAGCCATAGCACGAAATGCTAATAATCGTATATCCTGCATCCTCACACGCAGTATGGGGTTATTGAGAGTAAGACACTCCGTGCCTTTATCGGTACAGTTTTTTTTAACCATTACATATTTGCATAAGTTAAATCGTGGGTGATGTAAGTAAATTCGTTTAGCTAATCACTCCACTATCTGATTATTAACGTAATATCAACTCGACCACGTTTTCCACATGTTGGGTGTGCGGGAACATGTCGACCGGCTGAATCCGCGCTATGTCATATTTGGAACTCAACAACGACAGATCACGCGCCTGTGTCGCTGGATTGCAACTGACATAAACTATTTTTTTAGCTTCCATTGCAAGCAGCTGTTCCACCACTTTTTCGTGCATCCCTGCACGGGGCGGGTCGGTGATGACTATGTCGGGACATCCGTTCGACTTGACAAAATCGGCTGTAAGCACTTTTGCCATGTCGCCGGCATAGAATACACAGTTGTCAAATCCATTCATGGCGGCGTTCTGTCTGGCATCGGAAATCGCCTCTTCTACATATTCTATTCCGACTACCTTTTTGCAGTTAGATGCTAAAAACTGTGCGATGGTACCTGTGCCAGTGTATAGGTCATAAACGGTCTCATTACCTTGAAGTCCCGCAAAGTCAGCTACATATCTGTACAGGCGATAGGCTTGTTTCGAGTTGGTTTGATAGAAACTTTTGGGGTTTATGCGGAAGCGAAGAGGTACACCGTTGCCATAGCGAGGCATCTGTTCTGTGATATACCCGTTTCCTGAATAGGTTACTACTTCCAAGTCATTGTACGAATCATTCAGTTTTGTGTTAAGAATATAGTTCAACGAGGTTATTTCAGGAAAGGTTCCATGCAGATAATCCAATAAGGGGAACAGTTGCTCGGGCCTTTCCTCGGCAACGATTATCGTTACCATCCATTCATCGAGACTGCTGTTGCGAATCACTATGTTGCGCAGGAAACCACGGTGATTGCGAATATCATAGTATGTTAGCCCGTGACCGATGGCGTAATCTCTGATAGCATCCCTTATCTGGTTCGAGGGGTCACGCTGCAACGCACAGTGTATGATGGGAATCACCTTGTCGAACACTGTTGGAGCGTGGAATCCCAAGGCACCACCAATGTTTCCGCTTTGCGGAACACCGTTTTCAATCCATTTTTTTGTTGAGAACGTAAACTCAAGTTTGTTGCGGTAGTAGAAGATGTCCTCAGAACCGCATATTTGACTCATCCCACTTGTGTTTATGTGGCCCAGCCGCTCAAGATTGTCGCGTATCTGTTGCTGCTTGTAGCGAAGCTGCGCATCGTAGCTCGTTGTCTGCCATTTACAGCCTCCACATACACCAAAGTGTGGACATGCGGCATCTACTCTAAAAGGCGATGCTTTCTTCAACGCAATGGCACGTCCTTCTCCATAGTTTTTCTTTTTCTTGAAAATCAGCAGGTCAATGATGTCGCCCGGAACCACAAAGGGTACGAATACTACCATCCCGTCGACACGCACTATGGCTTTGCCTTCGGCACCAGCATCAGACACTTCCACGTCGTTGATAATAATATCTTTCTTTGTCTTTGACATTTTCATTGCTTTCGATGTGATTGAATAATACTAAAAAAGAAGTATTGTCAACAATACTTCTTGTCTCATTTTCAGCAATCACCTTTCCCTGACTCATGGGAAAGACGTCATACACTATCGCTCATCGGAAACGGTCAGTTTCTTTCTGCCTTTTCTACGGCGCGCAGCTAAAACTTTTCTGCCATTTGCCGTTGACATTCTCTGGCGAAATCCGTGCTTATTTGCTCTTTTTCTGCGTGATGGTTGAAATGTTCTCTTCATTTTTACTCAAATTTGGAATTGCAAAAGTACACAAAAAAAACAATATAGTGACAAAAAAATGTTAAAATCTTTTTTACTTAAATATATAATACAGAATATCAGGATTGTATGATTTTTATTTCAATGATTTTCTTATATTTTAGAAATTAATTGTACATTTGCATTTTAAAAAATGAAATAACTTATCTCTAAAAGATGAATAAATCAGCGTTTAATGTCAAGATGAACGACCTGTGCCGTTACTCGATGATGGACAAGTTTGAAATTCAGCAGGAGAAAAACAGGTATCCTTATTGTTCCCTGCTTCAAGTCATGGATATTTTAAGCGATAAAGCTACCGGCACATCGCAATGGCAATCCCGTTTTCTGCCGCGAGTCCTCTTATATCTTTCCGAGAACGGCAAGCTTGATAGCTACCTTGAAAACGTTACCCTTACTGAAATACAGACTCCTGCCGACATCAAGGCCAAAAAAGAGGTCGAGCAAGCTAAACGACAGGAATTTGCCGCTAACGACTCGGATTCGTTTGATGTAATGAAGGAAATTAATGCATATCAAGAGGTTTCATTCAAAACAGCTCCAAAGAGCGTAATTTTGTCCAAATTTCTTGAAACCGGCAACTATCAACCTGAAGATTTAGGCGATGTTGAACAAGTTCCAATCGATGTTTTAGGTAAAAACAGTATTAAGTCTGATGATTCGTTAGATACTGAAACTCTGGCTATTATACTCGATAGGCAGGGTAAATATGCAAAAGCAATCGAAGTATATGAAAAATTAATTGTCAAATATCCCGAAAAAAATAGTACTTTTGCACTCCGAATTTCGGAATTGAAAACCAAATTAGATAATAATAAAAAGTAATATCGACATGTACAATTTTATCGTAATCCTGATTCTGATTGTCAGCGTCCTGTTGTCTGTGGTTGTGTTGGTCCAGAATTCAAAAGGTGGTGGATTGGCTGCCAACTTCTCTGCTCCCAACCAGATTATGGGTGTTCGCAAAACCGCTGACTTCCTTGAAAAGGCCACGTGGACTCTTGCTGCAATTCTTGTCGTGCTGAGTCTGATTGCCACCATTACCATCCATTCAGGCAACAAGTCTTCTGCCCAAAAGAACGCCATCAACGTTGAACAAACAGAACTTCCATCCGCTGCCGATGCCATGGGCGGCCAGCCTGTTGCACCTGCTCCAGAACAGTAGTTAATCTGTATCGAATCACCATAAAGAGATTTGTCGCAAGACAAGTCTCTTTTTTTGACTTATGAATAGAGCCGAACAACTTATTTTCTCGTTTTTCCCACATGAACCTACAAGAGGACAGCGTGAAGCCTGTTCCTCTATTGTGGATTTTTTGTTTGACCCAGATCCTCTCTCTGCTTTCTTGCTCAAAGGATATGCCGGTACAGGGAAGACTTCGTTGGTCGCAGCCTTGATTAAAGCTGCACCTCATCTCAAAATAAAGACTCTTCTCTTGGCACCTACAGGACGTGCCGCCAAGGTCTTGAGTGGCTACTCACATAAAAAAGCATTCACCATTCATAAGAAAATATACACTACTGTAACGGATAACAACGGCAATGTGCATTGCATACGCAGTCAGAACAAAAATGCCTATACTCTTTTTATCGTTGACGAGGCCTCTATGATAGGGACTTCACAACCAGAGGGCTCATTTTCATCACGTCGTTCGCTGTTAGAAGACTTGATAGAATTCGTCAAAGAGGGTTCTCATTGTCGCATCATGTTTATAGGTGACAGTGCCCAGTTGCCACCAGTCGGTTCTTTGGAAAGCCCTGCATTGTCGGTCGACTACCTACAGTCTGTTGGTGATTTGAAAATACGTCAAGCCGAACTGACTGAAGTGGTTCGTCAGCAGCTTATGTCTGGCATACTCAATAATGCTACTGATATACGAACACGTATTGCATCCGACGACAACTACGATGAAGTGAGAATGCCACTTTTCAATGTTGATGCCTACGACGATGTGATCAAACTTAACGGAGTCGACCTTATTGATGTCCTTAACCAAGAATATGGTTCACGACAGATAGAGGATGTCGTCTTTGTATGCCGTAGCAATAAACAGGCCAACCTTTACAACCAGGCAATACGCAATCGTGTCCTTTATCGCGATAACGAAATCAATACTGGTGATTATCTTATGATTGTCAAAAATAACTATCACTGGCTTGAAGATGATTCCGAAATAGGATTCATCGCAAATGGTGACATCGTAGAGGTATTGGGAGCCCGACATTTTGAAGAGCTTTACGGATTCCATTTTGTTGATGTGACTCTGCGTTTTGTGGATTACCCTGATGCTCCTACACTCGACTGTAAAATTATTCTCGAGACACTCTTTTCCGAAGCGCCGTCACTTACTCGTGAAGAGTCGCAACTGCTCTTTTCCAATGTGCTTACCGACTATCTCGACTTACCCACTAAGGCTCAGCAACTCAACGCTGTAAAAGATAATCCCTATTATAACGCTTTGCAGGTGAAGTTCGCTTATGCTCTTACATGTCACAAGACTCAAGGAGGACAGTGGCCGGTGGCTTTTGTCGATCAGGGATACCTTACTGACGACATGATTAATCGCGACTGGCTTAGGTGGCTATATACGGCCATGACGCGTGCCACGCAGCGTCTGTATCTTTTGAACTTCAACGACAACTTCTATAACGCAGATGAAAATGCATGAAAAAACGCGACTCGTTAGAGTCGCGTTTTCATTTATGAAGAAATGTTTTATTTCTTATGCGCCAAGTTCAAGACGTTTGAATCCAGTGCATTTGAGTTCTTTGTCGGTTCGTGCGATGAAGTCCTTAACACTGACTTTGCTCTCCATGATGTACTCCTGATTCATGAGAGTGCTTTCCTGGAAGAACTTGTTCAGGCGCCCCTTGGCAATACCTTCGATTTTGGCTTCGGGAAGAGATGCGTTAGCTTCGGCAGCCACTTTCTCTTTGATTTCACGGGCTTTATTAGCCTGTTCTTCAGTTATCCATCCCTTAGCCATATTCGAGTTGATGTGGTCGTCGCTATCGACGTGTGCAGGGTTGATGCCCTCTTTTTTCAAGGCGGCTTCAACAGCCTTTGTCACCAGCTCCTCTTTGGTCTTCTCGCGGTAGACGTTCAGCTCGCTGTCTATAACGCTTTGAGGAACGCTTTTCTCGTCGAGGGCTACAGGACGCATTGCAACAACTTGCATAGCGACGTTGTGTCCAACTTCATCATATCCGGCTTTGTTCATACCTACGATTGATGCCATTCGGTTGCCCGGATGAATGTATGAGTAGACGGCTTCAGCTTCGATGGCCTCGAAATGAGCTAGTTCTATCTTTTCACCAATCTTTGCAATCTGATCGGTGATGCTGTCGCTCACGGTGCGGCCATCCAAGTTCATGTTCATCACATCCTCTTTGGTAGTCAAGTGCTTGGCCATAGCGTTGTCCAAAATAGAAGTTGTGAAAGCTACAAAATCTGCATTTGTAGCCACAAAGTCGGTTTCGCAGCTCAGCATGATGATGGCACCATATTTTCCAGTACTCTTTGCAAGCACGCAACCTTCGTTAGCGTCGCGGTCGGCACGTTTGGCAGCCATCTTCTGTCCCTTCTGACGGAGCAGTTCAATAGCTTTCTGGATGTCGCCATCGCACTCTACGAGAGCTTTCTTGCAGTCCATCATACCTACACCGGTAAGTTGGCGAAGTTCGTTAACTTGTTTTGCTGTGATAGTTGCCATAATTACTCTCCTTGTTCTTTAGGTGTTGATGTGGTGTTTTTTCTTCTTGGACGACGGGGGCGACCATCTTCACGGCTTTCAGGTTTGGTCTCTTCATTGGTCTCTTCACCTTCAGTCTCTTCAGGTTCTTCGACATTGTTTTCCTTGTCAAGCATGCGCTCGTTCAGACCTTCTTGGATGGCTTCCACCATATATTTCAGTATGGCGGCAATTGACTTCGATGCATCATCGTTAGCGGGAATCGGGAAGTCGATAAGGTCAGGATTGCAGTTGGTGTCGACGATGGCAAATGTCGGGATGTTGAGTCTGCGTGCTTCTGCAACGGCGATGTGTTCTTTGTTGATGTCGATTACGAACAGTGCGCTCGGCAGACGGGTCAAGTCGGCAATGGAACCGAGGTTCTTGTCTAACTTGGCACGTTCGCGTTGAACCTGCAAGCGTTCGCGTTTTGAAATGTTGTTGAAATCCTTGTCATGCATCATCTGGTCAAGATTATTCATTTTCTTGACAGCTTTGCGAATGGTTTGGAAGTTGGTCAACATTCCGCCGGGCCAACGCTCGGTCACGAACGGCATGTCTACTGTTTTTACCATCTCTGCGACGACATCCTTGGCCTGTTTTTTGGTAGCGACAAAAAGTACTTTTTTGCCGGACTTCGCAATCTGTTTCAAAGCGTTGGCTGCTTCGTTGGCTTTTGCGATAGTCTTCTGTAGGTCAATAACATGAATGCCGTTGTGCTCCTTGAAAATGTAGGGAGCCATCTTGGGATTCCATTTTCTTTTGAGGTGTCCAAAGTGACAACCTGCTTCAAGCAATTCTTCGAATTTTAATTCTGTCATTTTAATAATTTGTTTACGTTCCGTTGTTACCAATTGTCAAGTAGTCTTTATGAGGCCCGGTTTTTCAGCAATCCTATGCTGCCGAAGTGGCAACGGGGCAGAGTCTCGACAATTTGGATACTAAACTTATAATGGTTTTAACGTTTGCTGAATTGAAAACGTTTACGGGCTTTGGGCTGGCCGGGTTTCTTACGTTCAACCATACGCGGGTCGCGCATAAGCAAGCTCTTGCTTTTCAGTGCGGGACGGTCTTCTGCGTTGTTTTCGCACAAAGCACGGGCAATAGCCATTCTCAAAGCTTCGGCTTGGCCGGTGATTCCGCCGCCGTCAAGGTTGGCCTTGACATCCCATTTACCTTCTTGGTTGACAATTTGGAATGCTTGGTTAACGATGAACTGTAGCGGACCGGTGGGGAAATATTCCTTATAATCTCTTTTGTTGACGGTAATCTTGCCGCTGCCAGGAGTCATATAGATACGTGCGACAGCAGTTTTTCTTCTACCTATGGTGTTGATTACTTGCTCCATTGCTATTATCTTATATCGTTAATATTGATGACTTTGGGATTTTGAGCCTGATGAGGGTGCTCGTTGCCGGCATATATGTGCAGGTTGCGGTAGAGAGCATCACCCAATCTGTTCTTAGGAAGCATGCCGCGGATGGCGTGTTCCAGTATGCGCTCGGGATGAGTGGCACGCACTTTGGCCGGTGTGGTTTCACGCTGACCGCCAGGGTAGCCGGTGTAGCGCTGATAAATCTTGTTAGTCTCTTTCTTGCCGCTGAAAACAACTTTGTCGGCATTGATAATGATAACATTGTCGCCGCAGTCTACATGCGGAGTGAAGCAAGGTTTGGTCTTACCTCTCAGGATGTTGGCAACACGGGTGGCCAGACGTCCAACGGTTTGATTTTCGGCATCTACCAATACCCATTCTTTCTGAACGGTGTTTTTGTTGGCGGATACGGTCTTGTAACTTAATGTATTCATTTTTTATTTACGATGATGTCTTAATTATAGACATGATAAAAACATCATGTCCGATTCCTTTTTCTCTTGATTTCAAGAGTTATGAATTGGCTGACGGATAACCAAATATAATTCTATCTATCTGATATAGAGGGTGTTGAACGGGTAATTATCACTCCCGACATCATTTTAAGAGGGTGCAAAATTACATACTATTTTGAAACTGACAAAATTTATTTGTTGATTTCTTTCAAAAAATGTTGATATTTTTGTCTGACATTTCCCAAATGGGGAAATGACCTGTGTTTTTTGCATTTATTTTCCCGGAAGGCAACAAATGAAGCCGGTCTTTCGTGAGCCAACAGTGGTGGCGATGATGAATAAACTGCCGCCTTCTTTCAATCCCAACCGATGTTGTAGTTCTGCGGATGCGACAGGATAGTTGCGGGTTACGACATGTACCCGTCCGTCTGGAATCCATGTCCGCACTTCCTTACGGGTTAGCCCTACTTCAGCGATGACGCTGAATTTTCGACCGGGGAAATGCGGCAGTAATTCGTTGCCGGTAAAGAGGTGGGTGTTGCGAGCCAGTTGGGACAAGTTGTAGCGCTGACAAAGAAGCTTAAAGGGTCCTCCTTTCATCAATGTCGCATCGGGTTCGTAAAGGTATTTCCCTAGGGTAGTGCAATAACGACCTTCAGAGCCTTGCTCCTCACTTTGTGTGAATTGGAAATAACTGATGTCGTTATTCTTAATGTTTACGCAGTTGATGACTGGTTCTTTGCACGCTTCTGTGTCACTACGGTGCAAACCTCCTCGGCAGAGAAACAACACTTCCTTGCATTCTCCCCTTACAGCGACGATGTGTACTTCGTTCACTATTTTTAACTGTTTGGTGGCTATGTTGATGTCTATCATGGGGGATGCTTTAATCATCAAGGTGTTCGTGCATCTGGACATTAGCAGTGGCAGATTTTCCAGTATGTCGGGTTGACAGTTCTCGAATGCCACCGTGCGTTGTCCGGCTGCGTCGCGTCGTGAAGGGTCAATATATAACAAGTCGAAAAATCTCTTTTCGTTTTTCAGCCACTTTAGGCTGTCATCTTGATGTACATCGACATTGCCTTTGCCTAGAGCTATGCAGTTATGTCTCATGATATCACAGAGTTGCCCGTTCTGTTCTATATAGTGTATCTCTTCTATCGAACGGGCCAATATCATGGAGTCTATTCCCATACCGCCAGTCAGGTCTGCGGCTATATTGCTTCCGACAGTCAGATCTGCCTTGTAGCGTGCAGTGGCCTCCGACGATGCCTGTTCGCGATTCAGTCGCGGTGGGTATAGGAAATCGTCGTATGCTAGTAGCGACGGCCATTTTTCCCGAGCAGTCCGTCGTCCTTCTATCTGTTGTACGACAAGCGGCATATCAATAGCAGGATACCGCGCGGAGCTTAGCAGCAGCCGTGCGGTATCCTCATCTTCGTGAGTCTTGATAAAATCAATAAACTCCTTGGTCATGTAGTTTTTTCAAGCGTTCCACCACCAACGGGCGGTCTTCCTTATAGGTGACACCAAACCATTGTGCTGTAGTCTTCAGTACACGCATGGTTGCATATCCATTGGCAAGGAAGGTATTGACAGCGAAAGGAATATAGTATTCTGATTTCATCTCGTTGCCGCGTTCCTTCAGAAACTCTACAAACAGCTTCTCGCTTTCATTGAAGTAATCGGGCGTGAAGCCGAAGAGGTTCATCGAGACTGTTGCATCGGCGGCTAATGGATGCATCGAGCCGTCATCGTCTTTGTATTCGATACCGTTGGCGGTGCGTCCTATGCTGGTGCGTTCAGTCATACCTTTCAAGAAACCGTTGTCGTCGACTTCGCAGACTCCGCGGCTGACGGTGCCGTTTTCTGAAAGGGTGTTTTCCAGGCGGTATCCCACCATGCAGTAGTCTCCTTTTTTGTTTTCGAGACCACGCAAGTAGTCGCACATGACCATAAATGCGTCGCGTCCGTAGAAGTCGTCGGCATTGATTACAGCGAACGGTTCATGAATGACCTCTTTGGCCATAAGTATTGCATGATTGGTGCCCCATGGCTTTTCCCTGCCTTCAGGAACGCAGAAGCCTTCGGGTAGATTGTCAAGTTCTTGGAATACATATTTCACGTCAATCTTGTCGCCGAAGTGAGCGGTATTGATTTTTTGTTTGAATTCATCACCAAAGCTGTGTCGGATGACAAAGACCACCTTGCCGAATCCGGCACGTATTGCATCATTGATAGAGTAGTCCATAATGATTTCTCCGTTGGGACCTACTCCGTCCATTTGTTTTAGTCCGCCATAGCGGCTACCCATTCCGGCCGCCAAAACTAATAATGTTGGTTTCATGTATTGTATGTTTTAATCAGTTTGTCTCTTTTTCTTGAAAAAGCTTTTCATCAGTTCTGCGCACTCTTTTTCCATCACACCTGAAACTATTTCTGTTTTTGGATGTAACATGCTGTGTCCCAGTTTTTCAAATCCACGTTTGCTGTCTGTTGCCCCGTATACTATCCGGCCTATCTGAACCCATCCTGCGGCTCCTGCACACATCGGACATGGTTCTACTGTTACGTATAACGTGCAATCGTTCAAGTATTTGCTTCCAAGTGTGTTAGCGGCAGCGGTGAATGCTACCATTTCGGCATGGGCTGTAACGTCATTAAGTCGTTCGGTATTATTGTGTGCCCGCGCAATTATCTGACCTTTGCACACAATCACAGCCCCGATAGGAATCTCATCCTCAGAGTATGCGGCACGAGCCTCAGCCAGTGCCTGCTGCATATAGAATTCGTCCTCGTTGTCGAAAATGCTCATTGTCAGTCGTAGATGAATAGTTCTTTTTTGATGGGCAGGTATTTGTATTTGTGGAACATGAGAACTATGTCGTTCTCAATTTGATAACTCTCGATGCTGGGGAAAGTCACGTTCCCTAAGGGTTGATACTCGTGTATAGCACGCCAGTCGATATGTGGACCGGAGGCTACTTCGTTTAAGTCTTTTTGATAGTTGTCGGTTTCGTCAATCAAGAAGAGCAGTCCGCTCTCTTTCTCGAAAAGATAGTTGCGGTGGTAAGCTCCTGGACGTTTAACAAAAATACGGTATACCTCATGTCCATTGTAGTTCCACACACCGTTGTAGGTGAGTTGTGTATTATTGCTTTTCCAGTGATACAGTTGTCCGCGAAAGTCGTAGCCCCGAGCTAGAATATAATATTGCACTACGTCGATTTTGAACCACCGCTTTTTGTCGCGGTCGTAGCTCATGTATGAATCGTAGCTATTGGTACGCAGGCCCATTGTCAGAGTGTCGCCATGCCACACTTCGGTACGGAAACAGAAAGGTGCCCAATACCAGCGTTTCATAATCATTGTATCCGATGGTTCGTCGCGACTGTAGATATATGTCTCGATATAAAGCATGGTATCTTGCGATATGGCATCGTAGTTCAGTAGCCTTAGATAGTTTTCCACCACCATTTGGGCAGAATCTTTAACGTCTCTTTGGACTGTTGTCTGTCCGTTCAACGATATGCCAATAGATATGCCAATGGCAAGGATGATATATTTCCTCATGTCTTATAGTTCTTTATAGTTGTTCGGTATCTTGAAAGGGAAGGTGAGGGGAGGGTTAATCTGGATTTTCTCGAGTTTTATCTGTGTGGTGATATTGGTCTGCTTGCTGTTTACAACGACACCGATAACCGATGGAGTAAGATGCCCGTTGATATCGCTTTGCATCGAATAGCTGCAACGTATGTTTTGATTGAGTGAGTGACATTTAACGGTGGTCTCGGAAGCCCTATTTAGGGACATGTCTTTTATTATTGTAACCTGTTTTGGATGTTCGGGGGAGTCTGCGTATTGGTCGTAAAGCAATGTGGCAATATCGCTGTTGTTTTGCGGTTCTTGTTGAAGTGTACACCGTGGAGGAAGGTCGCCGGTCAACAAAGCTTGTAGGGTGCCGAAGTCGATTTCGATGCCCCATTTTTTTGCTATGTCGTAATAGTCGCCGTCAAAGTATTTGTTGGCAATGTTGACATATCCTTGGGCATGTGTCGGGGTCAACACCACACGCCCTAGTTCCACTATCTTGCTTATGCTGACCCAAATAATGCTGTCGTACACCATACGTATTTGGCCGTTGACACGGACATCGTCAATCGTACAACTGAAATTGGCACTGTATTGATGATAGTCGGTGTGAAGCAGTGTATTGGGACTTTGCGTGAAGTCACCGATTGTTGGCTGATTAATGCCAGCTGGATTGTTGTCAGCTGACCGGTTAGGATTGCTGTCTCCATGCATATAGCGGTTACTTCGACAGCCCGTGACGGTCAGTGTCAAGACTATGAGCACAGTAATGAAGTGAATTCTATGGATACTTTTTGTAAAAATCATCTTGCCCTGATAGACTGTCCTTACCGGTCATTCATTATTATCTTGTAATGTTCCTTTATATCTTCTTCTTCAGTGGTTAGTTTCAGCATTGCTTTTTCTATGTATGGTTTGGCTTCATTGTCGCGCCCCGTAAGATGTAGTATCCATGCGTAGGTGTCCAGATAATAAGGGTTGTTCGGCTCTGCCTTCAGGGTCGCTTTCGATAAGCGTTCAGCCAAGTCGAGTTGTTCGCCTGCCAATGCCATCTGGTAGGCATAGCTGTTCATGGCGTTGACATCATCGGGATGCAGTTTCAGGTATTTGGCGTAATAGTCAATGCTTCGTCTGTCGCCTAGTCGACTGTAGCATGCAGCCAACAGGTTATATGTTTCAGCCTCAAGGTATCCTTTGTCGAAACCTAAATCTTCGCAGTGTTTAGCCTTGCTTGCAGCCTCTTCATACCGGCCCGCGTCGTATGCTGCCACGCTTTGCATATAGTATGGTAATGGGTGTAGCGGAAATAGTTTCGATGCTCTCACGGCATGTTTCTCCAATACTGCCGATTCCGTTCCTCCTTGCATCTCGCTGACCAGGAGAGCTTCCCAGATCTCGTATTTGCTGCTGTCAGCTTTCAAGGCCAGAGTGAACTGGTGGCTTGCTTCGTCAAATCGTTTCTGACGCATCAGTACATCGCCGTAAAAAGCAGCGTATGATGTACTGTCGTCGCTGTTTTGCATGATTGTCTCAAGTAGGTCGTAGGCCTGTTCCGCATAGATGCCATAGAATTCCTCGCTGCTGTAAAAATTGGTGAGAATCTGTATCTTGTTGGTGGTTGAAAGTTTATTTAATTCGAAACCTTTCTTCAGTTCCTCGTATGCCCTGCGTGGTTTTCCGGTGGCTTTGTAGTATTCAGCCAGTGAGATGTGAATATATTCGTCGTCGGGGTCGGTTTCAAGTACTCGGTCGTAAAATTTTTTCGCCTTGTCGTACTGCTTTGCTGCCATATAAGATTCAGCGAGTATGCCGTTGTAACGGCTATCGCCAGGCATTGCATTGGCTAATGCTTCCATCTCCTCGAGAGCTTTGTCCTCGCGCCCTAGATGACTCCATAATTTTGCCTTTTGTGTCGATGCGGTTTCAGTGATGCCGACTCTTTTCTCGATGCGGTTCAGCGTACCGATGGCTCCTTTGAAGTCATTGTCCATCAAGTAGGCATTCGACAACTCATAGTAGTAGTCCAGCACCTCGGGATTCTCATTTACTATTTGCTCCCAAGTGTTTATATACTGCTTCTTTTGATTGCTGATACGATAGAGTGTAGCTAGATGCAGTTTGTACCATACATTGTTGTTGTCGCACTTCACGGCTGCTTGTGCATGATATATGGCACTGTCGCCCATACGTTCTATTGCCATCAGCCGGCTCAGTTCGTAGTGGGCGGCACACTGTGAGGCGTCGCGAGTCAGTATGGTATGATACATGGTGGCTGCTTCTTCTCGCTTGTCCACCTCCTCAAGCATCTTGGCTTCTATCATCATCGCCTCGGTCTTGAGTATTTCGTCGGTGGTCTCTTTGATAGGAGGTCGCTCATATCGCTTGACGGTTGATGTGGTAACAGTGCTCTTACTTCCACTGCATGATGCTATCACTGTCATTATCGCTGCCGCACAACAAAGTCCGATTCTCTTTTTTATACTATAATAATAGGTATTCACTATTTAATTTAATAACATTCAATTTTTTTTGTTCTGTCACGTATCAAATAGGTCTGTTTCGCTGATTTACGTGCTTTTCGTCTCTAGCCATCAGGTCAATGCTTTAACTCTTTCCTCTGATTTTTATTATGTATCAAATCAAAAAAAATCTAAAAAAACAATTTTATTTTGCCAATATTGGAATTTGTTGTATATTTGCATCCAAATAAGTAACCGGTAAATATACTCTTGTGTGACAGACAATATGTTGTGTGAGAGTAGTTTGCTTAAATAAATTGAAGGAAATTTTTTACTAATCAAAATTCAATTACAATGAAAAAAACATTAATGGTTATTAGCTTCGCACTGTGCGCAACTTTTGCTTTCGCTCAGACGAAGAACGTTCGTACTGCCTCTAAGGCTCTCGACAACGCTCAGGCTGTAAAGGCCCCGACTGAAGTCATTCAGTCCGCAGGCTACACAGGTTCCATCTTCACCAAAGACGATGAAATATTCGTCTGTGACTTCTCAGTTGACGCTACAGGCTACACTACCGGTGTCATTGGAGCCAACGAACAAGTTGATGGTACCAATGTAAGCCAGCACACCCAGACAGCATATCATGCTGAATGGCATCGTATCGCTGACACCAGCGAGGCTACTCGTTTGGCTCTCGCCCAAGAAGGTCAGTATCCCGTCACTTTTGACGCCAGCGACCCTACTTATCGTCTTACCCGCGGCTTCGCCTCTCCTACTGCTAATGCAGGTCTTATGATTATGACTATGCAGGACCAAATCGCTGGTTGGGGTGGTACAGGCCAAACCGGTATTTTCAACTCTTGGACCCGTTTCGACTTCAGCACAGCTACCTGCCCTCTCGTACGCGTACGTATTTATCAGCAGTACCGTGCATTCAACCGCGACCATTGCTATATCGACTATAGCAGCGACGGAGGTACTACTTGGAGTGCAATCGAAATCAATATCAGCCGTGTTGATGTTGCCGTCAACTCCGCTACCCGCGGTTTCCGCACCCTCACCCTGCCTCTCTCGATGGGTAATAGTGCCAACTGCGCTGTCCGCGTCCGTTGGCAGGCTGACGAAGCAGCCGGTGGAGCCTATGGCTACTACTGGATGTTCGATGACTTCACAGTCATTCCCGCTCCGGAATACAATATCACTCTCAAAAATAGCTCCTACTTTGAAGGTTTCTATCAGATGATGCCTCAGGGTCTGAATGTCCCCGTCGTTTGGGCTGTCGACTTCCTCAACGATGGTCAGAATGCTCAGACCAACGTCACCGGTACCATCTATAGCTGGATGGAAGGAGACAATGCTTCTGCTCTCGTTTCTCACAACTTGGGAACTGTCGCTTCCGACCCCATGACTCAGCGTAGTATCATCATCGACCCGCTCGGATACTATGACAGTGCTGATGACAGCCACGGCTGGTCATACGATGCCTCTGTTGCCGGTATCGGCGACTATGCTAGCTTGCCCACCACTCAGACTGGTGTAGGTTTCTGGTATGGTGACTTCTCAACCGATGCTCAGGATCATGCAGGTGCTACCACCGGTGCCACTTTCGACACTATCCGTTATCTCGTCAATCACGATGCAGACTACCACAATGGTAGTGGTGTTTGGGCTCGTGACCACGGTGCAGTTACCAAATTCTCATACTACTGCTATGGCCTCGTCAGTTCGTCAACTTTCAGTGGCGATCCCGATGCAACTAGCTGGAGCGATGAAGGCTACGGTGTCTGTGTCTCCTATGTCACTGGCAGCACTGTTCCTGCAGACTGGAGAATCCTCGGTGCCCAATTTGTCCCCGCAACTATGGAAGGTATGAACCAGGTCGGTTCCAAATTCGATGCTTTCCTCTGGCATGATAGCCTTGATGTCGAAGAAGGTGGCCTCGTATTCAAATATGTCAATGACGGTTCCAACACCTACACCGTTAAGAGCTCTGATGTTATCAGCGGTGAGGATTTCGAAGACTTGACCTATGAAACCTACGGCAACTATCCTCAGATTTTCATCCCGTTCCCCAACCAGCCTGTCCTTGAAGCCAATTCTACTTATCGTATCGGCTATCGTTTGGCTGAAGAATGTAACTTCGCCGTTGCAACCAGCACCAACTACTACTACACCCTCGCTGACAGCTCGGTTGCTTACTTCAGAAATGATCCAAACATGCTTACCTATGGTGATATCCAGAACATAGAGAATGCCTACAACGTCCTTGTTCGCGATCCCTATGATGGTAATCTGCACTTCTTCGTCACTTCTGAGTATCCTATGATTCGTCTTGTTGTTGGACCTTCATTCTATGTCCCGAAGGCTGCTATCAGATTCGAGTGCAACGAGGAGGAAGGCTACTTTGCAGGCAGCGACTACAATCCTCTCTGCGGAACTGTTGATAGCGTCGCTATCGGATACGGTGCCAGCTATTATATCTTCCCCGCTGAAGGTTACACCATCGACAAGGTCTACATCGACGGTGTCGAAACTGAAGACTATGAGATTTATTACGAAGAGGATGGTTCTTCTTATGGTATCATAACTCTCGAAGATATCCAAGCTGCACATACCTTGAGCCTTAGCTGCAAAGTTGGAATCCACGATGTTGCTGGTGTCTCTATGAGACTGCAACCCAACCCCGCTACTTCCAACGTCAACATCAACCTGAAAGGTGTCAGTGGCAATGTCAACATGGCTCTTATTGATATGAGCGGTCGTGTTGTCACCACTTCACAGTTCAATGCAGAGAATGGCACTACCATCAACGTTTCCAACCTCGCTAAGGGTGCTTACTTTGTACGCATCACCAACGACAAGTTCAGCAAGGTTGAAAAACTGATCGTTCGCTAATCTCTGATTAGTATAAAAAAAAGTTCGTGCATTCGCACGAACTTTTTTTTTGTGTTTTTTAGAGGATGTTCCCTAATTGTTCTTTGATTTTCTCCAGCTCGTCTTTCATCATTACAACCAGACGTTGTATCTCTATATGGTTGGCCTTTGAGCCGGTGGTGTTGATTTCGCGTCCCATCTCCTGCACAATGAATCCTAGCTTTTTACCACAGCTCTCCTCGTTTTCCATCACTTCGCGGAAGTAGTTGATGTGTTTTGCTAACCGCACTTTTTCTTCGGTAATGTCCAGCTTCTCCAGATAGTATATGAGCTCTTGCTCGAATCTGTTTTCGTCGATGTCTTTTATGTTCGCATCCGACAGATAGTTGCGTATTCGCTCTTTGGCTGATGTGATGCGCTCGTCTTCGTACTGTGGAATATCTCGCAGATGTTGCTCAATAATGTTGACATGTTTTTCGATGTCAGTTTTCATTATCAGACCTTCATGTAGACGTGTCTTGTCGACATCGCTGATAGTGCTTTCAATGATGTCGGACAGTTGAAGCCATTCATTGTCTCCTATTTCGTCGCTGATGCTGGTCCATACGTCTGGCTGTTGCAGTACCGTTGCAAGCAGTGAACTCCTGTCAATGGTGTCGCCTAGACTGTCTGCAAGATTAGTTATCTCTGTATATCTGACTTTTGCCAACTCGCTGTTGAGTTGGATGCCCGACGATACAGCGGACTCTTCGGTCAGAATGAAATCTATCTTACCTCGCTCCAATCGGTTTATCAGTGAACGTATCTGTAGTTCGAGCTCGCGGAAGCTGGCAGGCAATTTCATATTGACATCGAGCTGCTTGCTGTTAAGGGTTTTAATTTCGACGGTTATGGTTTTGCCGTTGATGTTGCATTGCCTTTTGGCAAATCCTGTCATTGATTTCATGCCGGTTGTATTAATGTTTTTTTAGTTTCTCGAATTGTTCGGTGGCATATGTTTTGTAGCCTTCATCGTCACTGTATATAAAGAATACGGTCTGAACTCCCTTGTCATCAGGATGTCTTTTGATGAAGTCTAATGAGCGTTCAAGTCCCATCACCATAAAGGCAGTGGCCAAAGCGTCTGCACGCCAAGCGGAGCTATCCACAACCGACACGCTTAATAGGGTGTGTTCTACGGGTCTACCGGTCGAAGGATCGATGGTATGCGAATAGCGCATCCCATCTTTCTCATAATATTTTCGATAACTGCCGGAAGTCACAACCGATTGGTCTTTTAATTCTATAGTTGTCTCCACCTCTCTGTCGCTGTATTTGTTTTCAGCAGGACGTTCGATGCCTACTTTCCATGCCGATCCGTCGTGTTTGCTGCCTTGGGCTATCACTTCGCCGCCAATGTCTACCAGATAATTGGTTATGCCTTTCTGCCTTAGAAAACGACCCACAAGGTCTGAACTGTATCCCTGAGCAATCGCGTTGAAATCGAGAGCGGTCTCGTTATGAGACTTACGTAAAATAAACTGTCCTGTTTCGCTGCGTACAATGGTTGGTTGTTCTCCTGTGTACTGCAACAGGCTGTCGATGGTCTTGTCGTTCAACTCTTCGCGTTGTGCAAAACTGAATCCCCAAGCTTTTACCAAAGTCCCAATGGTACAGTCAAAACATCCTTCGGTGTATTGGGCCATCTCTACCGACATACGTATTAGGTCGGCAAAATACTCGTTCACAACGCTGTCGCGATTGTCGTTCACCCTTCGCAGCATCGAACTGTCAACCCATAACGAGGCTGTAAGGTCAAAGTCGGAGAGCAGCGAGTCGATTTCCTTTTGCAGGTTTCGCCGCTCATTGTCGTAATATATTATATTGTAATAAGTGCCTTGCGCTTTTCCGTGCAGTTTTACAGGCTCATTGTTGAGACGCTTACACGATGCAACCGTTAACAGACCGGACATTATGCTAAAGAGAGCTGTAAGGCGAAGAATTTGTTTGTTTCTGTGTTTCATTGTGAAAAAAAAGCGTCCGACGTTGGTCCGGACGCTTTAAATCAGTATAGTGACTAAACTATTTCAATACTACGGTACGGGTGCTTACATTTCCGTCGGCCAACTCTATGCGGACTATATATGAACCCTTGGCTAGATGGCTAAGATTGATCGAAGTAACTGATTGGGCATCCATTACTTGTTGGCCATTTACGTTGAAGATGTTTACGCTCTTAACTGCAGTATTGGCATTGATATTGATTATTGCATTGGTAGGGTTGGGGTAAACACTAATCATGCTTTCGTCAATATCACCGATAGCTGCATTGGCCATAACTGTGGCATAGCTAGTGGTTGCACATCCGGTATTGTTGTTCGTTCCGGTTACATACACATCAATATTAGACGTGACGTTTTTCAACACAATGCTTTCGCTGGTACTGTTGTCGTACCATTTAAAGGCAACATTCTGGTTGCTGTTGGCATAAAGGGTGGCATCTGAACCCGGAGCCACACGCAAGTCACCGCTGATATATACTACAGGACTTTCGTTGATGGTTAGGGTTAAGATGTAGAGACTGTCACAACCGTTGACGGCCTTTCCGGCCTTGATAGTGTCAACCTTGCTGAAAAGATAGTCATAGTTGACGTCGTTGACGGTTATAGAATATTCGTCGCAGGCACGTTCGGTGTGACGCTCAATACCTTTCTGTCTGATGTTGAAGTGGAAAGTGGCCACACTGTCATAGCAGCGATCCACAGTGCGTGGGTGGAACAGATCTCTGAGTGTCGGCGTAGAGGTCGAGTAGTTGCCAGTCTCTGTAGAAATAGTATAGCCGTCTTGTGTCACAGTTGTCCACGATGAGTTAGGCGAGAAACGGAAACGGATGCGCTCGCATGCCACGATGGTGGAATCAATATTTCTCTGCTCCGGTTCAATGATGGTGAGCGACAACGTCAGTATGGAGTCGCATAGAGTATCTGTATTGTCGTCCATTGTGTACACTGTCGATGCAGTGAAAACGGAATCTTTCCATTCATAAGACTCGCATGCGGTAATCTCGTATGTAACCGATGCAGATGTGGCCAATGCAAGGTTGATGGTAACAGTGCTATCGCATCCTGCAACCGATTGGAATGTCTGTGTGTGGGTACCCTCAGTGGTATATACGCTGTCACCCCAACTGAAAGTACATCCTCCTTGAACTACTGTCGGAACAGTGATATTATAGGTGGGATTCACAGTCAAGTCAAGAATGTATAGCGTGTCGCCTGCCACATAAGTGTACACACCTGACGTAGTGTAAGTAGTGCCTGTCACACTCCATGTGTAACTTACGCATGCGCTGACGGTGTTGTCAATATGAACACTGGAGTTGACTTGTGCCTGCATTGCAAAGGGCATCATCATTGCGGCTAATAAAAGAAAGAATACTCTTTTTTTCATCGTCTGTATAAAATTATATTGTTATACTTTAAATATTATTATTCTTCTCTATATATTTGTATTTTAGTTAAATGTGTGATAAATGCGATGGATTTACCGATATATTATCAATATGCAAAGATAGTACTTTTTTTTAAATTAAATGAAAAAATAAAAATTTCACCATACTTTTTTACATTGTTTGCAGTTATGAGTAGAAAAGAGGAGCCATGATAAACCAAAAACAAAAGATGAAAATGCAGCAGAAACTCACACCTCAGCAACTCATGCTGATGCGTTTGCTGCAACTGCCCGTCACTGCTTTGGAACAAAGAATAAAAGAGGAACTGGAAAAAAACCCCATGCTCGAAGTCGACGCTCAACCTCATCCTCTGAAAGACGAAAATGACCAGGAAGATGAAAACAACGACGAAAACAATGACTTTCGCGGACTTGACCTCGATGATTATTTCGACGACGACGACTATAGCTATCGCGAACGGCTGGAAAAAGACCGCAACGTCGAACAACATAATTTTGAGCTTTCGGAAGATGAGGATTTCATCGAGTCACTAATTCGACAGTTCAATATGCAGAATATCTCCGACCGTCAACGAGCCATTGGTTTGGAAATAATAGGCAGCATCGACGGTAGTGGTTATCTAGGTCGAGACCTGACCCTCATTGCTAACGACATGGCATTCCGCTTCGGATTCGATGCCGATGACAATGAGATGGAACAGATCCTCTCTCTAATCCAATCTCTCGACCCTCCTGGTGTCGGCGCCCGCTCACTCCAGGAATGTCTCTCGCTGCAGCTTCACCGTAAAGAATCTCGCAATCAGGCAGTCGATGATGCCATCCAAATCGTCGACAAACACTTCGAACAACTCGGAAATAAACATTATGAGTTGCTAATGGAACTCCTCCAAATTGACGAGTCACGACTACGCAACGCTCTCGACACTATCCGACGCCTAAATCCTAAACCGGGTTGGGGACGAGAAGAAGAACACAGAGGAGCTCACTACATCTTGCCGGATTTTATTGTGACCCGCGACGGCGACAGACTCTCGCTCTCTCTCAACGACCGTAGCGGTGACCTGCTACATATCAGCAACCAATACAGTGACATCAAAAATCAATTGAGTACTCAAAAAAAACTCACTGCCGGCGAACGCGAGACATTACAGTTTATAAAGTCTAAAACCGATGAGGCTCAGTGGTTTATCGATACTCTTAAACAACGACAGCTCACTCTCTACCAAATCATGTCAGCAATAGTTGATTTCCAGTATCGTTACTTCGTTACAGGCGACAAAAGTGACCTTAATCCTATGCGGCTTAAAGATATAGCTCAAAAAAGCGGATACGATGAGTCGACAGTCTCGCGTGTAGTCAATGAGAAATACGTACAAACCGATTTTGGAACGTTCCTCTTGCGCGACCTTTTCTCCAAAGCTGTCCTTACCGAAAAAGGTGATATACTGGCTCTTGAAAACGTGAAATCGGTACTACAGCACATTGTCGACAACGAGGACAAGAAACACCCTATGACCGACGAGGCTCTCACCCTCGCCATGCAGGAACAGGGAATCAAACTGTCGCGCCGTACGGTGACCAAATATCGCGAAAATCTTGGCATTCCCGTCGGTCGACTGCGTAAGGAATTAGTAAAGGGTAATGGACAATAAACATCGTTGAAATACACATTCAAAATAGTATTTATTTATGTTTCCCTAGCCGTTATGATGGCAGGAAGCTATTGTTGCGTCGCTCAACGGCACAATGTACTCGAAAACAGACAAGAAAAATTCTTCAGCGGCAACTGCAACGATGTTCCGATGTGGAGTCTCTTTTACAATGACAACCTCTCCGACAGAATGGTCCGACCACGCCTCTTGCCACTCGACTCTTTACCCGACGAAATCAATATTCACCTTATCGACGACAGCACCGACTTCTGCTTCCCGATGAAAAATATCATCACCTCGCCCTATGGTTGGCGCAAACTCTGGAACCGCCCACACCGCGGTGTCGACATCCTCCTCCGAACCGGCGACCCCGTGAAAGCTTGCTTCCCTGGAGTTGTCCGCATTGCCCGCTCCATGGGAGGATATGGCAATGTTGTCGTTCTGCGACACGAAAACGGCCTTGAAACAGTCTACGGACACATGTCTAAAATACTTGTAAAACCACTTCAAATCGTCAAAGCCGGTGATGTTCTCGGGCTTGGCGGCAGCACCGGTCGCTCAACAGGACCTCATCTCCATTTCGAGGTCCGCTTTCAATACGAACCCATCGACCCTGAATGGATTCTCGACTTCAAGACTTACTCCCTGCGAACTCGACGTCTGCATCTTGACAAGACCTATTTCGGCATCTTCGCCCCCAAAGGTAATAAACACCCTGTCTTTAAGGCCGATAAAAGCATTATTAAGGAACGTCCACAGCGTCAACAGTCTCGCGAGGTATACTACGAACCGAAAAAAGGCGACACCCTCGAACGTATCGCCATGATGCACAGCACTACAGTAGATAAACTGAAAGAACTCAACCCGGGAATCAAAAATCCAAAACCCGGAACAAAAATCAGAGTAAGATAACCCCAAAAAAAACCTTAAATTTACCTTTAAATTTTCTTACCCCCTCATGAAAAAAACGAATCTCTCACAACACAATGCCGCTGAAGTCCCTTCGGGTGACAACTACAGGATTGGCATCGTGGTCGCAGAATGGAATAGCGAGATAACCGACGCAATGGCTATTGGTGCCATCGTCACTTTGAAACAGTTTGGTGTAATCGACAAAAACATCAGATTGGTTCATGTACCCGGAAGCTTCGAACTTACCACCGGCGCTGATTTCATGCTGCGTCACGACGACTCTATCGATGCAGTGATATGCATCGGCTGTGTGATTCAAGGCGAGACTCGCCATTTTGAATTCATCTGTCAGGCTGTCTCCCAGGGGATTACCAATGTGGCTCTCAAACACGGCAAACCAGTAATCTTCAGCCTTCTTACCACCAACGACATACAGCAGGCCCTCGACCGCTCCGGTGGCAAACACGGCAATAAGGGCATCGAAGGCGCTATCACAGCGTTGAAGATGGTTGCCCTGAACAAAGAGTTAAGCAACAATTAAATACATTCTCCTTCAGATATGAATAAAAAGCTTGTTTTCATGGGCACACCCGACTTCGCGGTAAACTCACTCGACGCTATCGTACAAGCCGGATACAATGTGGCAGCCGTAGTCACAATCCCCGATCGCCAGACGGGACGTGGACTGAAACTGACTTTTTCCCCAGTCAAGGAATACGCCATCAGACACGGACTGCCATTGCTTCAACCTGAAAAATTGCGAGACGAAAGCTTCCTCGACTCCTTGCGTGCACTGCAGGCCGATATTTTTGTCGTCGTCGCCTTCCGCATGCTGCCGCAAGTGGTATGGGATATGCCGCCAATGGGGACTTTCAACCTCCATGCCTCTCTCTTGCCCCAATACCGTGGTGCAGCCCCCATCAACTGGGCTCTCATAAACGGCGAAAGGGAAACAGGAGTCACCACTTTCATGCTCAATGAGAACATCGACGAAGGAGCTATTCTGATGCAACGTGCTACCAATATCAGCGACAACGACAACGCAGGAACTCTCCACGACCGTCTCGCTGACATTGGCAGTCAACTCGTTGTCCAAACCCTTGACGGTCTCTTTTCTCACATACTCTCACCCCGTTCGCAACATAATCCGGGGAAACTCCAACATGCACCCAAAATATTCAAACAGGACTGCACTGTCAACTGGAACGGCACCGGTCGTGATATCTGCAATTTCATTCGCGGTCTTTCTCCCTATCCGGCGGCAACAACAACTATGATTGACTCAAAAGGCTCGGAAATCTCCATGAAAATTTTCGAGGCCACATTCCAAAAAGCAGACAATACCATTACAGGTACGATATTTTCAGACCAGAAAAAAGAACTCAAAATCGGAGTAAAAGACGGATTTGTGAGCATTTTGAGCCTCCAAATCAGTGGAAAGAAAAAAATTACAATTGAAGAATTTTTGAGGGGTTACAATGTAACTTATTGGAAAATAAAATATTAATAAAACTACTGCAAAATTAACATAATTTTTTTCAAAAAAAAATTTGCAATTTAAAAAAAATATATAAATTTGCAGCGTCAAAAAAGATTGTTTAACCCTCAAATTCATTAACATGAACAAAACAGAATTAATCGCAGCAGTTGCAAAAAAAGCTGGAATGACCAAGGTCGACACCGCTAAAGCATTTAACGCCCTCACTGAGGTGACAAAAGAAACCCTCAAAGGCGGTGACAAAATTTCACTCATCGGTTTCGGTACCTTCGACATGGTGAAGAGAAAAGCCCGCACCGGCAAGAATCCTCGCACCGGCAAGAACATCAAGATTCCTGCAAAGAAGGTCGTTAAATTCAAACCCAGCAAGAAATTCTAAGACCTGTCTTGAAAACAAAAAAAGCATCCGATTACGGATGCCTTTTTTTTACCTCTCCCGACATTTCTCTTAATTGTAGGCATGCATGCCGCCTAAAATCAGATTCACTCCGAAATAGGTAATGATTACGCTGAAAAATGCAACAATGCAGTAAATGTGGAACACCACCGGTCTCATGCCGTATCTGTTTACCGCGTTCAATACTCCCTCGCGATCAACGAACCGTATATTGATAAGCAACGGATAGAGATATACTATAAGTGTTATCAGTGCCCACACCTCCTTCGGGTCCCAACTCCAGTAGTTGCCCCATGAAATATTGGCCCAAATAGCTCCGATGACTATTCCGATGGTCAACAGCGATACAGCCGGATATAGCAAAAGCAGGTTTATGCGCTGCATCTCCTCTCTCCGCTTGCTCGCCGCCAAGCCGGCTACCCCTCCCATCATTATGA